>Ga0268261_10000302_pt1 | contig 30487 bp, 26 predicted proteins | sample TergutNc150P1_FD_190353 | JGI IMG/M metagenome (GOLD analysis project Ga0268261, IMG submission 190353) | Nasutitermes corniger P1 segment gut microbial community from laboratory colony in Florida, USA - Nc150 P1 (SPAdes) (version 2) | ecosystem: Host-associated > Arthropoda: Insects >... | reverse complement strand
TTCGGAAGCTTCAGCTTCGGCTGCCGCCCGCTGGGCATCTAATAGTCGCGCCCGCAAAACTCGCATACCAGCTTCTTTATTCTGCAACTGGGATTTCTCATTTTGCATTGCCACCACAATGCCTGTGGGTATGTGCGTAATGCGAACTGCCGAGTCAGTGGTATTAACGGATTGCCCGCCCGGACCGGAAGACCGATAAACATCAATCTTCAAGTCGTTCGGATCAATATCAACTTCTTCTTCAGTTTCAACCTCGGGCATAACGATCACACCCGCCGTAGAAGTATGAATTCGACCTTGAGTTTCGGTAGCTGGTACCCGCTGGACGCGATGCACCCCGCCCTCGTATTTGAGGTGGGCCCAAACCCCATCTTGCGGTGCCACCGCACCTTTGGCTTTGACGGCCAAGTGCACAGACTTATAACCGCCCAAGTCAGTCTCAGTAGCTTCGATGACTTGGGTAGCCCAGCCCTTTTGTTCGGCATAGCGCATGTACATCCGCAACAGGTCCCCCGCAAATAGAGAGGACTCTTCGCCACCAGCGCCGCCAGTAATTTCGACGATGACATCGCGGCCATCGTCCGGGTCTCGAGGCAACAAAACATTGCGCAACGTAGCAGCAGCTTCGGCTTCCGCTTCTGCTAGCGCGGGCAGCTCGGCTGCAAACTCGGCATCATCAGCAGCCATTTCGGCGGCGGCTTCGGCATCGTCGGCGGCGTTACGCCATGCCTCATAGGCCTTCGCCACTTGCCCTAACTCGGCATACCGACGGCCCAATCTGCGCGCCAACCCTTGATCACCATGAATCGCCGGATCAGCTAATTGCTTTTCGATGTCGGCGTATTCTTCCAGGAGCGGCACCGCAGCCGGAAAAGTATTATTGCTCATTGCTTTTCACCTTGAATATTTGACGGGGGCTGACATATACAAAAAGCGCCCCTGGTGCATTCAAAAATACACCAGCGACGCCTTTAAAGTAGCTAAGCAGCCTTTTTGCCGTAGCGAGCCTCGAAGCGGGCTACGCGGCCACCGGTATCAAGAATCTTTTGCTTGCCGGTGTAGAACGGGTGGCAGTTATTGCAAACCTCGACGTTAATTTTGCCGTCAGTTTTGGTGGAGCGGGTGACAAAGGTATTCCCGCAGGTGCAAGCCACTTGGGTGGCTACATAGTCCGGATGGATGCCGGTCTTCATAATTTCTCCTAATATGATTGCGTAGCCGGGTCGCTAATGATGCTACAACTGCGCGCAGCATGACAAAGGCGTGAACCGGCAGGCCAGCAGATTATTATGCCACAAATGCCTAAGATTATCAAAATGGGCAAGACACTGCTAATAACCAACGATTTCCCACCCAGGCGGGGTGGAATTGAGGGCTTTGCCAAAGCTTTAGCAGATCGGCTAGCTGCGCCCGATGGTGATGGCATCGTCGTTTATACCGCAAATATGGGGCCAGAATCCGAAAACATAGATAACGCAGAAAACTACCCGATCCTCCGCGGCCCGCGTAATACCTTATTACCCACTCCCCGCGTACGGCACAAAGTAGTGCAGACGTTTAAGGAACATAACTGCGACTCGGTGCTATTTGCCTCTTCTGTACCTTTAGGGCTATTAGCAAAACCTCTTCGACGTGCCGGGGCCAAAAATATTGTTGCGTTAACACATGGACACGAAGTTTGGTATGCGCGCTTACCGTTAGCGCGTCGGTTATTACAGGTAGTTGCTAATCGAGTGGATTACCTCACCGCAGTATCGAATTGGACCAGAAGGGAAATCGGTAAAGCGTTACCAGATGAGTCAAAGTTAAAACAAGAAATACTTAGCCCTGGGGTTGATCCTAACATTTTCAAACCGGGCTGCGGAGGGGAACATATCCGGGTCGAGTTAGGGCTACGTCCAGATACTCCCCTAGTAGTTTGCCCAGCCCGTGCCATCGCCTGTAAAGGCCAAGACCGCCTGATCGCCGCCTGGCCCCAAGTACTAACGGTAATTCCAGATGCAGTATTGTTAATAGTGGGCGGTGGCAATTATCTGTCAGAGTTAGTAAAGTTAGCCCATAACTTTGGTTTAAGGGATTCACCGGAGTTGCCCGTCAAAGCCGAATTTGGGATATCACCCGATGACAAAGTGATATTTGTCGGTTCGGTAACTTGGGAAGCCGTGGCAGCTTATGACGATGCAGCTAGCGTAATCGCTATGCCGTCTCGACCACGATTATTTGGCTTAGGGCCAGAGGGTTATCCTTTAGTGTTTATGGAAGCGGCCGCAATGGGTAAACCTGTTATCGTTGGGCGAAATGGGGGTGCTCCAGAAGGCACGCTTGACGGCGTTAGCGGATTTGTGGTTGACCCGTTAGACGATGCTGAGATAGCGGCTCGAATAATCGAATTATTAGCTAGCCCCGAACTGGCCCAAGAAATGGGAGCGAAAGGCCGGGAATGGGTATTGGCAAATCACACCTGGGACCAAGTTACTAACCGCTGTGCCGAATTACTTGGGCGCTAGCTGCCGACAGCCTCCGCGAGAACTTATGCAAGCTTTACGGCCATGATTTGCTCTAACATATCCTTAAAGCTTGCATAACTTTGATAGCGATAACATCAGCCACTATGCAGCTTGCGCAGAGAGGCATGTTCCTAGACAGTTCATAACGTATGGTTTTGGAGTGGTTTTGCCCAAGTTGACTGTCACAGTGCCCGATCAGTACCTGATGAGCCACTTGGCTGCGGCTAATCAAAATGACTGGCACAGCCAAGTTGAACTTGTGTTATGGCCGATGCAAGGCCCGCCCCCGGCTGCCGCCTTAACCGCCGATCTGGCCTTGGTACCGCACTACTGGCATGGCCCTTATTACTTGAACTATCTCAATGAATTGACCCACCTGAAAGCTGTGCAATTACCTAGCGCCGGTTTTGAACACGCGCTGCCCCATTTACCTGCAGGGGTTGAACTGCTCAATGGGAAGGGGGTCCATTCTGCAGAAACTGCCGAATTAGCGATGGGTTTGATTTTGGCCATGCAACGCGGACTCTATTTCGCCCGCGATATGCAGACTAGCCAAGAATGGGCCAATACCCAACACACGCATCGCTTTCCCTCTTTAGCAGACCGGCGGGTTTTGATTATTGGAGCCGGTTCGGTAGCTAAAGCTTTGGTACGCCGCTTAGCCCCTTTTGAAGTTGAGATAAAAGTAGTAGGGCGAACTGCGCGGATTGATTCTGAATTAGCTGAATTGGATACTTTCTGGAATGTCAGTGCAGCGGATTTGGTAAATGACCCATTTGCGGCCACCAGCAAAATAGACCCTCAAGTCCATGCAATTAATGAATTGCCAGAGCTATTACCAAATACGGATATTGTGGTGTTAGTGGTGCCTTCCGATCCGAGTACCCAACACTTAATCGGGAAAGCCGAAGTGGCCGCATTGCCCGATGGCGCATTAGTCGTGAATGTCGCGCGCGGTTCCGTGATCGACACCGACGCTTTGTTGCCGGAACTGGAGCGTGGTCGGCTCCGGGCCGGGTTGGACGTAACCGACCCAGAGCCTCTCCCGGCGGGGCATCCGCTATGGTCAGCGCCCAACACCCTGATTACTCCGCATATGGGCGGCAATACCACAGCGGCCGATGCCCGGTTCGCCGTGTTGGTGCAGCGCCAAATCACCCATTTGCTTAATGGTGAACCACTGGAGAATCCCGTTGCCCGAGGGTGATGTTCTCAAATTAACCGCAGAGAAACTGGGTTTAGCATTAATCGGTAAGCCGCTAATCGCCGCCGAATTACGCTGGCCCACAGTTGCCGGGGCCAATTTGGCCGGGGCCACGGCCACTTCAGCTACATCGTACGGAAAACATATTCTAATTCGCTTCGATGACAACCGGACTTTGCATACCCATTTGCGAATGGAGGGGTTCTGGAAAATTGCCCAAACCGGCACTCCGCAAGCGCGCGGTTCGATCGCGGCCAAATACAGCCACAAAAAGAAAGATTCCGGAGCTAATGGTGGCCCTTTAGAAATTCGAGCCATATTAGTAAATGAAAATTGGACTGCCCTGGGCATCGCGCTAGGTATGCTTGATCTAATCCCCACCGCCGATGAGCCGAAATTGTTAAGCCATTTAGGGCCAGATATCTTAGACCCAAATTTCAAGCAAGTTGGCGCTTTTATCGGGGCTCAGCGCTTAACCAACTTCAATGACTGGCCGATTTGCGCAGCCTTATTAGAACAAAACACGGTGGCTGGTATCGGCACAATTTGGCTGGCGGAAACTCTTTGGACTACTAAAACTTATCCGTGGCGCAAAGTAAGTCAGATGGACGATGCCGAACGGGTTGAATTGCTGAGAACAGCCGCAAACCTGATTACTCGTTCAGTGGAAATTGCCCGAGTTAAGGGATTCAGCGCAGTTCCGCGCCGGGCGCATGGACAGCATCGTAATTACTGTGTCCGGTGCCAAACCCCAATCCAGGTATCTGCGCTGTCTGGCCCGTCAGGTAAACCGGATCAAGGCTCCTTTGATCGGATTGTTTTTTGGTGCCCCAAATGCCAAAGCGCCTAGCGGTTAAGCTCTGAAAGCGAAACCCTAGGCGCTCAGGAACGCGAACTGTTAGCGCGAACCTGCTAAGGCTGGAGTGCGCGGTGCCCGCGCAAAGTTGTTGGATGCCACCGGCCGGTGGATTTCCGGACGGCTAGGTGCCAGGTGCGGGCTGCGGGACAGCAAACCTTGGTAGAAATCGTCCGGAATAGTGTCTGGAATATTGGCCTGTTCGGCAATCGAGACCCGGTCGGTAACCTCACGGAGCACCTGCGACAAAGGTGTATCTAGGGCATCGCAAATGGCCGACAGCATCTCGCTGGAAGCTTCTTTTTGGCCTCGTTCAACCTCACTCAGGTAACCTAATGAAACCCGGGCATCGCGAGAAACCTCGCGTAAGGTGCGGCCTTGTTGCTGACGAACATCGCGCAACACGCCACCGAACTCGCTTCTCAATACCACCATGTACTCCCCCTCATCTTCGACTTTACCTTAAAGCCGTATCTCTTGATTCAACACTGACCGAACTCTTGGTGTTCCCTAGCGTGCGATGTGCGCCGAAAAACCGTGCTATCGCAGGCCAAAAGCCAGTCAGCGCGGCATTACGGAACGAGTGCGGCCCTTGTAGAGTTCCCAACCATTTATGGCGTAGTCAATACCGCTGAGCAGCGTGGCTGCGATGGCGGCTGCCAGGAAGACCCAGGCAACGATTTTGACCCAATGGGGCAAAATGTGTAACGGTAACAACAGTAAGGGAATAGCGATGGACTGTAACAGCGTCTTCAGCTTACCCCCGCGCCCAGCGGGCAATACCGCGTATCGCCGCAACCGCATCCGCATTAGCGTGATGCCCCACTCACGGATCAGAATCACCACTGGCACCCACCAAGGGATTTCGAACAACGGGAACGCTAATAGGATGAAAGCGGCTCCGGTCAGGGCTTTATCGGCGATCGGGTCAAGTAGCTTGCCGAGGTCGGTGATTAGCCCCCGGCTACGCGCTAAATGGCCGTCCAATTTATCGCTGAACGCGGCTAACACAAAGATAGCCAGCGCCCACCACCGCAGCGTGTTTGAGTGTACGCCCCAATAGCCGTCTATCCGATGCGTGATGGGATTCCAACTCGCCCGCAGTAACAACCAGGCAAACACCGGCACCAACGCGATGCGAATCATGGTGATGATGTTGGCAATGTTCCAGTTCGAAACCGGCGGGGCGGCTTCTTCGTGAGCCACTACGGAATTAGACACAACTACACTCTAGCATTTACCTTCAGGCATTGGTGATTGCCGAGTTCGGCCACTACCACTGCCAAAGCTCCTGGCCCCACATGTGAACCGAGTACCGCGCTCAGTTCCGACACCACCGGTTTTTGACCCAGCGCAGCTTCCAGTTTGCTAACTAGCTTGTCCAACCGATCAGCCGAGCCAAAGTGATGCACGGCCAACTGCGGCTCTAGCATCGTCCCGGCGTCAGCCACTGACAAGGCAACCAATCTATCTAAGGCAGCGTTCCGAGTACGGACTCGTTGGGCTAGTTCGATGCGTCCGTCTTTCATTTCTAAGATCGGCCGCACTCCTAGGGCCGATCCGATGGCGGCAGTGCCAGCGGAAATCCGGCCTCCGCGTTTCAGATGCATTAGTGAGTCCACCAGAAAACGCACCCGTGCCCCGGCGGCCACCTCTCGCGCTCGGTCGGCCACATGCTCGGCAGACTGGCCAGCGACGGCGCACTTCCCGGCCGCGAGCGCCGCAAAGCCCAATCCCATCGCCGTGGTACGCGAATCTACCGCGCGTACCGGAATGTTGATCCGCCTCCCAGCCGCGATCGCGCTGGCAAAGGTGCCGGAGAGATCCGAGGAAAGCAACACAGCCACGATTTCGCTGATGTCGGGGCCGTAGTGATAAGCCACGGAGAATGCCTCCGGGCTGGGTTGGGAGGTGGTCAGCGGCTCCCCGTCTTTTAAGTGTTGGATGGCCTCATGCGCAGCGATTTCGCTGCCATCTATGAACGAACGATGCGCTGTGGTCACGGTCAGTGGCACCACCACCGGGCCATACCCGGACTCGGCGGTGTGCGGCAGGCACGCAGTCGAGTCGGTGACTACCCGGACAAACTTCCGCCGCCCGTGATCCACCAGGTGGGGATAACTTTGCCCTCGTCGCACCTGCTCAGTTTACAAAGTTTAGCGGTAGGGACAAACAGCAAGAGGCTCCAAGCACTTGTGCGCACTTGGAGCCTCTCAGCTAAATTAATTAGCCGCTTAGCTAAATGAATTAATCGAGACCTGGGATAGCTACCGGGCGTGCATGCCAAATCCGATCCAAGTAATCCTGGATGGAACGGTCAGAGCTGAAGTACCAAGACCGAGCCACGTTCAGAATTGACCTGCGGCTCCACTCATCCTGGTCACGGTAGAGAGCTTCTGCCCGCTCTTGCGCATCCAGATAAGAAGCAAAGTCAGCGAGAACCATAAACCGATCTTCATAGAGCAGGTTGGAAACGATCGGCTCAAACATTGCCTTGTCCCCATCGGAGAATTCACCACTAGCAATCAGGTCAATAGCACGCTTTAAGCGAGCATCTTCCTCATAGTACTTATGCGGTTCATAACCAGCCTTTTGTAAGGCTTCAACTTCAGGCTCTTTCATACCAAAGAGGAAGAAGTTATCGTCACCTACCCGCTCGCGAATTTCGATGTTAGCGCCGTCATCGGTACCAATAGTCAAAGCGCCGTTAAGGGCTAACTTCATGTTACCGGTACCAGAGGCTTCCAAACCAGCGAGCGAGATTTGCTCGGATAAGTCGCCAGCCGGGATCAAAGTTTCTGCCAAGGTAACTTCATAGTTGGGCGGGAATACCACATGCAGATACTTGCTAACCACCGGGTCCGCATCTACCACCGCAGCAATGTGGTTAATCAGCGAAATAATCTCTTTCGCCATCTTGTAACCAGGTGCAGCTTTCGCCCCGAATACCACAGTACGCGGCACCAAATTGGCCGGATCAATTGCTCCGGACTTAATTTGATCGTACAAATAAACCACATGCAAAGCCTTTAGCATTTGCCGCTTATATTCGTGCAAACGCTTTACCATGATGTCAAACATGGTATCTGGGTCAATGTCAATGTCGTTACGCTCTTTGAGGTACTTCTGTAAGCGCACTTTGTTAGCGTGCTTTACCTCGCGCCACTTGGCCCGGAATTCCGGATCATCAGCTAGCGGCTCGAGCTTCTTGAACTGCTCTAGGTCAGTGATCCAGCCGTCCCCAATGTGGTCCGTAATCAACTGCGACATCGCCGGGTTAGCTTCAAAGATAAAGCGACGCGGCGTGACCCCATTGGTTACGTTAACAAATTTATTGGGCCAAAGTTTCGCAAAGTTCGCCAATACCTTATCGCGCAATAACTGCGAATGGAGTTCCGCAACCCCATTTACTGCCTTAGAACCAACCGTGGCCAGATAAGCCATGCGAACAGCGCGCTGCGGATGCTCTTGAATGATGGACATATTGCGGACCAGCATTTCATTGCCATTGGACCACTTGCGCACCAATTCAATGAATTCTTCATTAATCTTGAAGATGATTTCCATATGGCGCGGCAACAAACGTTGCATCAATTCTACCGGCCAAACTTCCAAAGCCTCTGGCAGCAAAGTGTGGCAGGTGTAAGCGAAACACTTCTGGGAAATAGCCCAAGCCTCATCCCAGGTGAAACCCTTTTCATCCATCAATACCCGCATCAATTCCGGAATTGCAATAACCGGGTGCGTGTCATTGAGCTGGAAAGTAATACGCTCATCTAAGCGATGTAAATCAAAATCCGGGCCGCAAACACGGTTTACATAATCGGAAATCGAAGCAGCCACAAAGAAATACTGCTGTTGCAAACGCAATTCTTTACCCTGCGGAGTGGAATCCTCCGGATAAAGCACCTTGGAGATGTTTTCGGCGAAAGTCTGCGCGCGCACAGCTTCGGCATAATCGCCATAGTTGAAGATCTTCAGGTCAAATTCATTGGTGGCCCGCGCACTCCACAACCGCAGCGTATTTACCCGGCCATTCTCAAACCCAGGCACCATATAGGTGTAAGGCAAAGCGATTACCGACCACGACGGAGTCCACTTGGTGCGCTCTACCCCGTTTTCATCCGTGTACTTCTCAGTGGTGCCACCAAAACCTACGTTGACCGAGTGGTCCGGGCGGGCGATGCCCCACGGGTCACCATGCGACAGCCAGTTGTCCGGCTCCTCGACTTGCTTACCATCCACAAAGGTTTGGCGGAAAATACCGAACTCGTACCGGATACCGTAAGCCAGCGCCGGGATGTTCATCGTGGCGAGGGAGTCAATGAAACAAGCTGCCAAGCGGCCTAAACCACCATTGCCCAGGCCCGGCTCGGGTTCTAGTTGCCGCAACTCATCGAGCGAGAGGCCTAATTTCTCCAGGCCTTCTTCGGCAATTTCATCCAGGTCAGCGGCGACTAGGTCGTTGCCCAACTGGCGACCCAGTAAGTACTCGGCGCTTAAGTACGCGACGCCCTTGGCCGGGTGGCCGTACTGCTGATCCATCGTGTTGTTCCAGCGCGAGGTCAAGTAAGCCCGCACGGTGTAGGCCAGCGCCAGGTATTTATCGTTCTCCGACGCCCGATCCAGCGATGTGCCCTGCGTGTAAGTAAGTTCGCGGAGGTATTGCCGGATAAATCCGTCGACCGATTTCTCCGGCCGCGCGATTTCATAAGGAGCAATGTTATTCACGCCGGGTAACGCTACCCGATGAACCCAGCGTAGTTAACCGAGTTTGCCGACGATGACGCCCGATGCCGTAGCGGTTAGTCGTCGTCTTCCGTGAATATCTGAGCTTCCCTATCGTACCGGACGGGTCGAGTTGACTGACGGGCTGCAAAACGCCGTCGCAGCCAACGCACCAACGGGATGATTAGCGCGGTCAATACGCCTAGCGCAGCGAGCCAAGGCAACACCGCACCGAACACTATTGCGAAGCCACGAGCAAAGGAGACTAGCGCCCGCCAGCCGCGTTGCAGCCCACCGAAGAAGCCTTGATATGGTTCGGCCAGCCGTTCGGCATCGGGCGTCGGCACAATATTGACTTCCAAGGATGACATCTGCACCCGGCCGGTCAGATCGGCCCGTTGCGCCCGCAAGGAATCTAGGTCCGCTTGCCGCCGGGAAAGCTCGCGCTCCACCTGCAACAAATCTCCGGTGTCACCAGCAGTGGCGAGCAACTCAGTTAATCGGGTGACTGAAGTTTGCAGCGCTGCGATCCGGGCATCTAAATCAACTGCTTGTTCAGTGACATCCCATTGGTCCACATTTATTGAAGTGACCGCCCCGAACTGGCTGAGCCGGTCAATCACGCTGTTGAGGCTGCCTGCCGGGATGCGCAGGCTGAGCGAAGCGCCACCAGCGCCCCAGTTTGTGGCCCGCCATTCCCGACGGGAAGAAATGTTGCCCCCGATAGATTCGACATAAGCCGCGATTTGACCGGAGGTGGCCACCGGATCATCGGCTTCCAGTTGGGCCGAACCCACTACGATGATCTCCCGGTCTGCCGGGTTGGTTACTACTTCTAGGCTGACTTCACCGGGGCTACCCACGAAACCGCTATCCATCCCGGCACCCGATTCCGCCGACGCCAATAAGTCTCCAACGGGCGGAGCACCAGGTACTGCCACGGGTGCGCCACCAGGCATTGGCACCACCACCGGAACCTCACGCATCGAGTCTGTTGCCACCGCAGGCAACGTGGTAACCATGTTCTGCGGCGAACTGCAACCAGCGGTTATTAGCATCGTTCCTACGCCCAATACTGCTACCAGCCGCGAACAATGGCGGGGGGCGGAAAGCTTTACGATGGCAGCCATGTAATCAGTGTGAAACTGCCCACGGACAATTTCGCGCTGAGGCATCGTCCCTGCTGAAGTGTGCCCGGATTGCAACCAAATGTTAACTAATTCTTGATAATTTACGGTCGCCTAGACAGTTCAACCTCCGGGTGCGCGCCAACCTCAACATGTGGATTGGACAAGTGCAAACGCTTTGCCTAAAGTTTTCTCTTGCACCTGCGCAGCGGTTAAGCGGCGCGGAGGCAACCATGCGGATGTAGCTCAGTTGGTAGAGCGCGACCTTGCCAAGGTCGAGGTCGCGGGTTCGAGCCCCGTCATCCGCTCAAAAAATTAATGCGGCCCGTGTGGCCGCATTAATTTTTGAATGATTATAGTGGCTCGAACCCCGAGGGGGTGAGGCCGTTAAATAAAACACCCCTGTGGGGTGTTTTTAGGCCGAACGTGAAGCGCATCGCGCGAACGGATTAGTAATCGCGCAGCGATTCTCGAGCCCCGTCATCCGCTCTCTTTCTGCCCAAATTCTGCCCGGTTTTAACCGATTGTCTCATCCTTGATGGTTAAGGGTGCCCCCCAGGTATCATCCTAAAGGATGAGGTCAGCGCCGATTTAATATCAACCTCAGGGCCGATTACAAAGCGCGCGGCGCTGCCTAATCTGGAACACATGAACAACAACATTGCTTCCCGTTCCGCCCACACCAACCACACCGCCCGCACCACCAAGTGCGTACTCGGCGCGCTAGCCCTGGCCTTCGCGGTCACTGCATGCTCACCCGCCGCAGCTGAAAACGCCCACAGCGAGGAAGCTGCCCCCGCTGCAGTGCAAGGTCCGCTCACCGAGATGCTAAATGGCGCTTTGGGCCTGAACGTTACTCCAGCTGAGCAAGAACGGCAGTGGGCCGAGCAGAATCGCCGCCAAGAAGAACTCATCGCGCAATGCATGACCGAGGCGGGGTTCGAGTACATTCCGAACCTTCCCACCTCCACCACCAACGTCGCCGACCTGTTCCGCATGGATGACCGCGAGTGGGTGGCTCAATTTGGCTACGCTATGGTTCGCACTCCTTGGGATGCCACCGACGCGAAAACGGAACGCACCAACCCCAACGACGCGTACACCGCCAGCCTCAGCGTGGCTGAGCTGGCCGCTTACAACGATGCCCTCTTCGGCTCGCTCGCCGATGTGAATTACGTTGGCAGCGATAACGCCGATGACATTCAAACGATGCTGGCAAACGGTGGCTGCTGGGGTGCCGCCCAAGACCAAGTCATCTCCGAAAGCGCCGCTTCCGCGTTGTACACCGACGAGTTCGCTCCGCTGACCGATGCCATCATGGCTTTCTTTGATGATCAACGCCAAGAGATCACCGAAGCCGACCGGCAGTGGGTAACTTGCATGGCCGATGCGGGACACACCGGCTTCCAACGCCAATCTGACGCCGAGGCCAGCATCGAGGCCGCTTACGACAACATCCTGGCCAGCTTCAACTGGGACGCCTGGGATGTCGAAGCCTTCGGCTACCCCAGCGCCGCCAATAACACCGACTTGGCTAACCTGGCCGATAAAGAAGTAACCCTGGCCGTAGCCGACTTCGATTGCCGAGTCGCCACTAACTTTGACGCTAGCCGAGGCGCTTTCCAAGTGGAAGCTGAAAAGCAATTCGTGGCCGATTACCGCGCCGAACTCGATGCCCTAATGGCCGCTGCCGAGCAACGGTAACTCACACCACCACGGAAACATTTTAGGGGAAAACTGCCGTGAAAAAGATTCAGCTTCGAGCCAATACCGATGGTTGGCTGCGGATTATCAAAGGCAATAAGGCCTTGGGCGTAGTCGGTTCCGTAGCGCTGGCTAGCCTGGCCTTCGGTTTGGGCGCCAGCGGTCTACTGACTCACGGTGCTGGGGCAGCGGACGATGCCGTAGTGGAACCCGGCCTAATCACCGTCCCGGTTGAACGTGGGCAACTGAGTAACGATGTGACTGTCCGGGGCGACATCGGTTTCGCGGACGCGGCCGACGTTACGCTCAACACCACCTCGTTGACCGGCCCGGCAATTGTGACCGGCTCCATCCCGGTCACCGGCCAGGAGTTGAATCCGTTGGATGTGGCTTTAGAAGTTACTGGCCGCCCGGTTATCGTACTGCCAGGCGAACTGCCTGCCTACCGCACCCTGACCTTGGGCCTGTCAGGCCCAGACGTAGTGCAGTTCAAGGAAGCTATGCGTGCAGTGGGGATTGACGCCGGTGACCCGGCCAATAATGTGTTTGACAAGGTAGCTGCCGATGCGGTCCGAGCTTTGTATGAACGAGTTGGTTACCCGGTTCCCGGTGGCGCAGAAGGCTCCGTTGCTGCCGTGACTGCCGCCCAGCGCAGCGTCAAGGAGGCGCAACGCAACTTGAGCGGTGCCATCGTACAATCCGACCGGGAACTCCGCGATGCCGAACAGCAGTGGGCAGCTTGGCCTTGTGAAGACCCGTCCATTGAATGCCGGGTGCAACGAGCCGAGGTTGAGACCGCTCGCACCCGCCCAGCCGAAGCCGCAGCCCGCGATGCCATTGCCCAAGCACAAGCAGCTCTTGACGAAGCTCGGCAAAGCTCCCAACCGCAGCTCCCCGTAAGCGAAGTGCTCTACCTAACTAGCTTACCGCGCCGGGTGGACAGTGTGGCAGTAACCCGTGGCGCCACGCTAAACGGGGTGAGCCTGCGTGTCTCCGGTGCCCAGTTGCAGTTGAGCGGCGCCACCACCGAATCGAACGCCCGCTTGCTGAGCGTCGGTGCGGAATCCCACTTCGACCTACCGGACGGCGGCTCGCATCGGGCCGTAATCGGTGAAATTAAAGCACCGACCGACGGCGGCTCTCGCTGGACACTAGAGTTCGTACCCGACCCGCTGACCCCGGAACAGTTCACCGCGTTACAAGGCAAGAACGTCCGGGTCTCGATCCCGGTGGGTGCCACGGCTGGCGAGGTGTTGTATGTGCCGGTTTCCGCCTTGACCGCTGGCCCCGGTGGAGAGGCGCGAATCGAAGTTGTGGAAGGCGATCCGCACGATGGCGTTAAGGCCCTGACTCGGATGGTAGTAGTTGACACTGGCCTGGCCGCAGATGGTTATGTGGAAATCACGCCCGTGGGCGGTGGCGTAGTCAACGTTGGCGACTTAGTAGTAGTTGGGAAGTGACGTTCGATGACCCACGCCCCGCTGATCGAGTTGCATAACGTCACCCGCTCGTTCCCCGGCGACCCGGAAGTGCAAGCCCTGAAAAGCGTTTCTTGCTCGGTGGAAAAAGGCGAGTATGTCTCAGTAGTTGGCCATTCTGGCTCAGGCAAATCCACGATGCTGAACATCTTGGGGTTGCTGGACCGCCCCACGGTCGGCGAGTATCGGATTGACGGTCAACTAACTGGCGCGTTGTCGGAGAGCGAACGGGCTGCCCTGCGAGCTTCGCGGATTGGATTTGTGTTTCAATCCTTCCACTTGCTCCCCCGGCGTTCAGTGCTCAACAACGTGCTGATGCCGATGATGTACAACGGAACCCCCAGGGCCGAACGTCAAGACCGAGCCGTGGAAGCCTTGGAGCGGGTGGGCCTGGCTCATCGGATGAATTTCCTGCCTGGCACGTTATCGGGTGGCGAAAAACAACGTGCCGCCATCGCCCGCGCTGTCGCATCGCGGCCCAGCTTATTGCTGGCCGATGAACCGACTGGCGCCTTGGATATCGCTACGGCCGACAGCATCATGGATCTGTTCGATGAATTCAATGCCAATGGGCAAACCATCATCGTCATTACCCACAGCGCCGAGGTGGCTGCCCGAGGCCGCCGCACGTTGCAGATTAGTGATGGCCGCTTAACCGAACTTAACCAACTAATTACCACTGACTTGGAGATGGCAGCATGAGCGGCAAAGCAGACCGCTTCTCAGTTAGCGACTTAATTTTCGAAGCCACCACGGATATCGGCGCTCGGCCCGCGCGGTTGCTTATGACATTACTCGGCACTGTTTTGGGGATTGGTGCCCTAGTTGCCACGTTGGCATTTTCGCAAACTGCTGCTCGGCAAATCGAAGCGCTATTTTCGGCTAATCCTTCCCGAGCCGTTTCCATTACCGCCAACTCCACTTCTACGGGCACCGGCCAGTCGGTCGCATCCACCCGGTTACCCTGGGATGGCGTTGAGCGCATCAAACGTTTAAACGGGGTGGAACATGCCATGATGGTTTCCAGGGTTAACTTGGGGGCGGACACGATCACTGCCTTACCGATTAACGACCCATCGGCTGCCGCGATCGCCGCCCCGGCACTGTTCGGTGCCACCCCGGATTTCGTAGCAACTACTAGTTCGACTTTGGTGACCGGGCGGGTGTTTGACGCTGGCCACGAAGCCCGCGCCGACCGGGTCGCTCTACTCGGCTCCCGCGCCGCCGAACGCCTCAACGTGAACCGAATTGACACCCAACCCTCCATCTTCATCGGCGAATCACCTTATGCGGTGATCGGGATATTCGACGATGCCAAATTGCGTCCGGACCTGATGGACGCCGTCGTCATCCCCTTAGGCACCGCTCGGGCTAACTTCGGGATAACCGCACCGGAAGAACTACTGATCGCCATTGCCAAAGGCGCCGGCCAACAAGTCGGCCAGCAGGCCCCCATCGCCCTGGACCCCAATTCCCCAGCCAGTTTCCGAGTCTCCGCACCCTCCGGCCAATCCCAACTAGCCAATAACGTAGGCGCCGATGTCAACACCGTGCTACTCATCCTTGGTGGCGTCGTGCTGCTCGCAGGTGGGGTTGGCATTGCCAACGTCACGATGCTATCGGTAATGGAACGCACTCCCGAAATCGGCTTGCGCCGAGCCGTCGGGGCTACTGGTCGCCAGATTTCCGGGCAGTTTATGGTGGAAGCGGTGGTCATTGGGTTGTTCGGCGGCATGATCGGCGCCGCGCTCGGCACATTGGCCGTGGTGGTGGTTTCGATGCTGCGGGGTTGGGCTCCGGTCGCTGACCCCCGGCTCGCGTTGGCTGGGGCAGTGTTGGGCGCCTTGGTCGGCCTGGTGGCTGGTGGCATCCCGGCCCGGCGCGCCGCGACTATCGAACCCGTCGCCGCCCTAAGAGCCTAACCGGCTATTAAAGTGCGCAGTTGCGTTGCAGGGAGATTAGCTCCAAACGCGGGGTTACCCGGCTGGAGCCTTTTTCCATCGTGCAGGGTCGGCAATATGACCGGGTCAAAACCGAGGCGATTTACGATCTCAGCAATCTCGTTTACGTCAGTTGAGCTGTCCCCAGCTACTGCGATAGCCTTCCGCTGTGGCGGCTGAGAACCAGCCGGGCCATCACACTCCGGTGGAATTGACTCTGGCGGTACTGATTCAATTTCTAAATCGTGATAACCCATATGGTTAAAGGCTTTGACCAAACGTGAGCCGACTAGATAATCACGCACTAATTCACTGGTGGAAGTAACTGGATTTGAAAGGTCTTCTCTAATTCCATCAGTTTCCCACCAGTAATTCATGGCATCAATTACCAATTTACCGTTCAATGCCTCTGCCGGAATGGATTGATATTTCCCAAGCGGAATAGCCAAGATAACCACATCGGCATCGTGCATTAACTGCTGGCCGGTTACCGCTTTGGCCCCAGGCGCCATTACGTCAGTCAACAAAGCAATTGTTTCTGGCGCTCCGGAACCGGCAATTAGCACATCGTACCCGGCGTCAACGGCTAACCGGGCTAAAACAGTCCCGACTTTCCCGGCGCCGAGTATTCCGAGCTTAATCACCCCGTCGCCTAAACCTGTCGAATCCATTTAAGTCAACTAGCCATTCTCGGACAGGAGTTCCCGAACCATCGGGATCACCTTGGTGCCGTACAGTTCCACATGTCGCATGCGGGCATCTGCGGGTTGCGCACCAAACGTATAAGTCATGTCGAACCGATCCACGCCCAGATCACCGATGGTCTTTGCCATCTTACGAGCTACGGTTTCCGGTGAACCAACATAAAGCGAGCCGCCAATCAACTCCCGCTTAAACTCAGTCTCCGAGACGGGGCCCCAACCGCGTTCCGCGCCGATCCGGTCACGTTGCACCCGGTAATAAGGCCAGAAAGCACTAATCGCTTCTTCATCGGTATCGGCCACAAAACCGGGCGAGTGAATCCCGACTAAATGCTTACCGGAGCCAAGTTGTTGTTCTGCCCGGCGGTAAAGTTCAATGTACCGCGAAAACCGGCGTGGGTCACCGCCGATAATGGCGAGCATTAGCGGTAGATCGTAATTTGCAGCCCGCAATACTGACTGCGGCGAACCGCCCACGCCAACCCAGGTATCCAAATGTCCAGATTCAGTTTTTGGGAAAACTTCAACGCCGTTTAGCGCTGCCCGCTTAGTCCCGCGCCAGGTGACTGGTTCTTCTTTGAGAAGTTTGGTGAACAAGTCGAGCTTCTCATCGAATAGAACTTCATAATCGGCTAAGTCATAACCGAATAATGGGAAAGACTCGGTAAATGAACCTCGGCCTAACATCACCTGCGCCCGGCCATTTGATAGCGCATCCAGCGTGGAATAGCGCTGGAATACCCGCACTGGATCGTCAGAACTCAAAACCGTAACTGCCGAACCTAATTTGATTTGATTGGTGAGACCGGCCAAACCAGCCAAAACCATTTCCGGTGAAGAAATCGAATAGTCCGGGCGGTGGTGCTCGCCTAAGGCAAACAGGTCAATGCCAATCTGATCCGCCAATACACCCTCTTTGATGACCTGCCGAAGCGAGTCCGGGTGCGACATTAGCTCGCCGTTGGCTCCCATCGGGCGGTCACCAAAGGTGTCGAGGCCCAGAATTACGTTGCTTGCTTCACTCACGCCGGGGAGTTTACGCGATGGGCGCTCCGTGTTTTTTCGCAGGCTGCCCGATGATGCCGCTCGCGCTGGCGCCCCATGTGCCTCACTCAATGGCTAAGCTGCATTGGGCGGCAGCCTGCAGGCCGCTTGTAACTACAGCGCTTCGGCCGCAGCCAACGCTGCTTGATAATTCGGCTCGTCCGAAATTTCGGGCACGATTTCCGCGTAATGAATTTGGCCATCCTTAACCACATATACCGATCGAGCCAACCGCCCCGGCAACGGGCCACCAAACATCCGCAGGCGATAAGAGTTGCCGAAAGTGCCATCGTCCGGGAAAACCATCATGTCCACGCCTTCAGCGGCACACCAATTGGAAAGCTCCTCGGCAGTGTTGTTGGAGATGCTAAGGAAGTGGATGTCATCCCGGCGGGCAGCTTCTTCATTGAAATACTTGGTTTGCAGCGAGCAAACCGAGGTATTAATGTCCGGGAAAACGCTAATCAGCGCGGGTTTATCCAGCCGCGACAGGGTTACCGGGCGCCCTTTAATATCAGTCAAAGTGAAATCTGGAGCAGCACCCTTGGTGATTGGGTCAATAGTGTCAACGGTCTCGTGGTTCAGTGTTAATACATGCATGGGGAGATTATGGCATACCCCTCGGACAAGATTTTTGGCCACCGAGAACCCGTCTTGGCTTGTCGTCAATTACCGCAGTTGATCAGTTTGGGGTTAATTAACTGCACTCTAGGTGACACGCCGTTCTCAACTGGTCTTATTTAATCATTTAATTGCCTGCTAAAATGGTTTTGTCGGCTGCATCGGGTAGCACTGATTGTTGAGAGCGAGGCGCAGAAATGGGCAACTCCGGCATACTCTCCGTCGGGCCAGGTGGGCATTTAGTCGCTAACGGCGTACGGCCACCGGCACTCACCAAGAAGCAGAAGCATGCTCTAATCCGCAGGCGGGTGGGCACCGTAATCTTCTGGCTGTTTATCCTCGCCATGTTAGTTTTGTTGGGGTATCTAGTGCATCTGGCAATGGGGATTTTTGGCCCAGCCAACCTCGCACCTAGCGTTTCCACCCCCACTTTTGATCCGACAATTGTTAGTTATCTTTAACATTCTCATCGAGTTCAACAAACCGTAGCTCGGCTAGCCCGATGCCATACCGCAGGTCACGCAGCATTTATGCGGCAAGATCGAAATGGTGTGCCTTGACAAAGGGAATATGCAGGTTCGGTAAGTGAATTTCCCTGGCGACCTGGGGATGAGCTGCGCGGTATTGGAAAAATGCCAGGGTCAGAATTGCGATGCAGCTCAGCACGCAACGCACTGGGAGCACCAACGTTGACATCGTTACTACGCCACTTACGGGTACGGCAACCAGTGAGACTAACGCAGCGGTGCCGCCGATCGCCCAAGACACCAAGTCTTCAGTGCCGGGGTTCTTACGAAGCTTGTTGAAAGTGGCAAACAGGGCCGTGGCTTGGGCGGTATTGGTACCGATAATCGCACCGTTGGGGCCCATCAGCAGCCAAGCGGCGATAGCCAGGGCGGCGACGGAGCCGGCGAGGATGTCCATCTTGCTTAAGCCGCCGATGCCGTATTTGATTGACAACCCCAAGGTGGCCAACCCGGTGACCAGGAAAACCATCGGAAGCACCAAGCCGTTAGTGTTGCCGCTGAGCAACATGGAGCTGACCAAGCAGATGTTGCAAACCACGCCGATGCCACAGGCGACGCGAGAAGGCTTGGTGCGGCCTTGGATGGTCGAGCGGAGATAGGGCAGAGCTTGAACCACTGCCAGAGTGCCCGAAATAATCGCTAGTACCGTTACCGTTGCCATAAAGTAAACTTAAATACATCGGCGCAGCAAATGCACTGGTTTTGGGGTGTAACCCCCGCCACTTTACCGGGGTGTAAGCGATACTAAAACGCATCATCGCAGGTCATTACGGTGTTACTTAACATTAAGTTATTCTTAACGGACTATCCAGTGGCTAGACTCACATGTCCGATGGCGTACAATATAACCTCTGGAACTCAAAACTAATTTTGGGTCGTCAAAATTAAAGGATATGCCGTTGGTGGAAAACACAATTGATTGGACTCGAGAATTCGCGCGTCCGCAGGTACGCGATACTCTAGCCAAAGTAATTGATGAATCAACTCCCGGTTTGATTGACCGCTTGGGCTCCGACCCCAAAGCGTATGCCGACTTAATCGCTGTCACCCATTTAGTCTCCGAAGAGGCTGATCAGTTATTACGCGAGACGATAATCTCGGCGCGACATTCTGGTCTGAATTGGGAGCAAATCGGCGATGTACTCGGCATCAGCCGCCAAGCTGCGCAACAAAAATTTAGTGCCCCAGTTGACTCGTCATTGGATGTTCATTCCAGCACGGTGCAAGATTTATCGCCAATTCCGCCCGCAACCAATACCCTCAATTATTCGGCGCTACCGCCCGTTGGCACCCAAGTCACGATTGACGCAAGTTATTCCGGCGATAGCGAAGATGTCAAATTGTTAAATCGCGCTGGGCAATATGGTTGGCATGGTGTAGCCTTCACCGCCGAAACATGGACGCTAGAATTTGATAACCGCCAATGGCAGCATTTAAGCTCGTTCGCTAAAGAGCCTTACGGTGGTGGCTGGCAGCGAATTGGCCGTTTTCTCTGGTCTGTTTGGTGGGCCCGCCCCACCAACCTACCGATATTGCCCGGTAACCCAGACCCTCATTCATTTAGGTCGCAGCGCAAACTTGAAAAGGAACTCAGGCGTAAAAATGGTGAGCCAGAGCCTACCATTGTCGAGAGTTTCGTGGGTTCTAGATTTCTACCCATCCTGCGAGAACCCTAAGTTACTGCTGTATAATCATTTATTGATTTGCCCTGTCGGTCTTTCAGAACAAACCAACTATTGGTTCCAGCAAAATAGAGGAAGTTACCGACCTCATTCACGCTTTTTAAGATGATATCTTCCGTAGTTACAAAGTCTTTAATCTTATCGGCGTGCATCTGCCGTAACATCAGCGTAAATTTGGCGGCGAAGCCAAGGGAGCCGTCCTTCAATAATGGGGTTTCTTTACGAAGTCTCGCTCCCTTTTTAATCAGCATCTCGTTGCGCTTAATCCAGCGCACGGTTGCCTTTGCCCCCTCATAGTCCACAAAGAAATCAATATCTGCGACCTCTTTAGTCCAGCGATGCCTCGCCTTACCAGGTTGCTTAACTTGATGGTTCACTCACTTCACCCTACCCTAATTAAGCAATTACTAACGGGGCAGTTGTAGCTACTAAACTAAATTAAGCGGGGTTAGCTGCGTTGCTCGAAAGCGCTCCGGAGTGCTTCTAACGCAGACCGGTGGTCATTGACAAACTGAGTTTCAGTTTCATTGACCACAGCGGCTTGGCGGGCATCGTAATCAACTGCGACCCGGCAATCGAAGTCGGCTAGGGCCATATCAATCTCTCGCTCCCGCATCTGCGATAACTCCAGCGGTAAGTCGCCAGTAGCGGCGGCGGCAACCGGGTCCCACCGCCTGAACCCAAAGTCCCCGGCAAACTGACCCGTAACCTGAAACACCTCGAAGCTCATGTGGTTGGCTGCCTGCCACTGGCGTTCCAAGCCAGGATGCCCGGCATCGGCCATACAGTTGGCCCAATCCCGATCGTGCGCGAAAGAAACTTCCGGCTGCAGCGACGCCATCATTTCATCGAGTGCCGCTAGTAACGGGGCGAACTCATCCGCTGCGGACACAAATCCCAAAGGGCTTTCAGCGATTACCGTATCGAACGCAGTGGCTCGGCAACCAGGATTTAATTCATAATCTGGGCCGCCATGTAATGCCGTTTGCCAGGCTTGTCGTTCAGCGGGCGATAAACGTTCCTGGATTTCAGTATTTGGGTCGGTTGCGGCATCCATTTCACTAAAGCTGAACCCCGGATTTTCCGTGGGTGCTAATACTTCTCCATAACCCCATTGCGCCACCCAATCTCGATCATCCGGATTCCATAGCGAGAAATCGGTCTGCGGGATTTGCATACCTTCATTGAAATTTAGTGCGTACTCGAAACCGTGTTCTTGCATACATGCGGCAATTAATTCTTGAACCCGCACATTTCGCGCATCGGCTTGGCGTTGCTGTTCTTCTTGGGAAATGCCAAGGCCAGTTAATAAATTCAGAAATTCGGTTAAGGGAGTTTCATTTTGCGGAGCAATGTTTTCGCCGGGAATCACGTTAAGCTGATTGTCTGCATCGTTATGGGTAATGGACGATGGCGTAGCGCAAGCCCCTATGCTTAATGACGTTATTAAGGCAATGTGTGGTGCGATAAAGCGACGCCGCAGCATCGTTTAATTTTAGCAGATCCGAAACAAAAAAAAATACCGCTCCACCTGAGGCGCAAATTCGCTTATGAAATCAGAAATGCCCTAGGTCCACAACCCAGGGCATTTCCAATAACTATCTGATGTTTAGAGCGTGATAACCCCAAAGGCCATCAAGAACGACGTGACTACTAAGCCACTTAGCAGCAACGGGCCAACCCACTTAATCAACACGGTAAACAGACCGGCCAACCGGAATTTGCGCCCGCTGGCTTCGACAGCCTCAATGATGCGCTTCGGCCCGATGCCCCAGCCGATCAGCAATACCGTACCGAGGCCGACCAGCGGCATAAATACGGTATCGGTCAGGAAGTTCATCATGCCTAAGATGTCGCGGCCGCCAAGGCGAACGTGACTCCACATCCCCATGCCGAGGGTGACCGGCAGCGCAGCCAGGAACGATCCCACAGCTACCGTCCAGGCCGCTTGCGGGCGCGACAGACGCGTGCGGTCGGTAACGGTGGTGACCACTACCTCCATCAAGGAGATGCCCGATGTCACGGCGGCGGCCAGCATCAGGGTGAAGAAAATAGCCCCCACTACGGCACCGCCAGGCATGGCATAAAACACGGCTGGTAACGTTGCGAATAGCAACCCAGCACCTTGGCCTAAGCCGTCAATACCGGCCACGACAACTACCGCCGGGATAACTAAGAAACCAGCAATTAACGATGCGCTGGTATCGAAAGCTGCAATTTGCACTGCCGCCTTTTCAATACTGGCATCTTTCTTTAGGTAAGAGCCGTAAGCGACCATCACGCCACCAGCTAAGGAGAGGGAGAAGAATGACTGACGGGTGGCGGCAATGAAAGTATTTAGCGACAACTCATTAAAATTTGGTAATAAGAAGTGGCGGACCCCTTCACCGGCACCGGGCAATGTGAGGGTATAAATAGCCAGGCCCATCATCATTACAATGAATACCGGCATAGCTACCAAATTAATTCGTTCTACGCCTTTGCGAATTCCTTGTGCCAGCAAAGCAGCACACATCACGATAAATATGCCCAACCAAAGAATTGGTGACCAAGTCTGAGAGGTAAAAGCTGCGAAAGCTCCAGTTTCTGCTGCTCCAGCCGCTCCTCCAGTTAAGAAAACGAAGCTGTAACGAGCAACCCAACCGCCAATTACTGAGTAGAACGGGAAGATAATCGCTGGAGTGATTAGCGCTAGCATCCCTACCCAAGCGAACCGTTTGTCCAGCTTGCGGAATGCCTGTAGCGGGCCAGCACCAGTCATCCGACCGATAGTGATTTCAGCTACCAGTAAGCAGGTGCCGAACAGTAGCGCTATTAGTAGGTATGCAAACAGGAATGTGCCGCCGCCGTAGGTTGCGGCGAAATACGGGAAGCGCCAGACGTTGCCGAGGCCCACGGCCGAGCCAACCGCAGCCAGCACGAACCCGATCTTGGAATTGAACAGGCCCCGCGATTCGGTGGATTTTTGGCCAGTCCGGTCAATTGGGTTGATGGTGTTGCGGGGCACGTCAACTGAGGTTGCCCCTTGTTTCAGGTTCTTCCGCGATAATTTAGCGGGAGCCTGGTATAGGTCTGTGGTCATAGCGACAATATTGAAGCATCGTTGAGTTTTGTTTAACGGATGTCACTAAACTGCCTATTAAGTGACGCTTGACACCTCAGTGGTATCCGGTGCTAATCAGTTTTATCCGGAATCAACATGACTTTTATTGCGGTGCGGTGATCCATCGCAGCGTAGGCCTCGGCCACCTCGGAAAGCGGTAGCGTTAAGTCGAATACCTTGCCCGGATGGATTTCTCCATTTAGCACTAGGGGTAAAAGTTTTGGAATATAGTCACGGGCTGAAGCCATCCCGCCACCTACTGTGATGTTACGGCCAAACAGTTTCCACAGATCAAGTTCCGAACCGCCGTGCGGCACCCCCACATAGCCGACTCGACCGCCGCCGCGGGTAATATCAATGGCCTGCTCCATTGACTCTTTAGTGCCGACACATTCCAGCGCTGCATCAACTAAATCGCCATCTAACAACTTCTTGATTGCGGCTACCGCTGCTTCACCTCGTTCGGGTACCACGTCGGTCGCCCCGAATTCCCGGGCCAACGCAGCTCGGTCTTCATGTCTGCTCATCGCAATAATCCGCTTGGCGCCCAGCAGTTTTGCGGCAATAATGGCGCAAAGCCCCACTGCACCATCGCCCACCACGGCAACTACATCGTCTGGTCCCACCTGCGCCGATACTGCCGCATGATAACCGGTACACATCACATCTGAAAGCGTGAGTAAATCCGGAAGGAGCCCCCGTTTCTTAATCTCGGCCTCGCTGAGCCCGACCGGCACCATCGTGTGATCGGCCAGATCGGGCACTCGCAGCATTGATGACTGACAACCACCTTGGGACTCGCGCCCAGCGGCATCGTCGCTATCAAAGAACGCGCAATGGTCGCACGATGCGTCCACCCCATGACGGCAGGCTTGACACTTTCCGCAAGACAGCGAGAACGGCAGGATGACAAAATCTCCCGGCTTTGCGTTGTGTACTTCGGCGCCGACTTCGGTCACCACCCCGATGGCCTCATGCCCCATCCGACGTGGCTCATCCACCTCGTCGATCCCGCGATAGCCCCATAGGTCTGAGCCGCAAACGCAGGCGGCGACCACCCGGATAATGGCATCTCCCGGAGTCAAAATCTGCGGGTCCGGCCGGATTTCGGACTTTACTTCTCCCGGCCCATACATTGTCGTCGAGCGCATACCGTCAGGCTAAACACCCCCACGGACAAATGCTTTCGATTATGTGACTCCATTCACCTAAAGGTGACACAAAAATGTTTGGCCAAAGTACTAACTATCGATAAAGGGGCACTCACCGCGTGGAAACGTCAAAAGACGCACCCATGCACCCCGAGGTTTTCGCGCCAGAACGAACGGATTACATTCGCGCCCTCACCAATAGTCATACTGGTGAGCGTCGGCTCCCGGCGGAAGGCTCCCCTCGGATGAATCACTTATTAACACTCTGCGATAATATGAGCCCGTGAGCAGATCATCATATTTTCAGTTTTTTGAAGTGACTTAATTCTCTCTTTGGGCATGCAGTAATTAGAATTAAATCTAAAACAGGCTTTCCCAAGAATGAAATTATCCGGAAGATTGTGTATCCAGCCCTCGACTCTAATCAGAGGATCGGAGGGAATATTGTCTTCTAGCTTATGTGAAAAAGTTGGTTGGCTTTCTGAAACACTCGCCGTCATCGTAATTCGCAGCTCGGGGCGTTCGAATAGGCCAATAATCCTTGATTTCATGCGGTTTCTGGCGGCTCAATCCGCAAGTGATAACGCCCTTCTCTGCGCCGCGTTTTGGGCGCGAACGGACGGCTTGTCTCGCCGATGTTCTTGCCGTCATATCCGATGCACCCCTGGGCATCAGCTTACTTGGAAAAATGAAAAGGTTTAGGCATTATCAAAATGTTTCAGAGGGATTATCAAATAGTTCACTCGACATCTTGCTGGCGGAACGACTGCTCCACGATTGCCATAACGTCGTCTATGCTATCCAGGCCATCTAGCGAAACTTCCACGTTTCCGTTTCCCCATCGGCCAAGGTCAGTGATATTACGACAAAGGCCTTTGGGATCAACCACACTATCGAATTTCATATTAACGGAAAGCCGAAGCCGGGAGCTTTGAATCTCTATGTCAACGAAGTTAGTATCAGCTTTGTATGCAATGTACCGCTTTTTGAACTCGCGTTTAACCATCGTTCCGAGATTCATAATGCGCGTATTTAGCTTCTCGAAAAGCATCCGATTATATGCGTTTAAGTACTGGTAACTTTCTAGAGTTCGGTCTGGCGCGCTGTCGCTCTTGCGGTAGGGGGCAAGTTCGGCCTCAGTAAGCGCTGGATATGGCCAAGCTTGTTTGGCAATCTCGCCGAGCTGTCTGCCGCGCTCTTGCACTTGTGGCTCGCCCCAGTGCTGTTGGGCCACGACATATTTATTTAGCCGAAGTGCGCTTTCTCGGAAACCACCGGGCATCGTGAGTTTGGCGAGGAAAGGCGAATCGCTCATTTCAGAGTTGTAAGCCGTTAGTGTGAGGTTTCCAATCGTGTGCAGATACTTCTTTTGAATGTCCCGCCAGTCGCTGCCGAGGTCTGCTCTCCAGTCTGCGCTCAAATCTTCATTTTGAGGAATAATGTGTTCAATTGTCAGGTCGTCGGTATTTACTGGAGCTTTGTTATCCCAATTCTCAAGTCGGGTAAGAATATAGCGGCTGCGGTAGGTTTTATAAATATCTTTTGCTAGGAATGTGTCGATAAAACGCTTGTCTTCTGGAAATTCTTTGTAGGTATCCAGCAAAATGAAGAAGGCCTTGATTGAATTCAAGTAGTCATCGGCTCTTATGTCATTTTTCAGAGTAGCAAATGTCTTGTTAAGTGAATTAGTAGGGATTTCACAAATCGCCCGTCGCAATACATAACTTATGCAGAGCTTTACAATCTCACGTAATTCATCAACATTTATTAACCCCTTGTCGCAATCGTCATGGACTTTTAGCAAGAACGGATAAGCGACTTCCATACGTATTGCTTTCATGTCGCCGTATAAAGATTTTAGGGTTGGATCGTCACTGCGGGCAAAGAACATATCCGTGTAGTGCTTTGCGAAGCTGTAAATGTCAAGGCAAAGGAGATGAATGTCCACATCACTATTTTCATGGTATTCGCGGAACTCCTTATATACTTCATTCTTACGAGGAATTCTGCCGAGCTTCATCGTAAGGTAGTCTCGGAAAAAGTTGTCCAAAAGTTCACTTTGATGTTCGTAGTCGAATAACAATTCCGTTGGACGCCAGGCATTGTTATAAACCTGATTTTGGGTTGCGGAATCCAAGGCCATTAAAAGGTGATTTCGGATGAGGTCGGAATCTTTCAAATCCATTCCCGTGGAGTTGAGGCTCTCGAAAATCGCTTGGGGATCATCGTGACCACGCTCCAATGTGATACTAACAAGCTGGAGCCTACCGATAGCTTGGTAAAGTTCGGCTGGCGTGATTTCGTTCTTAACTATTTTTGCTTTAAAAAAATCGTAGTTGTCAAGAACCCTAGATTTCAAGTTTGCCGGAATTGGCGACTCTTCAACTAGTTTGATAAGCACATCCCTATCAGCCTGAGTCAAGAGAAGTTTATATTTGTCATTCCCCTGCTTAAATTTATTGATGAGGTAGTTCTCATTTATTTCGTCAGAGTTTATTCCATAATCGGGGTTTTCTTTTGCGAAATCTCGCAGTGCAAGTAATAGGATTGATAATGTTGTCAAGCGCTGTTGGCCATCGATTATCATGAATTCTTGGATTCCCACGGGTGCGAGCCGCTCTGCCACATTAACTATAGTTCCAATGAAGTGACCAGTCTTTTCCCGCTTGTGCATCTGCACGATGTCTGACCATAATCGTCCGCATTGTGCGTGCCCCCAACTATAGATGCGCTGGTAAACGGGAATCACATATTGTTTGTTGCCCTCTAGAACGTTGTATATGTTTCCTGCTACTGGTGCTTGCATCAGACAATCATCCTAATGGTGAGAGAATTGGGGTTGAGCGAACATTGAACTCTCCACCTCAACGTCGAAATCTGGGTATGAGTAGTCAGTCCACATTTCGCATTGGCCGATGACGGTGGCGATTGCATCTTCCATACCCTCGGGTGGGTACTTGTACTTTTTGAGGAGTTTCTTGACCATGTATCGCATCCCCGCGCGGGCGGATTCTTTTTGTTGCCAGTCAATGGTGCGGCTGCGCCGGAGCATATCGGCAAGTTCGCGGGTCATGGCGACAAGCTGGTCGTTGTCGTATAGGTCTTTGATGGCGGCTGGTTTGGTTAACGCATCGTAGAAAGCGGTCTCCTCGGGGGTTAGCCCCAGTTCGTCACCCTCGGCGTTCGCATTGGCCATGTCTTTGGCCATCTTCATCAACTCGGCGATAACTTCTTCATTGGAGAGCATCCCATTTAGATATGCTTTCATCGCGCGGGATAGCATTTCGGAGAATTTCTCGCTTTGCACCAAGTTGGTGTGTTTGTACACGGTGACTTGCTCGGCCAGCAATTTGCGCAGAATCTCGACGGCGAGGTTCTTTTCTTTCATCTTGGATATTTCTTCCAAGAATTGCGGGTCGAATAGCGAGAACTTGGTCTCCACATCCGAGAATAGGTTGATTACCCCATCGCTCTTGATACTAGCTTTTAGCAATTCGTTGATTCGCTCGTTAATTTCTTTTAGTGATAATGGTTTGCCCTCGCCGGAGATGCGGGTCAGGGTGGTGCGCACCGCTTCGATGTATGCAGCTTCGAGGCGCTGCTTTGGCGTGAGTAGTGAACGGCATAGTGAGGCGGCTTGCCGTACCAGCATAGCCTCTTTGATGAACGCGTCTTTGCGGCTGGTATCTTCCCCGTAGCCGCCATGCTCTACGGCGGCGAGCCAGTTGACCCCTCCGGCGATTGCCTTGGCGCGGGCGCCGTCGCTGGCATCCTCGCGCATAAAGCCTGAGTAGTCGAAGCCGTGCAGGATGTTTCGGCAGACTTCCAGTTTCTCAACAAACTTTGGCAGGGCGGTTTTGGCGATATCGGTATCACCATAATTGTTCTTGTCGCGGTTGGTGTAGTCGTTCATCGCCTGTTTCAAGGCTCCGGCGATACCAACGTAATCAACTACTAGGCCACCAGTTTTGTCTTTGTAGACCCGGTTTACCCGTGCGATGGCTTGCATTAGGTTATGCCCACGCATCGGCTTGTACACGTACATGGTGGCCAGGGAGGGCACATCAAACCCGGTTAGCCACATGTCAACCACGATGGCGATTTTCATCGGGCCGTCATCGTCTTTGAACTTCTTGGCCAGGTCATCCCGGCGGCGTTTGTTGCCGATGATGCCCCGCCACTCTTCGGGGTCTTTGTTGCTCTCGGTCATTACCACACCGACTTTGTACAGTTCTGGATCATCGGCGTGGAACCACTGCGGGCGCAGTTCGCGCAACTTGTTGTATATCGCCATTGCAGTTGCGCGCGAGTAGGCCACAATCATGGCTTTGCCAGTTTGCTCTTGCGCCCGGTTATCTTCGTAGTGCTTAACGATGTCTTCACATAACGTGGTGATAGTTTGCTCGGCACCCAAAATTGAGTCGAGCGTGCCGAGTTCTTTTTTGCTTTTCTCGATTGCGTATTCTTCCGCGCTTTGCGCCATCAAGTCATATTCGGCATCAATAAACTGCAGCAGATCATGGTCAAGGTTGAGGTGGATAACCCGACTCTCGTAATAAACGGGTTTAGTGGCGCCATCTTCGACCGCTTGGGTCATATCGTAAACGTCAATGTAATTACCGAACACCTCGATAGTGGAACGGTCTTTACTAGAAATTGGGGTGCCAGTAAAACCGATGTAGGTGGCGTTAGGTAGGCTCTCACGGATAATTAGCCCCATCGATTTTTGGATGCGGCCCTCTTTACCCTCGCGGGTATCAATCTTTTCATCAACGAATTGGCTGCGGTGTGCCTCATCGGCCATTACTACGATGTTGCGGCGTTCGGATAAGCAGTCTGCGCTTTCTTCGAATTTTTGGGCGGTAGTGAAAATAATGCCGTTGGCTTCCCGCCCGGCTAACAATTCTTTCAGATGCGCGCGTGAGTTAGCTTGGACAGGTTTTTGCCGCAGAAAGCTAGAACATTTAGCGAACTGCCCAAAGAGTTGGTCATCAAGGTCGTTGCGGTCGGTCAGGATTACGATGGTCGGCGAATCTAGTGCCTCTTGCAGTAAGTGGGCGTAGAACACCATTGATAGGGACTTGCCGCTGCCCTGGGTGTGCCAGAATACGCCACCTTTACCCTTATGCTGAGGGTCGTCGGAAATAGTGGCATTAACCGTGGATGCTACCGCTTTATTGACAGCATAGTATTGGTGGTAAGCGCCAAGGATTTTGTTTTCGCCAGAGAATAAAATGAAATTCTTGATGATATCCAGTAACCGGGTTTTTGCGAATATGCCCTCAAAGAAAGTGTCATACTGCGCGTACTGGGTGTTTTCGTAGCTACCGTCTTTGGTTTTCCATTCCATAAAGCGGTCTTCAGTAGCTGTTATGGTGCCAGCCTTAGAAATAGCCAGGTCGCTCATAACTAAAAAAGCGTTATAGATAAATAGCGACGGTACCTCGTGCAGGTAATTGCGTAGCTGCGTGTAACCCTCCGAAGCACCAGTTTCCTCACGCGATGGTGACTTCAACTCAATAATGACTACCGGCAAGCCATTTAGGAAAAGGATTAGGTCGGCGCGTTTTTCGCTGTTTTCAACCACCGTCCACTGCTGGGCGATGGTGAACGTGTTGCGGTCAACTTGCTCGTAGTCCACTAGGTAAACCAGTCCGGCCCGCTGCTCGCCATCGTGGTAGTAATTAACCGAGACGCCATGTTGGAGGTAATCCATGAAGCGCTCGTTTTTCTGTACCACCGAGCCGCCCTCAAAGTTGCGCAGCTTGAAAACCGCCTCGGTCAGAGCAGCTTCGGGCAGGTCAGGGTTGATGCGACGCAGCGCTGGCAGCAGTTCATCTTCATAAATGGGGTCGGTGTAGTCGCGGCTGATGTCCGGGCCATAGACGTAGTCATAGCCAAGCTCGTCCCGAAAGACCTCAAGCACAGCGTTCTCATAATTCGCCTCGGTGAATGCCACGCGCCTACCTCCTGTGGTCATTTTAGCGTATGGAACAACTTGCTGGTAAACCATCATTTAGAGCAGATGGCCCAGGCCATTTGGGCCGAAAATTTTGGAAACCGAGAACCGAATGGAACCCTTGGTGACATCATCGAATTGGTTGATTCAAAGCG
>Ga0268261_10000301_pt1 | contig 30492 bp, 10 predicted proteins | sample TergutNc150P1_FD_190353 | JGI IMG/M metagenome (GOLD analysis project Ga0268261, IMG submission 190353) | Nasutitermes corniger P1 segment gut microbial community from laboratory colony in Florida, USA - Nc150 P1 (SPAdes) (version 2) | ecosystem: Host-associated > Arthropoda: Insects >... | reverse complement strand
CCGCTCGCCTGCTGAGATCTTGGGTTCGAATCCCACCGGGGGCATGGATATTTGTCTGTTGTGAGTGTCGTGTGTTGTCAGGTAGAGGTCTCTGCGAAGAGCTGATCACTCGTCCAGAGGAGCCCTACCGAATGTGCTACGTCGTTGTGTGTGATCTAGAAACATCAAGAATGGTTGTTCCATATATATATGACATTAGTATCCTAAAGGTTAATAATTTAACCCTTATCCTGCTAACGTGGAGAAAATGGTGAGCACTTATAATGCCAGCAAATAACAGACGGGATTTAATTCAGGCTTTTAAGCGCTAACACTTTAAGCATCTGTAGGCCTGTGTTACTTTCAAGCATCGTATAATCTGAACATGTCGCAGAAGTTGAAAGAGCTCAAACAACGATATTATCGGAAATTTAACACTTTAAGCCTCTATAGGCCAGTGTTACTTTCAGGTAACGTCCAATCTGAACAAGTCGCAGCAGGGGAAAGTGTTCAAACAACGATATTATCAGAACATTAACACTTTAAGCGTCAGTAGGCCAGTGTTACTTTCAGGAAACTTCCAATCAGAACATGTCGCAGCAGAGGAAAGCGTTCAAACAACGATATTTTCGGAACCTTAACACTTTAAGCCTCTGTAGGCCAGTGTTACTTTAAGGTAACGTCCAATCTGAAAATATCGCTGCAGGGGAAATTGTTCAAACAACGATATTAACGCAACCTTAACATTTTAAGCTTCTGTAGGCCAGAGTTATTTTCAGGTAACGTCCAATCTGAACATGTCGGAGCAGGAGAAAGTGTTCAAACAACGATATTATCGGAACTTTAACACGTTATGCCTATGTAGTCCTGTATTACTTTCAAGTAACATCCAATATGAACATGTCGCAACATTGGAAAGGGTTCAAACAACGATATTATCGGAACCTTAACACTTTAAGCCCCTGTAGGCCAGTGCAACTATCAGGTAACGTCTTATCTGAACATGTCAAAACAATGGAAAATGTTCAAAAAACGATATAATCGGAACCTTAACAATTTAAGCCTCTGTAGGCCAGTGTTACTTTCAGTTAACGTCCAATCTGAACATGTCGCAAGAGTGGAAATAGTTCAAACAACGCTATTATTGGAATCTTAACAATTTAAGCCTCTGTAGGGCAGCGTTACTTTGTGGTTACGTCGAATCTGAACATGTCGCAGCAGGGGAAATGGTTCAAACAACGATATTATCGAAACGTTAACGCTTTAAGGCTCTGTAGGCCAGTGTTAGTTTCAGGTAACGACCAATCTGAACATGACGCTGCAGAGGAAAGTGTTGAAAAATCTATATTATCAGAACATTTACACTTTAAGCCTCTGTAGGCCAGTGTTACCTTCAGGTCACTTCCAATCTGAACATGTTGCAGCAGGGGAAATGATTCAAACAACGATACTATCGGAACCTTAACACTTTAAAACTCTGTAGGCCAGTGTTACCTTCAGATAACGTCCAATCTGAACATGTCGCATCAGTGTAAAATGTTCATACAAAGATATTAGGGGAACTTCAACATTTTAAGATTCTGTAGGCCAGTGTTACTTTCAGGTTACGTTCAATCTGAAAATGTCGCAGCGGTGGAAATATTTCAAACAACGATATTATCGGTACATTTACAATTTAAGTCTATGTAGGCCAGTGCTTCTTTCAGGTAACTTCCAATCAGAACATGTCGCAGCAGAGGAAATGGTTCAAAGAACAATATTACCGGAAAGTTAACACTTTAAAATTCTGTAGGCCTGTGTTACTTTCAGGTAACTTCCAATCTGAACATTTCGCAACAGTGGAAATGGCTTAAAGAACGATTTTATCGTAACCTTAACAATTTAAGACTCTGTTGGCAAGTGTCACTTACAGGTAACTTTCAATCTGAACATCTCGCAGCAGGGGAAAGGGTTCAAACAACGAAATTATCGGAACATTTACACTTTAAGCCTCTGTAGGCCAGTGTTACTTTCAGGTAAATTCCAATCTGAACATGTCGCAGCTGGGAAAATGTTTCAAACAACGATATTATCGGAAAATTTACACTATAAGCCTCTATAGGCCAGTGTTACTTTTAGGTAACTTCCAATCTGAACATGCCGCAGCAGGCGAAATAGTTCAAACAAAGATATAATCGGAACATTTAAACTTTAAGCCCCTGTATGCCAGTGTTACATTCAGTTAACGTCCAATCTAAACATGTCACAGTAGGGTTAAGTGTTCAAACAACGATATTATCGGAACATTAACACTTTAAGTCTCTGTAGGCCAGTTTTACTTTCAGGTGTTGTCCAATCTGAACATGTCGCAGCGGGGGAAATTGTTCAAATAAAGATATTATCGGAAAATTAACAATTTAAGTTTCTTTAGGCCAGTGTTACTTTCAGGTAACCTCCCATCTGAATATGTCGCAGCAGAGGAAGGGTTCAAACAACGATATTATGGGGACATTAACAATTTAAGCCTCTGTAGGCCAGTGTTACTTTCAGGTAACCTCCAAACTTAACATGTCGGAACAGTGGAAAATTTTCAAACAACGATATTATCGAAACCTTAACACGTTAAGTCTCTGTAGGCCAGTGTTACTTTCAGGTAACGTCCAATCTGAGCATGTCGCAGCAGGAAAATTTATTCAAACAATGATATTATCTAAACCTTAACAAATTAATGCTCTGCAGGTCAGTGTTATTTTCAAATAACGTCCAATCAGAACATGCCGCAGCAGGGGAAAGTGTTCCTACAACGATATTATCAGAACACGAACATGCCTCTGTAGGTCAGTGCTACTTTTAGGTAACGTCCAATCTGAACATGTCGCAGCATGGGAAAGGGTTCAAACAACGATCAAATCGGAACATTAACCATTTAAGCTTCTTTAGGCCAGTGTTACTTTCAGGTAACGTCCAATCTGAATATTTCGCAGCAAGGTAAATAGTTCAAACAACGATATTATCGGAACATTAACACTTTAAGCCTCTGTAGGTCACTGTTATTTTCAGGAAGCACCCAATCTGAAAATGTCGCAGCAGGGGAAATTGTTCAAACAACGATATTATCGGAACATTAACACTATAAACCTCTGTAGGACAGTGTTATTTTCAGGTGACATCAAATCTTAATATTTCGCAGAAGTGGAAAGTTTTCAAGCAACGATATTATAGGAACATTAAAATTTTAAGACTCTGTAGGCCAGTGTTACTTTCAGGTAACGTCCAATCTGAACATGTCGCAGAATGTGAAAGTGTTCAAACAACGATATTATCGGAACATTAAAACTTTAAGTCTCTGTAGGCCGGTGTTAATTTCAGGTAACTTCCAATCTGAACATGTCGCAGAAGGTGAAAGTGTTCAAAAAACGATATTATCGGAACATTAAAAATTTAAGGTACTGTAGGCCGGTGTTACTTAGAGTTATCGTCCAATCTGAACATGTCGCAGCAGGGGAAATCGTTCAAACAACGATATTATCGGAACCTTAACACATTAAGTCCCTGTAGGGCATTTCTTACTTTCAGGTAAGTTCCATTCTGAGCATGTCGCAGCAGGGTAAGTTAAAACAAAGATAATATCGGAAGAATAACAATTTCAGCCTCTGTAGGCCAATGTTACTTTCAGGTAACGCCCAATCTGAACATGTCGCTGAAGCCGAATGTTTTCTAACAATGATATTATCAGAACATTAACACTTTATAAATCTGTAGGCCTGTGTTTCTCTCAAGTAACGTCCAATCTAAAAATGTCGCAGCAGTGGAAAAGGTTCAAACACGATATTATTGGAACTTAACACATTAAGCTTCTGTAGGCCAGCATTTGCTTTCAGGTTACGTCCAATGTGAGCATGTCACAGCAGTGGAAATGGTTCAAACAAAGATATTATTGGAAACTTAACACTTTAAGAATATGTAGGCCAGTGTTACTTTCACGTAACGTCCAATCTGAACATGTCGCAGCAGGGGAAGTTTTCAAACAACGATATTATGGGAACATTAACAACTTAAGCTTTGTAGGCCAGTGATACTTTCAGGTAATTCCCAATCTTAACATGTCGCAGCAGTGGAAAGTATCCAAGCAACGATATTATCGGACACTTAACACATTAGGCCTCTGTAGGCCACTGTTACTTTCAGGTTACGTCCAATCTGAACATGTCGCAGCAGTGGAAAGTATCCAAGCAACGATATTATCGGACACTTAACACATTAGGCCTCTGTAGGCCAGTGTTACTTTCAGGTTACGTCCAATCTGAACATGTCGCAGCAGGGGAAAGTATCCAAGCAACGATATTATCGGACACTTAACACATTAGGCCTCTGTAGGCCAGTGTAACTTTCAGGTAACTTCCAATCTGAACGTGTCGCAGCAGGGGAAAATTTTTCAAACAACGATATTATCGGAAATTTAACACTTTAAGTAAATTTAGCCCAGTGTTACTTTCAGGTAACTTCTAATCTGAACAAGCTGCAACAGGGGGAAGGTCCAAAAAACGAAATTATCGGAACAATAACACTTTAAGGCTGTGTAGGACAGTGTTACATTCAGGTAACGTACAATCTGAACATGTCGCAGCAGGGGAAATTGTTCAAATAACGATATTATCTAAACATTCACACATTAAAATTCTGTAGGCCAGTGTTATTTTGAGGTAACGTCCAATCTGAATATGCTGCAGCAGGGGAAATAGTTCAAACAACGATATTATCGGAACATGAACACTTTAATCCTCTGTAGGCCAGTGCTACTTTTAGGTAACGTCCAATTTGAAAATGTCGCAGCAGGGGAAATGTTTCAAACAACGATATTATTGAAGCATTTACACTTTAAGCCTCTGTAGGCCACGGTTTATTTCAGGTAACGAACAATCTGAAAATGTCGCAGCAGGGGAGAGGGTACAAAAACGATATTATCGGAACATTAACAATTAAAACATCTGTAGGCCAGTGTTACTTACAGGTAACGTCCAATCTTAAAATGTTCGCAGAAATGGAAACTGTTAAAACAACGATATTATAGGAACATAAACACTTTAAGCCCCTGTAGGCCAATGTTACTTTCAGGTAACGTCCAATCTGAACATGTCGCAGAAGTGGAAATTGTTCAAGCAACGATATTATCGGAACATTAACACTTTAAATCTCTGAAGGCCTGTGTTAATTTCAAGTAAAATCCAATCTAAACATTTCGCAGAAAGTACAAGAGATCAAACAACGATATTATCGGAACATTAACATTTTAAGCCTCTGTAGGTCAGTGTTAGTCTCAGGTAACGTACAATCTGAACATTTCGCAGCAGGGGAAAGGTTCAAACAACGATGTTGTCTGAACATTAACACTTTAAGCTTCTGTAGGCCAGTGTTACTTTCAGGTAACTTCAAATCTGAACATGTCGCCGCAGGGGAAAGATTTCAAACAACGATATTATCGGAAATTTAACATTTTAAGTCTCTTTAGGCCAGAGTTACTTACAGGTAACTTTCAAGCTGAACATGTTGCAGCAGTGGAACGTGATTGAACAACGATATTATCAGATCATTAACACTTTGAGCCTCTATAGGCCAGTGTTACTTTCAGGTAACGTCCAATCTGAACAAGTCGCAGCAGTGGAAAGTGTTCAAACAACGATATTATCGGAACATTAACACTTTAAGCCTCTGTAGGCCAGTTTTACTTTCAGGTAACGTCCAATCTGAACATGTCGAGCAGTGGAAAGGGTTCAAACCAAGATATTATCGTAACCTTAACAATTTAAGCCTCGGTAGGCCAGGGTTAGTTTAAGATAACATAAAATCTGGAAATACCGCAGTAGGGGAAATTGTTCAAACAACGATATAATCGCAACCTTTACAATTCAATCTCCTGAAGGCCAGAGTTATTTTCAGGTAACGTCCAATCTGAACATGTCGCAGCAGGGGAAATAGTTCAAACAACGATATTATCGGAACATTAACAAGTTATGCCTGTGTAGGCCGTTGTTACTTTCAGGAATCTTCCAATCTGAACATTTCGCAACATTGGAAAGGGATCAATCAACGATATTATCGGAACATTAACACTTTAAGCCTCTGTAGGCCAGTGCAACTATCAGGTAACGTCCAATCTGAACATGTCAAAGCAGTGGAAAGTGTTCAAACAACGATATAATCGGAACCTTAACAATATAAGCCTCTGTTGACCAGTGTTACTTTCAGGTAAGGCCCAATTTGAACATGTCGCAGCAGGGGTTACTGTTCAAACAAAGATATTATTGGAACATTAATATTTTTACCCTGTGCAGGCCAGTGTTACTTTCAGTTAACTTCGAATCTGAACAGGTCGCAGCAGGGGAAAGTGATCCAAACAACGATATTATCGAAACCTAAAAATTTTAAGCCTATGTAGACCAGTGCTACTTTCAGTTAACGTCCAATCTGATCATGTAGCAGCAGTGGAAAGGTTTCAAACAACGCTATTATCGGATCCTTAACAATTTAAGCCTCTGTAGGCCAGTGTTACTTTCAAGTAATATCCAATCTCAACATGTCGCAAGAGGGGTGAGGATTCAAACAACGATATTATCGGAACATTAACAATTTAAGCCTCTATAGGGCAGCGTTACTTTCAGGTAACGTCCAATCTGAACATGTCGCAGCAGGTGAAATTTTTCAAACAACGATATTATCGGAACGTTAACGCTTTAAGGTTCTGTAGGCCAGTGTTACTCTTAGGTAACTTCCAATCTGAACATGTTGCAGCAGGGGAAATGATTCAAACAACGATACTATCGGAACCTTAACACTTTAACCCACTGTAGGCCAGTGTTACTTTCAAGTGACTTCCAATCTGAACATGTCGCTACAAGGGAATTATTTCAAACAACGCTTTTATTGGAAACTTAACAATTTAAGAATCTGTAGGCTAGAGTTACTTTCAGGTAACGTCCAATCTGAACATGTCGCAGCAGGGGAAATGTTTCAAACAACGGTATTATCGGAACATCAACCATTTAAGGCTCTGTAGGCCAGTGTTACTTTCAGGTAACGTCTAATCTGAACATGTCGCAGAAGTGGAAAAAGTTCAAACAAAGATATTATCAAAACATTAACACTTTAAGATTCTGTAGGCCAGTGTTACTTTCAGGTAACGTCCAATCTGAACATGTCGCAGCAGGTGAAAGTGTTCAAACAACGATATTATCGGATTGTTAAGGCTTTAAGTATCTGTAGGCCAGTGATACTTTCAGGTAACTTCCAATCTGAACATGTCGCATCAGGGGAAAGAGTTCAAACAACGATATTATAGGAACATTTCCACTTTAAGCATCTGTAGGCCAATGTTACTTTCAGGTAACCTTCAATCTGAAAATGTCGCAGCAGCGGAGAGTGTTCAAACAACGATATTATCGGATAATTAACACTTTAATCACCTGTAGGCCAATTCTTACTTTCAGGTTAAGTCCCATCTGAAAATTTCGCAGCAGGTGATGATTTCTAACAACGATATTATCAGAAGAATATCACTTTCAGCTTCTGTAGGCCAGTGTTATTTTCAGCTAACTTCTAATCAGATTATGTCGCGGCAAGGGAAATTTTCAAGCAACGATATTATCGGAACATTAACACTTTAAGTATATGTAGGCCAGTGTTACTTTCAGGTATCTTTCAATCTGAACATGTCGCAGAAGGTGAAAGGGTTCAAACAACGATATTATCGGATCATTAACACTTTAAGCCTCTTTAGGCCAGTGTTAATTTCAGGTAACTTCCAATCTGAAAATGTCGCAGCAGTGGAAATATTCAAACAACTATATTATTGGAACTTTAACACTTTAAGTCTCTGTAGGCAAGTGATACTTTCAGGTAACGTAAAATATGAGCATGTCGCAGCAGTGGAAATGGTTCAAACAACGATATTATGGGAACCTTAACACTTTAAGCCTATTTAGTCCAGTGTTATTTTCAGATAACATCCAATCTGAACATGTCGCATCAGTGTAAAATGTTCATACGAAGATATTACGGGATCTTCAACACTTTAAGCCTCTGTAGGCCAGTGTTAATTTCAGGTTACGTTCAATCTGAACGTGTCGCAGCCGGGGAAATGTTTCAAACAACGATATTATCGGTACATTATCGGTACACAATTTAAGTCTCTGTAGGCCAGAGCTACTTTCAGGTAACTTCCAATCTGAACATGTCGCAGCAGAGGAAATGGTTCAAAGAACGATATTATCGGAACATTAACACTTTAAGCATCTGTAGGCCAGGGTTACTTTCAGTTAACTTCCAATCTGAACATGTCCCAGCAGTGGAAATGGCTCAAAGAACTATTTTATCGTTACCGTAAGAATTTAAACCTCTGTTGTCAAGGGTTACTTTCAGGTAACTTCCAATCTGAACATGTCGCAGCAGGGTAAACGGTCCAAACAACGATATTATCGGAATATTTACAATATAAGCCTCTGTAGGCCAGTGTTACTTTCAGGTAACGTCCAATCTGAACTTGTCGCAACTGAGAAAATATTTCAAACAACGATATTATCGGAACATTTACACTTTAAGCCTCTGTAGGCCTTGTTACCTTTAGGATACGTCCAATCTGAAAATGCCGCAGCAGGGGAAATGGTTCAGACAACGATATTATCGGAACATTTGCACTTTAGGCCCCTGTAGGCCAGTGTTACTTTAAGGTTACGTCCAATATAAACATGTCGCAGAAGGGTTAAATGTTCAAACAATGATATTATCGGAACATAAACAATTTAAGCCACTGTAGGCCAGTGTTACTTTCAGTTAACTTCCATTCTGAACATGTCGCAGCAAGGGAAAGTTTTCAAACAACGATATTATCGGAACATTAAAAATTTAAGATTCTGTAGGTCAGTGTTACTTTCAGGTAACTTCCAATCTGAATATTTCGCAGCAGAGAAAGTGTTCAAACAACGATATAATGGGAACATTAACAATTTAAGCTTCAGTAGGCCAGTGTTACTTTCAGGTAACCTCCAAACTTAACATGTCGGAGAAGTCGAAAATTTTCAAACAACGATATTATCGAAACCTTAACACGTTAAGCCTCTGTAGACCAGTGTTACTTTCAGGTTACGTCCTATCTGAACATATCGCAGAAGTGAAAAGTGTTCAAGCAACGATATTATCGGAACGTTAACATATTAAGCCTCTGTAGGCCAGGTTTACTTTTAGGTAACCTCCAACATAAAATGTCGGAGCAGTGGAAAATTTTCAAACAACGATATTATCGAAACCTTAACACGTTAAGCCTCTGTAGGCCAGTGTTACTTTCAGGTAACGTCCAATCTGAACATGTCGCAGCATGGGAAAGGGTTCAAACAAAGATATTATGGCAAAATTAACACTTTAAGACTCTGTAGGCCACAGTTACTTTCATGTAATAACCAATCTCAATATGTCGCAGCAGGGGAAATGGTTCAAACAACGATATTATCGGAACATTAACACTTTAAGCTTCTGTAGGCCAGTGTTACTTTCAGGTGACGTCCAATCTGAACATGTCGCAGCAGGGGAAAGGGTTCAAACAACGATATTATCGGAACATTAACAATTTAAGCATCTCTAGGCCAGTGTTACTTTCAGGTAACGTCCAATCTGAATATTTCGCAGCAGAGGAAGTGTTCAAACAACGATATTATGGGAACATTAACAATTTAAGCCCCTGTAGGCCAGTGTTACTTTCAGGTAACCTCCAAACTTAACATGTAGGAGCAGTGGAAAGTTATCAAACAACGATATTATCCAAACATTAACACGTTAAGCCTCTGTAGGCCAGTGTTACTTGCAGGTTACGTCCTATCTGAACATGTCGCAGAGGGGGAAATTGTTCAAGCAAAGATATTATCGGAACATTAACATATTAAGCTTCTGTAGGCCATTGTTACTTTCAGGTAACCTCCAATCTTAACATGTCGGAGCAGTGGAAAATTTTCAAACAACGATATTATCGAAACCTTAACACGTTAAGCCTTTGTAGGCCAGTGTTACTTTCAGGTAACGTCCAACCTGAACATGTCGCAGCATGAGAAATGGATTCAAACAACGATATTATCGAAACATTAACACTTTAAGCCTCTGTAGGCCACTGTAACTTTCAGGTAACATCCAATCTGAACATGTCGCAGCAGTGGAAATGGTTCAAACAAAGATATTATCGGAACATTAACCCTTGAAGCATCTGTAGGCCAGTGTTACTTTCAGGTAACGTCCAATATGAATATGTCGCAGCATGCGAAATTGTTCAAACAATGATATTATCGTAACATTAACAATTTAAGCCTCTGTAGGCCACTGTTACTTTCAGGTAGCACACAATCTGAATATGTCGCAGCAAGGGAAATGTTTCAAACAAAGATATTATAGGAACATTAACACTATAAAAATCTGTAGGACAGTGTTACTTTCAGGTAACATCAAATCTTAACATTTCGCAGAAGTGGAGAGTGTTCAAGCAAAGATATTATAGGAACATTAACAATTTAAGCCTCTGTAGGCCAGTGTTACTTTCAGGTATCGTCCAATCTGAACATGTCGCAGCAGGTGAAAGTGTCCAATCAACAATATTATCGGAACATTAACAATTTAAGGCTCTGTAGGATAGTGTTACTTTCAGGTAACTTCCAATCTGAACATGTCGCAGCAGGGGAAAGGGTTCAAACAACGATATTATAGGAACACAAACAATTTAAGACACTGTAGGCCAGTGTTACTTTCAGGTAACTTCCAATCTGAACATGTCGCAGCAGGGGAAAGTGTTCAAACATCGATATTATCGGAACATTAACCCTTTAAGCCTCTGTAGGGCATTTCTTACTTTCAGGTAAGGTCTAATCTGAGCACGTCGCAGCAGGGTAAGTGTTAAAACAAAGATATTATTGTAAGATTAAAAATTTAAGCCTCTGTAGGCCAATGTTACTTTCAGGTAACGTCCAATCTGAACATGTCGCAGAGCGGAAAATTTCAAACAACGATAATATCGGAACATTTACACTTTAAGCCTCTGTAGGCCAATGTTACTTTTAGGTAACGTCCAATATGAACATGTCGCAGAAGCGGAAAGTTTTCAAACACGATAATATCGGAACACAAACCATTTAAGACACTGTAGGCCAGTGTTACTTTCAGGTAACTTCCAATCTGAACATGTCGCAGGAGGGGAAAGTGTTCAAACAACGATATTAACGGAACTTTAACACTTTAAGCACTTGTAGGGCGTTTCTTACTTTCAGGTAAGATCCAATATGAGCATGTCACAGCAGTGAAATGTGTTCAAACTACGATATTATTGGTACCTTAACACTTTAGTACTATGTAGGCCAGTGTTACTTTAAGGAAACATCCAATCTGAACATGTCGCAGCAGGGGAAGATTTCAAACAACGATATTATGGCTACATTAACAATTTAAGCCTCTGTAGGACAGTGTTACTTTCAGGTAACGCCCAATTTTAACATTTCGGAGCAGTGGAAATTTATCAAACAACGATATAATCAGAACCTTAACACGTTAAGCCTCTGTAGGCCAGTGTTATTTTCAGGTGACGTCCAATCTGAACATGTCGCAGCAGGAGAAAGATCCAAGCAAGGATATTATTGGATACTTAACACATTAGGCATCTATAGGCCAGTGTAACTATCAGGTAACGGCCAATCTGAACGTGTCGCAGCAGGGGAAAGTTTTCAAACAACGTTATTATCTGAAAAATAACACTTTAAGCATATTTAGCCCAGTGTTACTTTCAGGTAACAACCAATCTCAACATTTCGCAGCAGGGAAAATTTTTCAAAAAACGATATTATCGGATCAATAAAACTTTAAGACTTTGCAGGACAGTGTTACTTTCAGGTAACGTCCAATCTGAACATGTCGCAGCAGGGGAAAGTGTTCATACAACGATATAATCTAAATCTTAACACATTAAGTTTCTGTAGGCCAGTGTTATTTTGAGGTAACGTCCAATCTGAACATGCCGCAGCAGGGGAAAGGGTTCAAACAACGATATTATCGGAAAATGAACAATTTAAGTTTTTGTAGGCCAGTTTTACTTTCAGGTAACGTCCAATCAGAAAATGTCGCAGCAAGGGAAATGTTTCAAACAACGATATTATTGGAACATTAATAATTTAAGCCTCTCTAGGCCACTGTTTCTTTCAGGTAACGAACAATCTGAACATGTCGCAGCAGGGAGAGGGTTCAAACAACGATATTATCGGAAAATTTACACCTGAAGCCTCTGTAGGCCACTGTTACTTTCAGGTAACGTCCAATCTGAACATGTCGCAGTAGGGTAAATTGTTCAAACAACGATATTATCGGAACATTAACACTTTAAACCTCTGTAGGCCAGTGTTACTTTCAGGTAACGTCCAATCTTAAAATGTCGTAGAAGTGGAAACTGTTCAAACAACGATATTATAGGAACATTAACACTTTAACCGTCTGTAGTCCAATATTACTTTCAGGTAACACCCAATCTGAACATTTCGCATCAAGTGAAAGTGTTCAAACAACGATATTATCGGAATATTAACACTTTAAGCTTCTGTAGGCTAGTGTTACTTTGAGGTAACATCCAATCCGAACGTGTCGCAGCATTGGAAATGGTTAAAACAAGGATATTATCGGAACATTAACAATTTAAGCCTCTGTAGGCCAGTGTTACTTTCAGGTAACGGCCAATCCGAAAATGTCGCAGCAGGGGAAATGGTACACACAAAGATATTATCGGAACATTAACACTTTAAGCCTCTGTAGGCCACTGTTACTTTCAGGTAACTTTCAATCTGAACATGTCGCAGCAGGGGAGAGTTTTCAAACAACGATATTATAGGAACATTAACACTTGAAGCCTTTGTAGGACAGTTTTACTTTCAGGTAACGTCAAATTTGATCATGTCGCAAGAGGGTAAAGTGTTCAAACCACTATATTATGGGAACATTAACACTTTAAACATTTGTGGGCCACTGTTACTCTCAGGTAACTTCCAATCTTAAAATGTCGCAGAAGTGGAAACTGTTCAAACAAAGATATTATTGGAACATTAACACTTTAAATCTCTGTAGGCCAGGGTTACTTTCAGGTTACGACCAATCTGAAAATTTCGCAGCAGGTGAAAGTTTTCGAACAACGATATTATCGGATCATTAACACTTTAAGCCTCTGTAGGCCAGTGTTAATTTAGGTAACGTCCAATCTGAACATTTCGCAGCAGTGGAAAGTGTTCAAACAACGATATTATATTAACATTAACACATTAAGCCTCTGTAGGCCAGTATAACTTTCAGGTAACTTCCAAACTGAACATGTCGGAGCAGGGGAAATTGTCCAAACAAAGATATTATCGGAATATTATCAATTTAACCTTCTGTAGGCCAGTGTTACATTCAGGTATCGTCCAATCTGAACATTTCGTAGCAGGAGAAAGTGTTCAAACAACGATATTATCGGAACATTAAAACTTTAAGGCTCTGTAGTCCAGTGTTACTTTCAGGTAACGTTCAATCTGAACATGACGCAGCAGTGACAACTGTTCAAACAACGAAATTATGGGAACATTAACAATTTAAGCCTCTGTAGGCCAGTGTTACTTTCAGGTAACGTACGATCTGAACATGTCGCAGAAGGGGAAAGCGTTCAAACAACGTTAATATCGGAACATTAACACTTTAACTATCTCTATTCCAATGTTACTTTCAGGTAACATCCAATCTGAACACGTCGCAGCAGGGAAAAGTGTTCAAACAATGATATTATCGGAGCATTAACTATTTAATACTCTGAAGGCCAGTGTTACTTTCAGGTAACTTCCAATCTGTTAATGTCGCAGCAGGGGAAATGTTCCAAACAACGATATTATCGGAACTTTAACAATTTAAGTCTCTGTAGGCCAGTCTTACCTTCAGGTAACCTCCAATCTGAACATGTCGCAGCAGGGGAAAGGGTTCAAACAACGATATTATCGGAGCATTAACAATTTAATTCTCTGTAGAACAGTGTTACTTTCAGGTAAAATCCAATCTGTACATGTCGCAGCAGGGGAAACAGTTCAAACAACGATATTATTGAAACATTTACACTTTAAGCCCCTGTAGGCAAGTGTTACTTTCAAGTACCTTCCAATCTGAACAGGTCGCAGTAGGGGAAACGGTTCAAACAACGATATTATCGCAACATTTATTATTTAAGCCTCTGCAGAACAGAGTCTCTTTCATGAAACTACAAATTTGAACATGTCGCAGCAGGGGAAAGGGTTCAAACAACGATATTATCGGATTATTTACACTATAAGCCTCTGTAGGCAAGTGTTACTTTCAGTTATCTTCCAATCTTAATATGTCGCAGAAGGGGAAAGTTTTCAAACAACGATATTATCCGAACATTTACACTATAGGCCTCTGTAGGCCAGTGTTACTTTCAGGTAACTTCCAATCTGAACATGTCGCTGCAGGGGAAAGCGTTCAAACAACGATATTATCGGAACATTAACACTTTAAGAATCCGTAGGCCAGTGTTACTTTCAGGTAAATTCCAATCTGAACATGTCGCAGGAGGGGAAGCGTGCAAACAACGATATTGTCGGAACATTAACACTTTAAGCCTCTGTAGGCCAGTGTTACTTTCAGGTAACGTCCAAACTGAACATGTCGGAGCAGTGGAAAGAGTACAAACAACGATATTATCGGAACATTAACAAGTTTAGCCTCTCTAGGCTAGTGTTACTTTCAGGTTACGACCAATCTGAACATGTCGCAGAAGGGGAAAGTGTTCATATAAAGATATTATCGGATTTTTAACACCTTAATTCTCTGTAGGACAGTGCTACTATCTGGTAACGTCCAATCTGAACATGTCGCAGCAGGGCAAAATTTGCAAACAACGATTTTATAGGAACCTTAACAGTTTAAGCATCTGTAGTCCAGTGTTACTTTCAGGTAACGTCCAATCAGAAGATGCCGCAGCAGGGGAAATTTTCAAACAAATATATTGCAGAAACTTTAACAATTTAAGACTCTGTAGGCCAGTGTCACTTTCAGGTAAGGTCCAATCTGAATATGTCGCACAGGAGTGAGTGTTCAAACAACGATATTATCGGAACATTAACACTTTAAGCCTCTGTATACCAGTTTTACTGTCAGGTAAACTCCAATCTGAACATGTCGCAACAGGGGAATGTGTTCATACAACGATATTATCAGAACCATAACAATTAAGCATCTGTAGGCCAGTGTTACTTTCAGGTAACGTCCGATCTGAACATGTCGCAGCAGGGGAGATGGTTCAAACAACGATATTATCGGAACATTAACAATTAAAGCCCATGTAGACCAGCGTTACTTTCAGGTAACGTCCAATCTGAACATGTCGCAGCAGGGGAAGTGTCCAAATAACGATATTATCGGCAAATTAACACATTAAGCATCTGTAGGCCAGTGTCACTTTCAGGTAACTTCCAATCTGTAAATGTCGCAGTAGTGGAAAGTGTTCAAACAACGATATTATCGGAACCTTAACATTTTAAGTCCTACTAGGCCAGTGTTACTTTCAGGTAACGTCCAATCTGAACATGTCGCAGCAGGTGAGAGTGTTGAAACAACGATATTATCGGAACATAAACACATTTAGACTCTCTAGGCCAGTGTTTCTTTCAGGGAACTCCAAATCTGAACATGTCGCAGGAGGGCAGAGAGTTCAAACAACGATATTATCGGAACATTAACCCTTTAATCACCTGTAGGCCAGTGTTATGTTCAGGTTACTTCCAATCTGAACATGTCGCATCAGGGGAAGTGTCCAAACAACGGATACATCGGTAACTTAACAGTTTAAACTTTTCTAGGCCAGTGTTTCTTTCAGGTAACGTCCAATCTGAACATGTCGCGGCAGGGGAGAGCGTTCAAACAACGATATTATTGGAAAATTAACACTTTATGCCACTGTAGTCCCGTGTTACTTTCAGGTAACGTCCAGTCTGAACATGTCCCAGCAGGGGAAGGGTCCAAACAACGATATTATCGGAACATTAACACTTTAAGGCTGTGTAGGGCATTGTTACTTTCACGTGACTTCCAATCTGAACATTTTGCTGCAGGGGAAAGTGTTCAAAAAACGCTATTAACGGAACCTCAACAATTTAAGCCTCTGTAGGCCAGTGTTACTTTCAGGTAACTACCAGTCTGAACATGTCGCAGCAGTGAAAAGACTTCAAACAAAAATATTATCGGAACCTTACCAAATTAAGCCACTGTAGGCCAGTGTTATTTTCAGGCAACGCCCAATCTGAACATGTCGCAGCAGGGGAAAGATTTCAAACAACGATATTATCGGAACATTTACAATTTAAGCCTCTGTAGGCCAATGTTACTTTCAGGTAACATCCAATCTAAAAATTTCGCAGCAGGTGAAATTGTTGAAACAACAAAATTAGCGGAACATTAACATTTAAAGTTTCTGTAGGCCAAGGATACTTTCAAGTAACGTCCAATCTGAACATGTCGCAGCAGGGGAAAGTGTTCAAACAACGATATTAACGGATCCTTAAAATTTTAAGCCTCTGTAGGCCAGTTTTGCGTTCAGGTAACGTGCAATCTGAACATGTCGCAGCAGGGGTAAGTATTCAAACAACGATATTATTGGAAACTTAACACTTTAATCGTATGTAGGTCAGTGTTACTTTCAGGTAACTTCCAATCTGAACATATCGCAGCAGGGGGAAGGTTTCAAACAACGATATTATCGGAAAATTTACAATTTAAGCCTCTGTAGCCCAGAGTAACTTTCAGGTAACGTCCAATCTGAACATGTCGAAACAGGGGGAAGAAATCAAACAGCGATATTATGGGGACCTTAACACTTTAAGACTCTGTACGCCAGTGTTACTGTCAGGTAACCTCCAATTTGAACATGTCGCGGAAGGGGAAATGTTTCATACAAGGTTATTATCGTAAGATTAACAATTTAAGCCTCTGTAGGCCAGTGTTACTCTCAGGTAACGTCCAATCTGAACATGTCGCAGCAGGGGAAACGTTTCAAACTACGATATTATTGGAACATTAACACTTTTAGCCCATGTAGGCCAGTTCTTACTTTCAAGTAAGGTCCAATCTGAGAATGTCGCAGCAGGGGAAGTGTTCAAACAACGATATTATCGGAAGATTAACACCTTAAGGCTCTGTAGGCCAGTGTTAATTTCAGGTAACTTAAAAACTGAACATGTCGCAGCAGAGGAGAAAGTTCAAGCGACGATATTATCGGAACATTTACAATTTAAGCACATGTAAGACAGTGTTACTTTCAGGTAACGTCACATCTGAACATGTCACGGCAGGGGAGGTGATCCAACAACGATGTTATCGGAACATTAATATTTTAAGACACTGTAGGCCAGTGTTACTTTCAGGTAACATCCAATCTGAACATGTCTCAGTAGGGAAAAGATTTCAAACAATGATATCATCGGAACATTAACACTTTACGCACCTGTAGGCCAGTGTTACTTTCAGGTAACGTCCAATCCGAAAATGTTGCAGCAGTGGAAATAGTTCAAACAACGATATTATTGGAACCTTAACAATTTAAGATTTTGTAGGCCATTGTTACTTTCAGGTAACGTCCAATATGAACATGTCGCATCAGTGGATATTTTTCAAACAACGATATTATCGGAACTTTAACACTTTAAGACTCTGTAGGGCAGGGTTACTTTCAGGTAACGTCCAATGTGAACCTATCGCAGCAAGGGAAAAGATACAAACAAAGATATTAACGGATCCTTAACAATTTAAGCTTCTGAAGGCCAGTTTTTCTTCCGGGTAAGTTCCTGTCTGAACATGTCGCAGCAGGGGAAATTGTTCAAACAACGTTATTATCGGAACATTACCAATTTAAGTCTCTATAGGCCAGAGTTACTTTCAGGTAACCTCCAATCTGCACAAGTCGCAGTAGGGGAAATAATTCAAACATCGATATTATCGGAACATTAACACTTTAAGACTCTGTAGGCCAGTGTTACTTTCACGTAACGTCTAATCTGAACATGTCGCAGCAGGGGAAATGTTTCAAACAACGATATTGTCGGAACATTATCTCTTTAAGTTTCTGTAGGCCAGTGTTACTTTCAGGTAACTTCCAATCTGAACGTATCGCAGCAGGGAAAGTGTACAAACAACAATATTATCGGATCATTAACAATTAAAGCATCTGTAGACCAGTGTTACTTTCAGCTAACGTCCAATCTGAACATGTCGTAGCAGGGGAAATGATTCAAACAACGATATTATCGGAACTTGAACAATTTAGAACTCTGTAGGCCAGAGTTACTTACAGGTAACTTCCAATCTGAATATGTTGCAGGATTTGAAATTTCCAAACAATGATATTATCGGAACCTTAAAATTTAAACCACTGTAGGCCTGTGTTACTTTCAGGTAACATCCAATCTGAAAATGTCGCAGCAGGGAAAGTGTTCAAAAAAGGATATTATAGGAACATTAACAATTTAAGGTCCTGTAGGCCACTGTTGCTTTCAGGTAACGTCCAATCTGAATATGTCGCAGCAAGGAAAGTGTTCAAACAGACGATATTATCGGAAACTTAACAATTAAGGCTCTGTAGGCCAGTGTTACTTTCAGGTAACTTCCAATATGAAAATTTCGCAGCAGGGAAAATGTTCAAACAAAGATATTATAGGAACTTTAACACTTTAAGTCCCTGTAGGCCAGAGTTATTTTCAGTTAACGTCCAATCTGAAAATGTCGCAGCAGGGGAAAGGATTCAAACAATTATATTATCGGAACATTAACACTTTAAGCCTCTGTAGGCCAGTGTTACTTTCATGTAACGTCCAATCTGAACATATCGCAGCACGGGAGACTTTTCAAACAACGATATTATTGGAACATTAAAATTTAAGCCTATGTATTCCAGTGTTACTTTCAGTTAACGTCCAAACTAAACATGTCGCTGCAGGTGAAAGGGTTCATACAATGATATTATCGGATCATTAACACTTTAAATTTATGTAGGCCAGTGTTACTTTCAGGTAACGGCCAATCTGAAAATGCTGCAGCAGGGGCAAAGGTTCAAACAACGATATTATCTCAAACTTTACTCTTTAGGGCTCCGAATGCCAGCGTTACTTTCATGTAACGTGCAATCTTAAAATGTCGCAACAGGGGAAAGTGTTCCAACAACGATAATATCGAAACCTTATCACATTAAGCCTCTGTACGCCAGTGTTCCTTTCAGGTAACGCCCAATTTGAACATTTCGCAGCAGGAGAAAAGATTCAAACAACGATATTATCGGAACCTTACAACTTTAAGCCTCTGTAGACCCGTGTTACTTTCAGGTAACGTCCAAAATGAACATGTCGCAGCAGGGGAAATTTTTCAAACAAACGCTATTATCGTAACATTAATAACTTAAGCCTTTGTAGGCCAGTGTTATTTTCATGTAACTTCCAACCTGAACATGTCGCAGATCCGGAAAGTTTTCAAACAAACAAAAGATATTATAGGAACATTAACACTTAAAGTCTCTGTAGGCCAGTGTTACTTTCAGGTAACATCCAATCTCAACATGTCGCAGTAGGGGAAGCGTTCAAACAACAATATTATCGGAAACTTCAACTTTTAAAATTCTGTAGTCCAGTGTTACTTTCAGGTAACCTCCAATCTGAACATGTCGCAGCAGGGGAAGGATTCCAAACAATGATATAATAGGAACATTAACTCATTAAGCCTCTGTAGGCCAGTGTTACTTTCAGTTAACTTCCAATCTGAACATTTCGCAGCAGGGGAAAGAGTTCATACAACGATATTATCGGAACATTACCACTTTAAGATTCTGTAGGCCAGTGTTACTTTCAGGTAACATCCAATTTGAACATGTCCCAGCAGCGGAAATTTTTCAAACAATGATATTATAGGAACACTAACACTTTAAGCCTCTGTAGGCCAGTGTTACTTTCAGGTAACGTCCAATCTGAACACGTTGGAACAGAGGAAACGGTTCAAAAAACGATATAATCGGAACATGAACACTTCAAGATTCTGTAGGCCAATGTTACTTTCAGTTAACGTCCAAACTGAATATGTCGCAGCAGGGAAAGTTATCAAACAACGATATTATCGGAACATTAACAATTTAAGCTTCGGTAGACCAGAGTTACTTTAAGGTAACTTCCAATCTGAACATGTCGCAGCAGGGGTAAGTATTCAAGCAACGATATTATCGGAACCTTAAAATTTTAAACTTCTATAGGTCAGTGTTACTTTCAGGTAACCTCCAATCTGAACATGTCGCAGCAGGGGAAAAGGTACAAACAACGATATTATCGCAACCTTAACACTTTAAGTCTCTGAAGGCCAGTATTACTTTCAGGTAACATCCAATCTCAACATGTCGCTGCAGGGAAAAGAGTTCAAACAACGATATTATCGGAAACTTAACACTTTATGCCTCTTTACAACAGTGGTACTTTCAGGTAACGTCCAATCTGAACATGTCGCAGGAGGAGAAGTAATTCAAACAAAGATATTATCGGAATTTTAAGATTTAAAGCCTCTGTAGACCTGTGTTACTTTCAGGTAAAGTCCAAACTAAATATGTCGCAGCAGGAAAAATTTTGAAACAAACTATATTATCGGAAAATTAGTAATTTAAGCGTCTGTAGTCCAGTATTATTTCAGGTAACGTCCTATCTGAACATGTCGCAGCAGGGGAAAGGTTTCAAACATTCGATTTTATAGGAATATTAACATTTAATGACGCTGTAAGCCTGTGTTACTTTCAGGTTCCTTCCAATCTGAACATGTCGCAGCAGGGGAAAGAGTCAAGAAAAGGATATTATCGGAATATTAAAATTTTAAGCTTCTGTAGGCCAGTGTTACTTTTAGGTAATCTCCAATCTGAATATGTCGCAGCAGGGGAAATGTTTCAAACAACGATATTATCGGAACCTTAACACATTAAGCCTCTGTACGCCAATGTTACTCGCAGGTAACATCCAATCTCAACATGTCGCAGCAAGAGAAATGTTTCAAACAAAGTTATTATCGAAACTTTAACAGTTTAAGCCTCTGTATGCCAGTGTTACTTTCAGGTAACGACAATTCTGAACATGTCGCAGCAGGGGAAATTATTCAAACAAACGATATTATCGGAACATTAACACTTTAGGCCTGTGTAGATTAGTGTTACTTTCCGGTAACGTCCAATCTGAACATGTCGCAGCAGGGGAAAGATTTCAAACAATCGATATTTTTGGAACATTAAAACTTAAGACTCTGTAGGCCAGTGTTACTTTCACGTAACGTCCAATCTGAACATGTCGCAGCAGGGGAAATTGTTCAAACAATGATTTTATTGGAACCTTAAAATTTTAAACCTCTGTAGGCCAGTGTTACGTTCAGGTAACGACCAATCTGAACATGTCGCAGGAGGGGAAAGTGTTCAAACAACGATATTATCGGAATCTTAACAATTTAAGCCTCTGTAGGCCCGTTTTACTTTCCGGTAACTTCCAATCTGAACATTTCGCAGCAGGGGAAATAGTTCAAACAACGATATTATCGGAAATTTAATATTTTAAGGCTCTGTAGGCCAGTGTTAGTTTCAGGTAACTTCTAATCTGAAAATATTGGAGCAGGAAAAGTGTACAAGCAACGATATTATCGGAACATTAAAAATTTAAGACCCTATAGGCCAATGTAACTTTCAGGTACCGCCCAATCTGAATATTTCGCAGCAGGGGAAAGACTTCAAGCAACGGTATTATCGGAACATTAGCACGTTGAGATTCTGTAGGCCAGTGTTACTTTCAGGTAACGCCCAATCTGAACATGTCGCAGCAGGGGAATGTGTTCAAAGAAAGATATTATCGGAAACTTAACATTTTAAGCCTCTGTACGCCAGTGTTACTTTCAGGTAACTTCCAATCTGAACATGTCGCAGCAGGAGTAAGTATTCAAACAACGATATTATCGGAACCTTAATACTTTAAACCTCTGTAGGCCCGTGTTACTTTCAGGTAATGTCCAACCCGAAATGTCGCAGCAGTGGAAACTGTTCAAACAAACTTTATTATCGGAACATTAATAATTTAAAACTCTATAGGCTGGTGGTTTTTTCGGGTAACGTCCAATCTGAACATGTCGCAGCAGGGGAAAGGTTTCAAACAAACGACATTATCGGAAAATTAACACTTTAAGACTCTGTATGCCAGTGTTACATTCAAGTAACTTCCAATCTGAACATGTTGCAGGAGGGGAAGTTTTCAAAACAACGATGTTATCTAAACATTAACACTTAAAGCCTCTGTAGGCCAGGGTTACTTTCAGGTAACGTACAATCTGAACATTTCGCAGCAGGGGAAAGATTCAAACAACGATATTATAGGAACATTAACAATTTAAGACCCTGTAGGCCAGTGTTGCTATCACGTAACCTACAATCTGAACATGTCGCAGCAGGGAACGTGTCCAAACAAACGATATTATCGGAAACGTAACACTTTAAGTCTCTGTAGGCCAGTGTTACATTCAAGTAACTTCCAATATGAACATTTCGCAGCATGGAAAGTTTTCAAACAACGATATTATCGGAAACTTAACAATTTAAGTCTCTGAAGGCCAGTATTACATTCAGGTAAGGTAAAATCTGAACATGTCGCAGCAGGGGAAAATTTTCAAACAACGATATTTTCGGAACCTTACCAACTTAAGTCTCTGTAGGACAGAGTTACTTTCAGGTAACTTCCAATCTGAAAATGTCACAGCAGGGGAAATGGTTCAAACAACGATATTATCGGAATATTAACAATTATGTTTCTCTAGGCCAGTGTTACTTTCAGTTAACGTCCAATCTGAACGTGTCACAGCAGGGGAAATGGACCAAACAAAGATATTATCGGAACATTAACTTTTTAAGCTTCTGTGGGCCAGTGTTACTTTCAGGTAACCTCCAATCTGAACGTATGGCAGCAGGGGAAACTGTTCAAATAACAATATTATCGGAACCTTAACAATTTAAGCCTCTTTAGGCCAGTGTTACATTCAGGTAACGTCCAATCTGAATATGTCGCAGCAGGGGAAAGATTTCAAACAAAGATATTATCTGAACCTTAACAGTCTAAGCTTCTTTAGGCCAGTGTTACATTCAGTTAACGTCCAATTTGAACATGTCGCAGCAGGGGAAAGTTTTCATACTAAGATATTATCGGAACATTAACACTTTAAGCTTCTGTAGGCCAGGTTTCCTTTCATGTAACATCCAATATGATGTTGTCGCAGCAGGGGAAATGGTTCAAACAACAATATTATAGGAACCTTAACACACTTAGCCTCTGTAGGCCATTGTTACTTTCAGGTAACTTCCAATCTGAACGTGTCGCGGTAGGGAAAATTGTTCAAACAAACGATATTATCGGATCATTAACAATTTAAGCCTCGGTAGGTCAGTGTTACTTTCAGGTAACGTGCAATCTGAACATGTCGCAGCATCGGAAATGATTCACACAACTATATTATCGGACTCTTAACACATTAAGCCTCTGTACGCCAGTGTTACTTTCAAGTAACTACCAATCTGAACATGTCGCAGAAGGAGATAGGATTCAAACAAGGATATTATCAGAACCTTAAAACTTTAAGCCCCTGTAGGCCCGTGTTATTTTCAGGTAACGTCCAAACTGAACATGTCGCAGCGGGGGAAATTGTTCCAACAAACGATATTATTGGAACATTAATAATTTAAGACTCTGTATGCCAGTGTTAATTTCAGGGAACGTTCAATCTTAACATGTCGCAGCAGGTGAATGCTTTCAAACAAACGATATTATCGGAACGTGAAGAATTTAATACTCTGTAGGCCAGATTTACTTTCAGTTAACTTCCAATCTGAATATGTCGCAGGAGGTGAAGGGTCCAAACAACGATATTATCGGAACCTTAAAATTTTAAAACTCTGTAGGCCTGTGTTACTTTAATGTAACGTCTAATCTGAAAATGTCACAACAGGGGAAAGGTTTCAAAGAAAGATATTATAGGAACATTAACACTTTGAGGCCCTGTAGGCCATTTTTGCTTTCATGTAACCTCCAATCTGAACATGTCGCAGCAAGGAAAGTGTTCAAACAGACGATGTTATCGGAACCTTAACATTTTAAGGGTCTGTAGGCCAGTAATACTTTAAGGTAACTTCCAATCTGAACATGTCGCAGCAGGGAAAGTTTTCAAACAACGATACTATAGGAACATTAACACTTTAAGCCTCTGTAGGCTAGTGTTACTTTCAGTTAACGTCCAATCTGAACATGTCGCAGCAGGGGAAATGGCTCAAACAAAGATATTATAGGAACATTAACAATTAAAGTTTCTGTAGGCCAGTGTTACTTTCAGTTATCGTCCAATCTGAACATGTCGCAACAGGGAAAACGGTTCAAAAACTATATTATCCGATCATGAACACTTTGAGCTTCTGTAGACCAGTGTTACTTTCAGTTAACGTCCAAACTGAACATGTCGCAGCAGGGGAAAGTTTTCAAACAACGATATTATCGGAACATTATCACTTTTAGTTTCTGTAGGCCAGTGTTAATTTCAGGTAACTTCCAATCTGAACAGGTCGCAGGAGGGGATATTTTTCAAACAACAATATTATCTTAAGTTTAAAATTTTAAACCTCTGTGGACCACAGTTACTTTCAGGTAACTTCCAATCTGAACATGTCGCAGCAGGGGAAAGGTTTCAAACAACGATATTATCTCAAAATTAACTCTTTAAGGCTCTGAAGGCCAGCGTTACTTTCAGGTAACGTCCAATCTGAAAATGTCGCAACAGGGTAAATTGTTCAAACAACGCTATTATAGGAACCTTAACACATTAAGCCTCTGTCCGCCAGTGTTACTTTCAGGTAACGTGCAATCTGCACATGTCGCACCAGGAGAAATGTTTCAAACAACGATATTACCGGAACATTAACACTTTAAGCCTCTGTAGGCCTGTGTTACTTTCAGGTAACGTCCAAAATGAACATGTCTCAGCAGGGGAAATAGTTCAAACAAACGATATTATCGGAACATTAATAATTTAAGCCTCTGTAGGACAGTATTATTTTCAGCTAACGTCCAATAAGAACATGTCGCAGAAGGGGAAATGTTCAAACGAACGATATTATCGGAACATTAACACTTAAAGACTCTGTTGGCCATTGTTACTTTCAGGTAACTTCCAATCTCAGAATGTCGCAGGAGGAAAAGTTTTCAAACAACAATATTATAAGAACATTAACAAATTAAGAAACTGGAGGCCAGTGTTGCTATAAGGTAACTTCCAATCTGAACATGTCGCAACAGGGAAAGTGTTCAAACAAACGATATTATCGGAAACTTATCACTTTAAGGCTCTGTAGGCCAGTGTTACTTTCACGTAAATTCCAATCTGAACACTTCGCAGCAGGGAAAGTGTACAAACAACGATATTATCAGATTCTTAACACTTTAAGCCCCTATAGGCCAGTGTTACTTTGAGGTAACTTCCAATCTGAACATGTCGCAGCAGGGGAACGTGTTCAAACAAAGATATTATCGGAACATTAAAACATTAAGACTCTGTAGGCCAGTGTTACTTTCAGGTAACTTCCAATCTGAACATGTCGCAGCAGGGGAAATGGTTCAAACAACGATATTATCTTAACATTAACTCTTTAAGTATCTGTAGGCCAGTGTTACTTTCAGGTAACGTCCAATCTGAACATGTCGCAACAGGGGAAACGGTTCAAACAACGATATTATCTTAACATTAACACTTTAAGTATCTGTAGGCCAGTGTTACTTTCAGGTAACGTCCAATCTGAACATGTCGCAGCAGGAGAAACTGTTCAACCAATGATATTATAGGAACATTAACAATTTAAGCTTCTGTAGGCCAGTTTTACTTTCAGGTAACGTCCAAACTCAACATGTCGCAACAGGGGACAGTTTCAAACAACGATATTATCGGAACCATAACACATTAAGCCTCTGTACGCCAGATTTGCTTTCAGGTAACCTCCAATCTGAACATGTCGCAGCAGGAGAAAGGATTCAAACAAAGATATTATCGGAACCTTAACACTTTAAGCCTCTGTAGGCCGTTGTTACTTTCAGGTAACGTCCAAACTGAACATATCGCAGCGGGGAAAAATTGTTCAAACAACTATATTATCAGAACCTTAAAATTTAAACCTCTGTAGTCCAGTGTTACTTTCAGGTAACGTCCAATCTGAACATGTCGCAACAGGGGAAAAGATTCAAAAAACGATATTATCGGAAACATAACACATTAAGCTTCTGTACGCCAGTTTTGCTTTCAGGTAACGTCCAATCTGAACATGTCGCAGCATTAGAAAGGATTCAAACAACGATATTATCGGAACCTTAACACTTTAAGCCTCTGTAGGCCGTCGTTACTTTCAGGTAACTTCCAAACTGTACATTTCGCAGCAGGGGAAAGTGTTCAAACAAACGATATGATCGGAACATTAACACTTGAAGCCTCTGTAGGCTAGTTTTACTTTCAGGTAACATCCAATATGAACATGTCGCAGCAGGGGAACGGGTTCAAACAACGATATTATCAGAACCTTAAAACTTTAAACCTCTGTAGTCCAGTGTTACTTTCAGGTAACGTCCAATCTGAACATGTCGCAGCAGGGGAAATTGTTCAAACAAACGATATTATCGGAACATTAACACTTTAAGCCTCTGTAGGCCACTGTTACTTTCAGGTAACATCCAATATGAACATGTCACAGCAGGGTAAAGGGTTCAAACAACGATATTATCGGAACCTTAACACTTTAAGCCTCTGTAGGTCAGTGTTACTTTCAGGTAACGTCCAATCTGAACATGTCGCAGCAGGGGAAAGTGTTCAAACAAACGATATTATCGGAACATTAACACTTTAAGCCTCTGTAGGCTTGTGTTTCTTTCAGGTAACATCCAATATGAACATGTCGCAGCAGGGGAAAGGTTTCAAACAACGGTATTATCGGAACCTTAACGCTTTAAGGCTCTGTAGGCCATTGTTACTTTCAGGTAACGTCCAATCTGAACATTTCGCAGCAGGGGATAGTGTTCAAACAAACGATATTATCGGAACATTAACACTTTAAGCCTCTGTAGGCTAGTGTTACTTTCAGGTAACGTCCAATATGAACATGTCGCAGCAGGGGATAGGGTTCAAACAAACGATATTATCGGAACATTAACAATTAAGGATCTGTAGGCCAGTGTTACTTTCTGGTAACATCCAATATTAACATGTCGCAGCAGGGTAAAATTTTCAGACAACGATATTATCGGAACATTAAAATTTTAATCTTCTGTAGGCCATTGTTACTTTCAGGTAACGTCCAATCTGAACATGTCGCAGGAGGGGAGAGGGTTCAAGCAACGGTATTATCGGAAACTTAACACTTTAAGCCTCTGTAAGGCAGAGTTACTTTCAGGTAACTTCCAATCTGAACGTGTCGCAGCAGGGGAAAGCGTTCAAACAACGATATTATGGGAACCTTAACATTTTAAGTCTCTGTAGGCCAGTGTTACTTTCAGGTAACTTCCAATCTGGACATGTCGCAGCAGAGGAAAGAGTTCAAACAACGATATTATCGGAAACTTAAAAATTTAAGGCTCTGTAGACCAGTGTTACTTGCAGGTAACTTTCAATTTGAACATGTCGCAGCAGGGGAAATTGTTCAAACAACGATATTATCGGAACCTTTACAATTTAAGGCTCTGTAGGCCAGTGTTACTTTCAGGTAACTTCCAATCTGAACATGTCGCAGCAGAGGAAAGTGTTCAGACTTCGATATTATCGGAACCTTAACACTTTAAGACTCTGTAGGCTAGTGTTACTTTCAGGTAACTTACAATGTGAATATGTCGCAGCAGGGGATATTATTCAGACAACGATATTATCGGAACCATGACACTTTAAGATAGTAGGCCAGTGTTACTTTCCTGTAACTTCCAATTTGAACATGTTGGATCAGGGGAAAGTGTTTAGACAACGATATTATCGGAATCTTAACAATTTAAGACTCTGTAGGCCAGTGTTACTTTCAGGTAACTTCCAATTTGAACATGTCGCAGCAGGGGAAATTGTTCAGACAGCGATATTATCGGAACCTTAACAATTTAAGTCTTTGTAGGCCAGTTTTACTTTCAGGTAAATTCCAATCTGAACATTTCGCAGCAGGGGAAGTGTTTAAACAACGATATTATCGGATCATTAACACTTCAAGACCCAGTAGTCCAATGTTACTTTCAGGTAACGTCTAATCTGAAAATTTCGCAGCAGGGGAAAGTGTTCAAACAACGATATTATCCGAACATTAACATTTGAAGTCTCTGTAGGCCAGTGGTACTTTCAGGTAACTTCCAATCTGAACATGTCGCAGATGGGGAAATTGTTCATACAATGATATTATCGGAACATTAACACTTTAAGTATATGTAGGTTAGTGTTACTTTCAGGTAACTTCCAATCTGAACAATTCGCTGCAGGTGGAAGTGTTCAAAAACGATATTAACGGAACCTTAACATTTTAAGCCTCTGAAGGCCAGTGTTACTTTCAGGTAACGTCCAATCTGAACATGTCGCTGCAGGGGAAAACTTCAAACAACGATATTATCGGTACCTTAACACTTTAATCCTCTGTAGTCCAGTGTTACTTTCAGGTAACTTCCAATCTGAACTTGTCGCAGCAGGGGAAAGTGTTCAAACAACGATTTTATCAGAACCTTAACATTTTTACCTCTGTAGGCCAGTGTTACAGGTAACTTCCAATCTGAACATGTCGCAGCAGGAGAAAGGATTCAAACAACGATATTATCGCCACCTTAACACTTTGTCTCTGTAGGCCAGTGTTACTTTCAGGTAACTTCCAATCTGAATATGTCGCAGTAGGCAAAGTGTTCAAACAACCTTATTATCGGAACCTTAACAATTTAAGCCTCTGTAGGCCACTGTTACTTTCAGGTTACATCCATTCTGAACATGTCGCAGCAGTTGAAATTTTTCAAACAACGATATTATCGGAACCTTACTCCATTACCTGAATAATAGTATAATTTAATGAACTCAGTAGTTAATGAAACAAATATAATTAAGTTATAGTTACTTACTCATTCACTCCATGCAACAGAGTCCTTCTTGAGATCTAACAGGTTGTCAGCTAGTCAAGAAATTCCCCGCACTTTATGGAACTCGAAGTTTTATTATCCCATTCACAAGTTCCTGCCACCCGTCCCTATCCCGAGCCAGCTTTTTCCAGCCCATAACCCCATACACCACTTCCTAAAGATCCATCTTAATATTATTTTCCCATCTACGCCTGGGTCTCCCAAGTGGTTTCTTTCACTCAGGTTTCCCTACCAAAATTCTGCATACGCCTCTCCTCTCCCCCTTACACGCTACATGTCCCGCCCATCTCTTTCTTTTCGATTTTATTACTTGTAAAATATTGGGTGAGCAGTACATATCATTAAGCTCCTCATTATGTATTTTTCTTCACTCTCCTGTCACCTCGTCCTTTTTAGACCCAAATATTCTCAACAACCTCTTCTCAGATACCCTTACCCTACGTTCATCCCTTAATTTCAGCGACCAAGTTTCACACCCATACAAAAGAACATGCAAAATGATAGTTCAGTGTATGTTAATTTTTAATACAGTAAATCACAGTACATTACCAATATGCTGCCATGTTACAACACAGCAGTCTATATCAGAACTGGCCTATAAGCTACCGTTTATTCGAAATAACTATAAGCACGTCACTCTCAGATAAACGGTGTTTGTGTTTTGGGCGCTGAACTGCCACCGTCTGATGTCTGTAACTGATCAGATGCAATAGCACCGAAATGTTACTTGCCCATGTACAGATCTGTTAACATGCTGTACGTAATGTACAGTCTCCAATTATGACTCTGAAAGTCTGCAAGTAGCAAATTAGTAATGAAGCACAACCAATATATGTCGATAGCAATGTCGATGTGTATGTTTAATTTCACGCCAGTAACGGACAGTCGCTAGCACGTCGTTCAACATCACGATTCATACCAAACAAACGTTCAATATTTCTTGCTGCAGTACGGCATATCAATACAGTAACAAAATGCTGTTATTACAGCCTGATGTGTTCTGCCAGACAACAACTGCCACTGGTCCAGCGCCTAACATATGGCGGATATGATACGCCTTTTCAGCAGTGAGACAAGAAATAACCCAATCAAAAATCGCAGAAGCAGGAACCACTCTTTCCAGGTACTTTGTGGACAAATTTCTTGAAATGTCCCTGAAGTCAGGTCTATTCCATCAACGCAGGAAAGATACACGTGTGTTGTGTATTGTTCTGTTTTTTGTCTTACCTCTTGTGCTTCTAGTGAAAAACAGGGTGCAATTTTTGTCTTTGTCTGATCCATTGTG
>Ga0268261_10000300_pt1 | contig 30535 bp, 2 predicted proteins | sample TergutNc150P1_FD_190353 | JGI IMG/M metagenome (GOLD analysis project Ga0268261, IMG submission 190353) | Nasutitermes corniger P1 segment gut microbial community from laboratory colony in Florida, USA - Nc150 P1 (SPAdes) (version 2) | ecosystem: Host-associated > Arthropoda: Insects > Digestive... | reverse complement strand
CTGAAAAGAGATAACGGATGGGAAACCCAGTTTACACCTGAGTAGAAGGTCGTAGCTCTCTTTCAACTTTGGTTTCTGAAGGAACAAAGTCAAAAGCATGCCAGAAAAAAAATTACAATTGGACGTGACCTTAAAGTCACACGGCCCTATAGAGGGTTAACAGTGTTACACAGTCAGTTGTGCTTGTTTTGATATTAACAGTGTTTCACGTTCAGTTGTGCTGGTTTTGATATTAACACTGTTTCATAAAACAATTGTTCTGGTTTTGATATTAACAGCGTTACAGGGTCATATTTGCTGGTTTTGATATTAACAGTGTTACACATTCAATTGTGCTGGTTTTGATAGTAACACTGTGAGAGTGCCAGTTGTGTTGTGTTTGATATTAACACTGTTACACTCTGATTTGTTCTGGTTTTAAATGTAACATTGTTACACGCGCCCTTGTTCTGGTTTTGATATTAACACTGTTACAAATGCGGGTTTTCTGCTTTTGATTTTAACCTTGTTACAACCTCAGGTGTTCTGTTTTTGAAAGTAACACTTTTACACTCTCACTTGTTCTGAATTTGGTATTAACATTGGTACACACTCAGTTTTGCTGGTTTGGTTATTTGCAGTCTTACATAGTCATTTTTTCTGGTTGTGATATTAACAGTGTTAGATATTCAGTTGTGCTGGTGTTGATATTTACAGTGTCAAACAGCCAGTGTTGCTGCTTTTCATACTAAAAGTGTTAGACAATCGGCTGCGCTGGTTTTGATATTCACAGTGTTACACAGTGAGATGTGCTGTTTTTGATATTAACGGTTTTACACATTCAGTTGTGCTGGTTTCGATATTGAAAATGTTAAACTCTCAGTTGTGTTTCTTTTTGAAACTAAAATTGTTACCCTGTTAGTTGTGCTGGATTTGATAATAACCGTGGTAAAAATTTACTTTTGCTCTTATTGATAGTAACATTTTAACGCAGCCACTTGTGCTGGATTTGATACTAACACTGTTACACACTGAGTTGTGCTGGTTTTAAATTAACACATTTACACTCTCAGTTATTGTGGTTTTGATATTAACATTGTTACAATATCAGTTGTTCTGATTTGGATATTAAAACTCTTAAAATTAAGTTATTCTCTTTTTGAAAATAAAACTGTTTCACTCTCAGTTGTTCTGATTTTGATATTAATAGTGTTAAGTATTTAGTTGATCTGGTTTTGATATTAACAGTGCTAACTGTCAGTTCTGCTAGTTTTGATATTAAAAGTGTTACACAGTCAGTTGTGTTGCTTTTGATAGTAACGGAGTAACACAGACAGTTGTGCTGTTTTCGATATTGACATTGTCACACAGTCAGTTCTGTTGGTTTAGATAGTAACACTGTTTCACTCTCAATTGTGCTGGTATTAATATTAAAATTGTTACACACTCATTTGTTCTGGTTTTGATCTTAACCCTGTTACAGTGTCAGTTGTTTTTTTATATTAACACTGTTACACACTCTTTTCTTGGTGTTTTGATATTAAGAGTTATACACTCAGTCGTGCTTATTTGATATTAACAGTGTTAACCTGTCAGTTCTGCTGGTTTTGTTATTGAAAGTGTTAAACCCTCATGTGTGCTGGTTTTGATATTAAGTCTGTTTCACTCTCAGTTGTTTTGGTTTTGATATTAACGTTGTTACACAGTCAGGTGTTCAGGATTTTATAGTAACACTGTTAGACACTCAGTTGTGCTGATTTTGAAATTGACACTTTTACACACCGAGTTGTGCTGGTTTTGATAATACACTGTTACACTCTCAGTTATTCTGGTTTTGATATTAAAACTGTCACACAGGAAGTAGTTCTGGTTTTGATATTAACACTGTTACAGGGAAAGTTGTTCTGGATTTGATATTAATAGTGTTACACACACAGTTGTTCTGGTTTCGGTATTAACACTGTTCAACATTCACTTTTTTTGTTTTTGAGATTATCAGTGCTACACTGTCAGTTGTGCTGATTTTGATATTAACAGTGTTAAATTCTCAGTTTTGCTGGTTTTGATATTAACACTCTTACACACTGATTTGACCTGGTTTCACATACTAACACTGTTACACTGTCATTTGTTTTGGTTTTGAAAGTAACAATGTTAAACAGTCAGATGTGTTGGTTTGATAGTAGCACTGTTACTCAGTTTTCCTAGTATTGATATTAACACTGTTACACAGCCATTCGTGTTTGTTTGATATTAGCATTGTTACCAATCAGTTGCCACTGTTTTGATATTAACAGTGTTACACATTCAGTCGTACTGGTTTCCATATTAAGAGTGTTAAACTCTCAGTTGTGCTGATTTTGATATTAACAGCGTTACACGTTTAATTGTGCTTGTTTTGTTTTAAAGAGTGTTAAACTGTCAGTAGTGCTGGTTTTGATATTATCTGTGTTAGACCCAGTAGTACTGGTATTGATACTAACTGTGTTACGCAGTCAGTTGTGCTGTTTTTGATATTAAACTTTTTGGACAGTCAGTTGTGCTGGTTCTGATAGTATCTCTGTTTCATACTCAGTTTTGCTCTTTTTCATATTAACAGTGGCACAATGTCAGTTGTGCTGGTTTAATATTAACGGTGTCACCATTTCAGTTGTGATGGTTTTGTATATTAACAGTGTTAAACTGTCAGTTGTGCTGGGTTTAATAATGATACTGTCACACAGCCAGATGTGCTGGTTTTGATATTAACACTGTTTCATAGTCAGTTGTGCTTCTTTAGCAGAGTTAAACTCTCAGTTGTTCTGCTTTCATATTAACAGTGTTACACACTCAGGCGTGCTGGTTTTGATATTAACTCTGTTACATACTCAGTTGTGTTGTTTTTGATATTAACCCTTATACACTGTAAGTTGTTCTCGTTTTGAAATGAAAATTGTTACACACTGATTTTTGCTAGTTTTGAAATTAAAACATTTTCAACCTCAGTTGTTCTGATTTTGATATTAACACAGTTACACTCTCAGTTTTTCTGTTTTTGTTATTAACAGTTACGCTTTCAGTTGTGCTGGTTTTGATGTCAAGAGTGTTACACAGTTATTTGTTCTTTTTTATATTAACAGTGTTTCATACTGATATTTACTCTTTTTGATATTGACAGATTTACAAACTCAGTTGTGTTGGTTTTGATATTAACAGTGTCACAAAGTCATTTATGCTGGTTTTGTAATTAACATTGTTAGACTGTTAGTTGTGCTCGTTTTGATAGTAAAACAGTTAAAAAATAGATGTGCTGTTTTTTTATATTAACACTGTTATACCGTCTGGTGTTCTGGTTTTGTCATTAACAATGGTACACAGTCATTGGATCTGGTTTTATATTACCAGTGCTACCTTCCAATTCTGCTGGTTTTGATATTAAAAGTGTTACATATTCAGTTGTGTTGGTTTTGATATTAACTGAGTTGCACAGTCAGGTGTTTTGGTTTTGAAATTAACAGTGTTACACAGCCAGTTGTGCTGGTTTTGATATTAAAATTGCTAACATTCAATTGGGCTTTTTTTGATATTATAATTGTTACACATTCAGTTGTTCTGGTTTATATGAACTGTGTTATAGATTCAGTTGTGCTAACACACTCTCACATTCAATTGTACTGATTTAGATAGTAACACTGTTTCACACTCAGGTGTGCTGATTTTAATATTGCAACTGTTAAACACTCATTTATTCTGATTTTGATCTTAACACTGTTTGAGATTCAGTGGGTTTGTTTCTGATATTAACACTGCTACACACTCATTCTTTGTGTTTTTTAAATGTACAGTGTTACACATTCAGTCTTGCTGATTTGATATTAACGGTTTTACTCAGCCAGTTGTGCAAGTTTTGATATTAAGAGTCTTATACATTCATTTCTGCTGGTTTTGATACAAACACTCTTTCATACTCACTTGTTCTGGTTTTGATATTAACAGTGTAAGAAAGTCAATTGTGCAGGTTTCAATACTAACAGTGTTACGCAGTCAGTTGTGCCGGTTTCGAATGTGACACTTTTGACACATATTTGTGCTGGTTTTGATATGAATACTGTTACACACTGAGTTGTGCACATTTTGATATTAACTCTGTTACACTCTCAGATGTTCTGGTTTTGATATTAACACTGTTACACAGCAAGTAGTTCTGGTTTTGATGTTAACACTGGTACAACTTATATTGTCCTTGTTTTGATATTAATAGTGTTAAACACACACATTTGTTCTGGTTTTGATATTAACACTGTTAAACACTCAGATGTTTTTTTTAGATTAACAGAGCTACACTATCAGCTGTGCTGATTTTGACATTAAAAGTGTTACGCAGACCGTTTTGCTGGTTTTGATAGTAACACTTACAAATTTAGTTGTGAAGCTTCTGATATTAACATTGTTACACCCTCAGTTGTGCTGGTTTGAATATGAACACTCTTACACACTGATTTGTTCTTGTTTAAATATTAACACTGTTAAATTTTCAGTTGTTTTGGTTTTGAAAATAACACTGTTACACAGTCATTTGTGTTGGTTTGTTATTAGCACTCTTAAACACTCAGTTGTTCTGGTTTTGATATTAACACTCTTACACATTCAGTCGTCCTGGTTTGATATTAACATGGTTACACAGTCAGTTGTAATGGTTTTGATATTAACAGTGTTACACAGTCAGTTTTGTTGGTTCTAATAATGACACTGTTACACAGTCTGTTGTGTTGGTTTTGATATTGACAGTGTTAGACTGGCAGGTGTACTGGTTTTGCTATTAACTGTGTAACAATTTCAGTTGTGGTGGTTTTGATAGTAAGACTGTTACACTGACATTTGTACTGTTCTTGATATTATCAGTGTTATACAGCCATTTGTGCTGGTTTTTATATTAAATGTGTTATACAGGCAGTTCTGCTGGTTTTGATATTAACACTGTTACATAGTCTGTTGCGCTTCTTTTGAAATTAGCACAGTTAATCTCTCAGTTGTTCTGCTTTTGATATTAACATATTTAAACAGTCAGTCGTGCTGGTTTTGATATTAACACTATTACACACTCAGTTGTGCTGATTTTGGTATTAACACTCATACACAGTCAGTTGTTCTCGTTTTGATATTAACATTGTTACACACTGATTTTTCCTTTTTTTATATTAAAAATTTCACCGTCAGTTGTTCTAATTTTGATATTAACAAGGTAACACTCTCAGTTTTTCTGTTTTTATTACCAGGTACACTGTCAGTTGTGCTGGTTTTGATATTAAGAGTGTTACACAGTCATTTGTTCTGTGTTTTGATGTTAACAGTGTTACACAATTATTTGAGCTGGTTTTGATATTGGGAGTGTTATACAGTCAGTTGTGTTGTTTTTGATATTAACAGTGTTAAACCGTCAGTTATGCTGATTTTGTAATTAATATAGTTCCACTGTTAGTTGTGTTAGTTTTTATAGTAATACTGTTGCAAAGTCAGTTGTGCTGTTTTTTATTTTAACACATTCACTGCCAAAAACGACACACTGTCGTTTTAGTAATTCCTCTTTAATAGTGCCAGCGACGAAGGAATGTCGTTTTAATTTGTCAATCGCGCGCGCTCCGCTCTTTCAGCTCATATCAGCTACGTGACCTTAATTATAGGTGGGAAACTTATACAGCAGCTTCAGTATATCTAGCTTACGTTATCTGTATCCCTTTTGTAGTTGATTATGCTTACATTGCGATGTAATGAACCCATGTTTTTCCTTACGCTCAGAGGGAGATTGGGCTGTCTCTGGTTGCAGTCTATAAAGAATCTTTTATAAGTGAAGTCTGTGTGTGTGTGTGTGTGTGTGTGTGTGTGTGTGTGTGATAGTTCATACTTGTCAGTGCAATACGACACTCCATACAGCTGAAGTAGTTGAAACAACAAACAGACGAACTGGTTTGGCGAAGAAGAAGCCTAGATGCGTCATAGATTACAACAGTCACATGCATGGTTTTGACACACCTGACCAGTACCTGGCTTACTACCCATTCATTCGCAAAACTCTCAAGTGGCCTAAGAAAGTGTTTTTCTATCTTCTCCAGTGTTGTCTTTTCAACAGTTATGTTACCTTTTCAAAGAATAATCCTAATTCCCGCAAATCATTTCTAGATTTCATGTCAGATATCACAGAAAATCTGATACACGCATCAGATGCTGTATCAACACCGTCATCATCGTTTGACGAGTCGGAAGGCTCGAGTAGAACACCTACACCTACTCCACCAAAACGTGCCCCAACAAAAGACCCCCCCTGGCAGGCTTGACGGAAAAATAAAGGATCACACACTGATCCATATTCCACCCAAAATAAAGGATAAAATGCCAACACGAAAATATCGACTGTGTGTGCGAAATAATATCAGGAAAGAAACCAGACTTCTCTGTGCTCAGTGTGGTGTTCCTCTACATCTAGAAGGCTGCTACACACGAGATCACACGCTGAATCATTACTGAAGGTATGTTCTAAATTACAAGTCTTTATCTCATAGAGTTTTCGTGTAATTAATTTTTTAATGAAATCTTGAATGAAGGGGCTGTGAACCCTTTAAATGGCCGGCATTTTAGCGACAGTGGGTATTTAAATAACCGGCAGCGAAAGTGTTAACAATGTTACATTGTCTGGTGTTCTGGTTTTGTCATTAACAGTGGTACACCGTTAGTGGGTCTGGTTTTCATATTAAAATTGCTAACTCTCAGTTCTGTTGGTTTTGATATTGAAAGTGTTACACATACAGTTGTGCTGGTTTTGATATTAACTAAGTTACAGAGTCAGGTGTTCTGGTTTTGAAATTAACAGTGTTACACAGCCAGTTGTGCTGGTTTTGGTAGTAAAAATGCTCACCCCCATTTGGGCTTTTTTTCGATATTATAAGTGCTACAAAGTCAGTTGTTCTGGTTTATATTAACAGTGTTACACATTCCGTTGTGCTGGTTTTGATAGTAACACACACATTCAATTCTGCTGCTTTAGATAATAACACTGTTTCACACTCAGGTATGCTGAATTTAAAATTAAAACTGTTAAACACTCATTTGTTCCGGTTTTGATCTTAACAATGTTTCGGAGTCAGTGGTTCCGTTTTTGATATTATTATTGCTACACACTCATTTCTTGTGGTTTTCATATTAACAGTGTTACACAATCAGTCGTGCTGATTTGATATTAACAGTGTTACACAGCCAGGTGTGCTGGTTTTGATATTAAAAGAGTTATACGATCAGTTCTGCTGTTTTTATATTAACACTGTTTCACACTCACTAGCTCTAGTTTTGCTTTTAACAGTGTAACACATTCAGGTGTGCAGGTATTGATATAAAAGTGTTACGCATTCAGTTGTGCTGGTTTTGAAAGTACCACTTTTAGACACAGTTGTGCTGGTTTTGATATTAACACTGTGACACACTGAGATTTGCACGTTTTGATATTAGCACTGTTACACTCTCAGTTGTTCTGGTTTTGTTATTAACACTCTACACAGCAAATAGTTTTGGTTTTGATGTTAACACTGTTACTCAGTAAGTTGTTCTTATTTTGATATTAATAGTTTTACACCCTCAGTTGTTCTGGTTTTGATATTAACACTGTTAAAACGTCAGTTGTGTTGGTTTTGATATTAAGAGTGCTAGACGGTCAAATGTGCTGATTTCGTTACTAACAGGGTTACACATTCCGTTGTGTTTGTTTTGATAGTAACACTGTTAAAACTTTAGGTGTGCTGGTTCTGATATTAACATTGTTAGACCCTCAGTTTTGCTGGTTTTGATATTAAGAATGTTACACATTGATTTACCCTGGTTTAAATATGAACTCTATTATACTGTCAGTCGTTCTGGTTTTGAAAATATCTGTTACACAGTCAGTTGTGTTGGTTTGATATTAGGACTGAAACACACTCATTTGCTTTGGTTTTGATATTACCACTGTTAAAGACTCATTTGTACTAATTTTGATAGTAACACTCTTACACAGACACTTGTTCTCTTTCTGATATTAACAGTGTTACACTCTCACTTGTGGTGGTTTTGATAATAAAACTGTTTCACCGTCAGTTGTTCTGGTTTTGATATTAACACTGTTACACTCTCAGCTGTTTTGTGATTGATATTGACACTGTGACACTCTTATTTGTTCTGGTTTTGAAATTAACAATGTAACACAATGAGTTGTTCTAGTTTAGATTTTAACAGTGTTACACATTTATTTGTTCTGGTTTTGATCTTGAAAGAGCTACACAATCAGTTGTGCTGGGTTTGATATTAGTAGTGTTACACTGTTAGCTATGCTGGTTTAGAAATTAACATTTTTACACAATTAGTTGTGCTTTTTTTGATAATAAACCTGTTACAATGTCAGTTGTGCTGTTTTTGAAATTAACAGTGTTACTCTGTTATTTTTCTGGTTTTGATATTAAAACTGTTACACACTCTGGTGTTCTGGTTTCCCTATTAGCATTGGTAAACTGTCAATTGACGTGGTTTTGATATTAACTGTGCTAACTGTCAGGTATGCTGGTGTTGATATTAAAAGTGTTACATATTTAGTTACCTTGGTTTTGATATTAACTGAGTTATACAGTCAGTTGTGCTGGTTTTGATACTAACAGTGTTACACATTTAGATGTGCTGGTTTTGATATTAAAAGTGCTAACTGTCAGTTGGTCCGAATTCGATATTAAAAGTGTTACACAGTCAGGTTTTCTGGTTTGTATTAACAGTGTTACACAGTCAGTTGTGCTGGTTTTTATAGTAACACAGTTACACTGTCATTTGTGATGGTTTAGATAATAAGACAGTTTCACACACAGTTGTGCCTGTTTTAATATAAAACTGTTACAATCTCATTTGTTCTGGTTTTGATCTTAGCACTGTTACATGGACAATTGTTCTGTTTTTGATATTAACACTGATACACACCCAGTTTTTGTGTTTTTGATAATAACAGTGTTACACAATCAGTCGTGCTGATTTGATATTAACATTCTTACACAGTCAGTTGTAGTGGTTTTGATATTAACAGTTACACAGTCAGGCGTGCTGATTTGATATTAACATTCTTACACATTCAGTTGTAGTGGTTTTGATATTAACAGTGCTACACAGACAGTTGTGCTGGTTTTGATTGTAAAACGTTTAGACACAGGGTTGTGCTGGGTATGATATTAACACAGTTACACTCTGACATGTGCTGGTTTCGATATTAACACTGTTAAATTCACAGTTTTTCTTGTTTTGATATGAAAACTGTTACACATAAAGTAGTACTGGTTTTGATATTAACGCTATTACACAGTACATTTTCTGGTTTTGATTTTAATAGTGTTAAACAGTCAGTTGTTCTGGTTTTGATATTAAATATTTTGAATCGTAAGTTTTGTTGATTTTGAGATTTACAGTGCTACAAATTTAGTAGTACTGTTTTTGATATTACCATTGTTACACAGCCAGTTGTGCTCGTTTTGATATTAACATTGTTAAACAGTCGGTTGTACTTGTTTAATAATAACACTGTTACAACTTTATTCGTACTGGTTTTGATATTAACATTTATAAACCCTCAGTTGTGTTGGTTTTGATATTAACACTGTTACACACACGTTTGTTCTGTTTTTGATATTAACACTCTTATACAGACAGTTATTATGATTTTGAAAATAGCACATTTACACTGTCAATTTTGCTTGTTTGAAATAACACTGCTACACACTCATTTGTTCTGGTTTTCATATTAAACTCTTACACAGTCATTCGTGCTGGTTTTGATATTAACATTGGTACACAGCCAGTTGTGCTTGTTTTGATATTAACAGTGTTACACAGCCGGTTGTGCTGGTTTTGATATTAAAAAAGTTAGATTTTCAGTTGGGCTGGTTTTCATATTAACAGCGTTAAACTGTCAGATGTGGTGGTTTGGTTTTAACAGTGTTACACAGTCATTTATACTTTTCTTTATATTAACAGTGTTAAAAGCTAAGTTGTGGTGGTTTTGATATTCACAGCTTTATACATTCTGTTGTGTTGGTTTTGATAGTAAAACAGTTTTATACTTATTCGTTCTGGTTTTGATATTAACATTGTTAAACAATCAATTATGCTGTTTTTAATATTAACAGTGTTACAAATTCAGTTGTGCTGGTTTTGATATTAACAATTCTAAACTGTTACTTGTGCTGAATTTGATATTAACAGGGTTTATATCCAGTTGTGCCGGTTTTGATATTAAAAATGTTACACAGACAGGTGTGCCGGTTTTGATATTAAAAGTGTTAAAATAACAGAAATCACGGTTTTCATATTAAGAGTGTTAAATATTCAGTTGGGCTGCTTTTGGTAGTAACTCTGTTACACAATCAGTTATGTTTGTTTTGATATTAAAAATGTTACACACTCATTTGTGATGGTTTTAGTTTTACAAAGTCAGCTGTGCTGATTTTGTTATTAAGACTGTAACACTCTCAGTTGTGTTTGTTTTAATATTAACAGTGTTACACATTTAGTTGTGCTGGTTTTGATATTAATATTGTTGCACAGTTAGTTGTGCTTGTTTGGTAGTAACTCTTAAAAGTCAGTTGTTTGTTTTTTTTATATTAAGACTTTTACAACCTCAGGTGTGTTGGTTTCGATATTAACAGTGTTACAATTTCAGCTGTGCTGGTTTTGATACTAACATTGTTAGAAAGCCATTTGTGCTGCTTTTGATAGTAACTGTGTTACAGAATGACTTGTGCATGTTTTGAGATTAACTGATTTATACAGTCAGTTGTGCTGGTTTTGAAATTTTCAGTTTACACATTCAGTAGTGCTGTTTTAGATATTCAAAATTTTACAATTTCAGGTGTGTAGATTTTGATATTAACACGGTTACACAGTCATATTTATCTGGTTTGGTATTAAAAATTTTACACACTAATTTTTTTCTGGTTTTGATATTTACACAGTTACATAATCCATTGTGCTTGTTTTGATATTGGCAATGCTACACAGTCAGTTGTGCTGGTTTCGATATTAACAGTGTTACAGCTTCAGATGTGCTTCTTTTGATATTAACAGTTTTACACATTCAGGTGTGCTGATTTTGAAATTAAGAGTGTTTTACAGTCAGTTGTGTTGGTTTTGATATTAACTGTGTTACACAGTCCGTTGTGCTAATCTTGAAATTAACAGTGTCAAATATTCAGTTGTGCTGTTTTTGATATTAACAGTGTCAAACAGTCTTTTGTGCTGGTTTTGATTGTAACACTGTTCCATACACATTTCTGCTAGTTTCGATTTTAAAAGTGTTACACAGCCAGTTGTGCTATTTTTTATATTAAGAGTGTTACACAGAGAGTTGTAATGTTGTTGGTATTAACACCTTCACGCACTCAATTATGTCGATTTTGATATTAATACTGTCACTCAATCAGTTGTTCTGATTTTGATATTAACAGCGTTACGCATTCAGATGTGCTGGATTTGATATTAACACTGTCAAACTCCCAGTTGTGATTATATCGATATTAATACTCTTAAATTTTCAGTTGTTCTGGTTTTATATGAACAGTGTTACGCACTCATTTGTGCTGGTTCAGATATTAACAGTGTTATATAATCAGTTGATATTTAACAGTGTTACACTGTCAGATGTGAAGGTTTTGATATTAACAGTGTTACACAGACATTCGTGCTGTTTTTTATATTAACACTGTTAAATCCCCATTTATCTGGTTTTGATATTAACACCGTTGTACCCTCAATTGTTCTGGTTTTCATATTAACACTGTTACACAGACAGTTGTTTTGGTTTCGAAATTAGCACTGTTACACACTCAGTTGTTCTGGTTTTAATTTTAACACCGTTACACAGCAAGATGTTCCGTTTTCGATTTTAAACCCTATTACACGGTCCTTTATTCTGGTTTTGATAAAACTGTAACACACTCAGTTGTTCTGGTTTTGCTTTTAACAATGTTACACATTCAGTTGATCTGGTTTTGATATTAACAGATCTTACTATCAGTGGTGCTGCTTTTGTTATTAAGAGTGTTACATATTCGATTGCGGTGGTATTGATATTAACAGTGTTAAACAGACACATGTGCTGGCTTTGATAGTAACACTGTTACACTGTCAGGTGTGCTGGTTTTGATAATAACACTTCTTAAACGCTCATTTGTGCTGGTTTTAATATTAAATTTGTTACACATATTTGTTCTGGTTTTGATCTTAACACTGTTTCAGATTCAGTTGTTATGTTTTTGATACTAGTACTGTTACACAGACAGATGTTTTGGTTTCGATATTTACACAGCTAAACTTTCAGTTCTTTTGTTCTTCATATTTACAGTGTTACACCGTCAGTCGTGCTGATTTGATGTTAACAGTGTTACACAGTCAGTTGTGCTGGTTTTGATATTAACACTTTTCACACACATTAGTTCTGGTTTTGATATTAACAATGTTACACTGTCATTTGTGCGGTTTTGTTATTAACAGTGTTACACAGTCTGTTGTGTTGGTCTGGATATTAACACTGTTAGACCCTCAGTTGTGCGGGTTTTAATATTAACACCGTTACAAACTGAGTTGTGCTGGTTTTGATATTAACACGGTTACATTGTCATTTGTTCTGGTTTTGATATTAACACTGTTAAACAGGCAGTTGTTATGGTTATGATATTAACACTGTTAAACCGTCAGTTGTTCTGGTTATGGTTTTAACAGTGTTAACACCCAGTTTTTCTGTTTTTAATATTAAGACTGTTAAACAGTCAGTGGTGCTGATTTTGATATTAAAATGGTTAAACCATCGGTTGTGCTGGTTTTGATAATAACACTGTTACAAATTCAGTTGTGCTGGTTTTGATATTAACAATGTTACACCCACAGATGTGCTAGTTTTGACATTAACACTGTTACAAACTCATTTGTTTTGGTTTTGATATTTACACTGTTACACTGTCAGTTGTTATGGTTTTGAAAATAACACTCTTACACAATCAGTTGTGCTGGTTTGTGATTAGCACTGTTACACACTCAGTTGTTCTAGTTTTAATATTAACATTGTTACACAGTCGATCATGCTGGTTTTGATATTAACATTGGTACACGTTCAGTTGTGCTGATTTTGATATTAACAGTGTTAAACGATCAGTTGTATTTCTTTTCATATTAACAGTGTTAAACGGCCAGTTGTGCTGGTTTTGATATTAACAGTGTTTCAAATTCAGCTGTGCTGGTTTTGATATTATCAGCGTTAAACATTCATTTGTGTTGGTTTTGTTATTTAGTGTGTTAAACTTTCAGATGTGCTGTTTTTTTATTAAGGGTGTTACCCAGGCAAATGCACTGTTCTTGATATTAAATGTTAAAAATCAGTTGTGCATGTTTAATATTAAAAGTGTTAAAAAGTCAGTTGTGCTGGTTCTGATATTAACACTGCTTCATACTCAGTTGTGCAGGTTTTGATATTAAGTGTTACAAAGTCATTTGTGCTGATTTTGATATTAACAGTGTTACAAATTCAGTTGCGTTGCTTTTGATATTAACTGTGTTAAAATGTCAGTTTTGTTGGTTTTGATAGTGACACTGTTACACAGTCAGTTGTGCTGTTTTGGATAGTAATACATGTTACACTCGCAGTTGTTCTGGTTTTGATATTAACATTGTTACAAGTCATTTGTGCTTTTTTTCAAATTGAAGCTGATAAAGTATTTGTTGTTCTGGTTTTGATAGAATCATTGTTAAAAAGTCAGTTGTGCTCTTTTTGATATTAACACTATTAAACCCTGAGTTGTGTAGGTTTTTATATTAACACTGTTTCACACACATTTTTTCTGGTTTTTATATTAAAAATTTTAGACACTCAGTTCTTATGGTTTTGATATTAACACAGTCACCCAGTCAATGGTTCTTGTGTTATATTAGCACTGCTACACAGTCAGTTGTAATATTTTTTATTTTAACAGTGTTACACAGTCAAATGTGCCGGTTTGGTCTTACAGTGTTACATTCAGTTGTGCTGGTCTTGATATTAACAGTGTTGCAATGTGAGTTGTGCTGGTTTTGATATTAACAATGTTACGCATTCAGTTGTGCTGGTTCTGATATTAACAGTGTTACAGTGTCAGATGTACTAGTTTAGACATTAACAGGGTTACAAATTCATTTGTGCTGGTTTTGATAATAACACTGTTCCATACTCCTTTGTGTTGGTTTTGATATTGACATTGTTACACAGGCAATTATTCTTTTTTGAGAATAAAACTATTATACTCTCAGTTGTCCGGTTTGTTTTTATCACTGCTATACCTTCAGTTGTCCTGGTTTTGATATTAACACTGTTACACTCTCAGTCGTGCTGCTTTTTTATTAACATTGTTACAGAGTCAGTTGGGCTGGTTTTGATATTAACATTGTTACACAGTCAGTTGTGCTATTTTTCATATTGGCAGTGTTAAAACGTCATTTATTCTGTTTTTGATATTAAGAGTGTTAAATATTCAGCTGTGCTGTTTTTGATAATAATAGCGTTACACATTCAGTTGTGCTGGCTTTTTATTAATAATGTTAAACTGTCAGAAGTGCTGGTTTCGATATTAGCAGTGTTACACAGTCAGTTGTACTGGTCTTGATCTGAAGTATTACACATTTGTGCTGGTTTTGATATTAACAGTGCTACACATTTAGTTGTGCTTATTGTGATAGTAACAATATTTCATACTCGGGTTTGCAAGTTTTGATGTTAACAGTTGTAAAAAGCCAATTGTTCTGATTTTGATATTAGCAGTGTTACACATTCAGTTGTGATGGTTTTGAAATTAACAGCGTTAAAGGACCAGTTTTGTTGATTATGTTGTTGAGACTGTTACACAGTCAGTAGTGCTGGTTCTGATAGTAAAACAAGTTACACTCTCCATTGTGCTGGTTTTGATACTAACAGTGTTATACATTCATTTGTGCTGATTTTGATATTAAAAGTTTTATACATTCAGTTGATCTTGTTTTGGTATTAACACTGTTAAACCGTCATTTCTGCTTTTTATATTAACACAGTTTCAAACTAATGTGTGCTGATTTTGATATTAACACTCTTGGACACTAAGTTGCTCTGTTTTTGATATTAAGAGTTTTACACCGTCATTTGTTCTGGGTTTGAATTTGAGAGTGTTATATTGACAGTTGTGCTGATTTTGATATATAAACTGTTACAGAGGCATTTGTGCTTGTTTTGATATTAACAGTGTTACACAGCCAGTTTGCGCTGGTTTTAAGTTTAAAATTTTTACACAATCAGAAGTGATGGTCTTAATAATATATGTGATGTATATTCCGTTGTGCTGGGTTTCGTAGTAACTCTGTTATACCCTCAGGTGTTCTGGTTTTGATATTGACAGTGTTACACAGTCAGCTGTGATGGTTTTAATTTTAACAGTGATACACATTCAGTTGTGCTGCTTTTGAGATTAACACTTTTACAAAGTGAATTGTGCTGGATTTTTTATTAACACTATTAAACACTCAGTTGTGCTGATTTTGATAATAACACTGTTAAACCGTCAGTTGTTTTGGTTTTGATATTAACAGTGTTACACAAGCATTTGTGCTGTTTTTGATATTAACACTTTTACAATGTCAGGTGTTCTGGTTTTGATATTAACACTTTTGCAGACTCAGTTACTTTGTTTTTGATATTAACACTGTTACACCGTCAGTTGTGCTGGATTTGTTATTTACATACTTCACGTTCAGTTGTTCTGTTCTTGATATTAACAGTGTTGCACAGTCAGGTGTGTTGATTATGATGTTGAAAGAGTTAAAATGTTAGTTGTGCTGGTTTTGATATTTAAAGATTTACACAGACAAATGTGCTGTTTTTTATATTAACAGTGATAAATATCCTGTTGTGCTGGTGTTGATATTAACACTGTTACACACTAATGTGTGCTGATTTTGATATTAGCACTCTAAAAGGGTCAGTTGTTCTCGTTTTAATATTAACATTGTTACACAAATACGTGTGCTGATTTTGAAATTAAAACTGTTTCAACGTCAGTTGTTCTGATTTTGATATTAACACTGTTAGACTCTCAGTTGTTCTTCTTTTGATATTAACACTGTTACACTGTCAGTTGTGCTGCTTATGATATTAACAATGTTACACAGACAGATGATTTTTGGATATTAACATTTTTACACAGTCATTTGTGATGGTTATAATATTGACAGAGTTACACGGTCAGTTGTGCTGGTTTTGAAAATAACATTGTTGCACAGTCAGTTGTGTTGGTTTTGATATTAACATTGTTATACTCTTAGTTGTGCAGGTATTGATAGTAACAGTTTTACGAAGACAGTTGTGCTGTTTTTGATAGTAACTGTTTTATAACCTCAGTAGTGTTGGTTTTGATATTAACACAGTTACACTCAATTTTCTTCTGGTTTTTATATTAACACTTTAACAGAGTCAGTTTTTTCTACTTTTGATATTAACACAGTTACGCATTCAATTGTTCTGGTTTTGATATTAGCACTTTTACACAGTCATTTGTGATTTTCTTGATATTAACAGTGTTACACCATCAGCTGTGCTGGTTTTGATATTAACCTTTTTATACAGTCAGTTGTGCTGTGCTTGAAATTAAGTGTTACACAGTCAGTTGTGCGCCTTTTGATATTAACAGTGGTACGCAATCAGTTGTGCTGGTTTTGATGTTAACAGTGTTACACATTCAGTTTTGCTGCTTTTGAAATTAACAGTGTTACACAGTCATTTGTGCTGGTTTTGATAATAACACTGTTCGACACGCGGTTGTGCTGGTTTTGATGTTAAGATTGTTACAAAGTCGGTTGTGCTGGTTTTTATTTTAACAGTGTTACACACTCAGTTGTGCTGGTGTTGATATTAACACTGTTACGATGTCATTTGTGCTGGTTTTGATATTAATACTGTTACACAGTCATTTGTTCTTGTTATGATATTAAGAGTGTTACACAGTCAGTTTTGCTCCTTTTGATATTAATTTTGTTAATTTCCCAATTTTGCTGATTTCGATATTTACACAGTTAATTATTCAGTTTCTCTGCTTTTGATATGAACAGTTTTACACACTCTTATGTGCTGGTTTTTTAATTAACAGTGTTACGCAATCAGTTGTGCTGTTTTCGTTATTAACAGAGTTAAACTGTCACTTGTTCTGTTTTTGAAATTTACCGTGTTACACAATCGTTTGTGCTGTTTTTGATAAAAACACTGTTGCAACGTCAGTTGTTGTGGTTTTAATAGTAACACTGCTACACTCTCAGTTGTTCTGGTTTTTATTATTAACACTCTTACACTGTCAGTTGTGTTGGTTTTGTTATTTACAGCCTTACACGATCAGTTGTTCTGGTTTTGATATTGAGAGTGATAAACACACAGTTGTGCTGATTTTGATATTGACAGAGTCACACTGTCAATTGTGCTGATTTTGATATATACAGTGTTACATAATAATTTGTGCTGGTTTTATATTAAAACGTTTTCTCTATCGGTTGATCTGATTGTGACATTAACTCTGTTTTTCTTTTTTTATTTTAACACACTGTGAGTTGCTCTTGTTTTGACATTTACGCTGTTACACATTCAGAGTTTCTGGTTTTGATATTAACAGTGTAACAAATTTATTTGTGCTGCTTTTGTCATTTACAGACTTACACAGACACTTTTGCTGGTTTTGATATAAAAGTGTTACACATTCCGTTGGGCTGGTTTTGATATTAGCGGTGTCACAATGTCACTTGTGCTGGTTTTGTTATTAATAGTGTTACACAGTCAGTTATGCTGGTTTTGATGTTAACAGTGTTACACATTCAGTTGTGTTGGTTTTGATATTAACAGTGTTAAAAAGCCAGTTTTGCTCCTTTTTATATTAACACTATTACACAGTGACTTGAGCTGGTTTTGAGATTAACAGTGCTAAACTGTCAGTTTTATTGGTTTTGATATTAATATTATTACACAGTTAGTTGTGCTGGTTTTGAGATTAACACTGTTACAAACTCAGATGTGTTTTTATATTAACACTGTTAGATCCTTAGGTGTGTTGGTCATGATTTTAACACTGTTACACTCATTTTTGATTTGGTTTAGATATTAACACTTCTTACAAAGTCAATTTTTCTGGTTTTGATATTAGCATAGATACACAATTAATTGTGATGATTTTGATATTAGAACTGTTACACAGTCTGTTGTTCTGGTATTGATTTTAACGCGTTACACAGTCAGCTGTTCATGTTTCGATATTAACAGTTAGACTTTCAGTTGTCCTAGTCTTTATATTAAAAGAGCTACATAGTCATTTGTGTCGGTTTTGATGTTACAAGGTTTACAAGTCAGTTGTGCTGACCTTGATATTAACAGTGTCACAGATACATTTGTGCTGATTTTGATATCAAGAGTTTTACACAGTCAGTTGCACGGGTGTCGTTATTAACACTGTTACACAGTCAGTTTTTCTGGTTTCAATATGAACAGTTTTTCACACTATTTTGTGCTGATTAAATATTATCAGACTTACACATTAAATCGTACTGTATTTGATATTAACAGTGTTAAACTGTCAGGATTGCAGGTTTAGTATTGGCTGTGTTACACGCATTAGTGCAGTTCTTGGTAGTAACATTGTTAAACAAATAGTTGTGCTGCTTTTGATATTAGCAATGTTAAACTGTCAGTTGTGCTAGTTTTTGGGTGTAACACTGATTCATACACCGTTGTGCTGTTTAACAGTGTTACAAATTCAGTTGTGCTGCTTTTGATAGTAACAGTGTTACACCGTGACTTGTGCTGGTTTTGTGATTAAGAGTGTTACACAGTCAGTTGTGCTGGTTTTAAAATTAACAGTGTTACACAGCCAGTTGTCCTGGTTTTGATATTAAAATTGGCAACTTTCACTTGTTCTTGTTTTCATATTAAACTTGTTAAACAGTCAGTTGTTCTTGTTTATAATAAGAGTGTTATAAATTCAGTTGTGCTGTTTTTGATATTAACTCTGTTACATTCTCAATTTTGCTGATTTCGATATTAACACAGTTAAATATTGAGTTGCTCTGCTTTTGATATGAACAGATTTACACACACATTTGTGCTGGTTTTGTAATTAACAGTGTTACACAGTCAGTTGTGTTGGTTTTGTTATTAACGGAGTTAAACAATCACTTGTTCTGTTTTTGATATTTACCGTGTTACACAATCACTTGTGCTGGTTTCGATAGTAACACTGCTACAATGTCAGTTGTTCTGGTTTTTATTATTAACACTGTTACACTTTGAGTTGTGCTGGTATTGTGACTTAGATTCTTACACGATCAGTGCTTCTGGTTTTGATATTAACAGTGTTACACACAGTTGTGCTGATTATAAAATTGACAGATTTACACAGTCAGTTGTGGTGGTTTTGATATATACAGTGTTACATATTAATTTGTGCTGGTTCTATATTAAAATGTTTTCACTCTTAGTTGTTTTGATATTAACACATTTGCACACTCTTTTTTCTGTTTTTGTTATTTACACTTACACTGTGAGGTGCGCTGGTTTTGATATTTACATTGTTACAAATTCAGTGTTTCTGGTCTTGATATTAACAGTGTTACACATACATTTGTGCTGGTTTTATATTGACAGAGTTACACATTTAGTTGTGCTGTTTATATATAAAGTGTTACATAGTCCGTTGTGCTGGTTTTGATATTTGCGGTGTTACACTATCACATGTGCTGGTTTTGATATTAACAGTGTTAAACTGCCAGTTGGCTAGTTTTGATATTAAAAGTGTTACACTGTCTGTAGTGCTGGTTTTGATATTAATATTGTTAAACATTCAGTTGTGCTGGTTTTCGTAATAACTGTGTTACATAATCAGGTGTTTTGTTTTGATATTAACAATTGTACACATTTAGTTGTGTTGTTTTTGAGATAATCAGAGTTACAAAGTCATCTGTGCTGTTTTTGGTAGTAACTCTGTTACACAGTCATTTGTGTTGCAATTGCCATTCACAGTGTTACAGAGCCAGTTGTGCTGGTTTTGATATTAACAGTGATACAAAGCCAGTTGTGTTGGTTTTCGTAGTAACACTGTTGCAAATTGACTTGAGCTGTTTTTTTATATTAACACTGTTAAACTTTCAATTGTGCTTGTTTTGATGTTAACAGTGTTAAATATTCAGATGTGTTGGTTTTGAAACTAACAGTGTTGAGAAGCCAGTTGTGCTGCTTTTTATAATAACACTGTAACACAGTGACTTGGGTTGGTTTTGAGATTAAGAGTGTTAAACTGTCAGTTGTACTGGTTTTCATATTAACATAGTTACACAGTTAGTTATTCTGGTTTTGAGATTAACATTGTTACAAAGTCAGTTTTGTTGTTTTTTATATTAACACTGTTACCTGAGGTGTGTTGGTCATTATTTTAACAATGTTACACACTCATTTTTTATCTGGTGTAGATATTAACAATTTTACAAAGTCAGTTTTTCTGGTTTTGATATTAACACAGGTACACAGTCAATTGTGATGGTTTTGTTACTGTTACACAGTCAGTTGTTCTGGTTTTCATTATTAACTGCGTTACACAGTCAGCTGTTATTGTTTCAATATTAACATTGTCACACAGTCAGTTGTCCTGGTCTTGATATTAAAAGTGCTACATAGTCATTTGTGTCGGTTTTGATGTTACCAGTGTTACACAGTCATTTGTGCTGGTCTTGATATTAACAGTGTTACACATTCAGTTGTTCTGATTTTGATATTAAGAGTGTTACACAGTCAAATGCGCGGGTGTCGGTTTTATCACTGTTACACTGTCGGTAGTGCTGATTTTGATATTAACACTTTTACACATCCTGTTGTTTTTGTTTTGATATTAACAGTGTTACACACTCAGTTGTTCTGGTTTAATATTAACACTGTTACACTCCCAGTTGTGCTGATTTCGATATTAACTCTGTTAAGCAGTCCGTTTTTCTGGTTTTGATAGTAACAGTGTTTCACACTATTTTGTGCTGATTTAGATATTATCAGCTTTGCACATAAGTTGTGCTTGTTTTAATATTATCAGTTTTAAACTGTCAGTATTGCTGGTTTTGTTATTAGTAGTGTTACACTTAGTAGTACAGTTCTCGGTATTAACATTGTTACACAGTCAGTTGTGCTGGTTTTGATATTAGCAATGTTAAACAGTCAGTTGTGCTGGTTTTGATAGTAATGTTTCATACTCCTTTGTGCTGATTTTGATATTAACAGTGTTACAAAATAGTTGTGTTGCTTTTGATAGTAACAGTGTTAAACCGTGACTTGTGTTGGTTTTGTGATTAAGTGTTAAAGAGTCAGTTGTGCTGTTTTTGAAATGAACAGTGTTAAAAAGCCAGTTGTGCTGGTTTTGATATTAAAATTGCCAACTTTCAGTTGTGCTTGTTTTGATATAGAACTTATTACACACTCAGTCGTTCTTTTTTATATTAACAGTGTTACACAGTCAGTTGTGCTGGGTTTGATATTAATACTGTTACATTGTCAGTTGTGCTGGTTTTTGTAATAACACTGTTATAAACCAAATTGTTCTGATTTTAATATTAGAACTGCCACACACCCATTTGTTCTGCTTTTGATCTTAACACAGTTACAGTGTCAGTTGTTCTGTTTTTGATATTAGGACTGTTATACAGTCAGTTGTGTTGTTTCTGATATTAACAATGCTTCATACTCATTTGTGCAGGTTTTGAAATTAACAGTGTTACACATTCAGTTTGCTGATTTTGATATTAACAGTGTTACACATTCAGTTTTGATGGTTTTTATATTAACACTGTTTTACACTCATTTTTTTCTGTTTTTTATATTAAAGATTTTACACAGTCAGTTTTTCTAGAATTCATATTAAAACAGTTGCGCAGCCTATGGTGCTGGTATTGAATTTGACACTGTTACACAATCATTTGTTGTTTTTTGAGACTAACACTTTTACACAGTCCGTTGTGCTCTTTTGCTATTATTTGCTATTCAGTTCTTTCGGTTTTGATATTAACACTGTTGCACAGTCAGTCGTGCTGTTTTTTAATATTAATATTTTTCACACATTCATTTGTGCTCGATTTTGATATTAACATTGTTAAATAGTCAGAAGTGTACGTTTCATATTAACAGAGTTAGTCTCTCAGTTGTTCTGGTTTTGATATTAACAGTGTTACACATTCATCTGTGCTTTTTTTAATATTAACAGCTTGACACATTCAGTTGTGCTGGTTTTGATATTAATTGTGTTAAACTGTATGTGGTACTGATTTTGATATTACACAATTGTACAATTGGTTTTGATAATAACATTGTTTCATACTAAGTTGTTCAGTTTTTGATATTAACAGTGTTACAAGTTCAGTTCTTCTGGTTGTCATATTAACAGTTTTACACATTCAGTTGTGTTGGTTTTGACATTAAGAGTGTTAAACAGCCGGTTGTGTTGGTTTTGATAGAGACACTGTTACACAGTCAATTCTGTTTTTGACAGTAAAATATTTTACACTCTTACACAGTCATTTGCTCAACTTTTGATATTAACAGTGTTTCACAGACAATTGTGCTGGTTTTGATATTAACTCTTACACACTCAGTTGTACAGATTTTGATATTAACACTCTTACGTAGTAAGTTGTTCTCGTTTTGATATTAACATTGTTACACACACATTTGTTCTGGTTTTGATCTCGACAGGGTTACACAGTCATTTGTGCTGGTTATAAAAATAACACAGTTACACAGGCAGTTCTGCTGGTTTCGATATTAAGATTGTAACACATTTAGTTGGTTTTGTTTGATAGTAACACTGCTATATAGTCAGTTGTGCTCTTTTTGATAATAACACTCTTATATTCTTAGTTGTGTTGTTTTTGTTATTAACACTTTTACACACACATATTCTGGATTTGATATTAACGCTTTTGCACAGTCAGTTTTTCTAGTTTTGTTATTAGCACTGTTACACAGTCACTTGTGTTGGTTTTGATACTAACAGTGTTACACATTCAGTTGTGCTGGTTTTGAAATTAACATTGTTACACATTTAACTGTGCTTGTTTTGATAGTAAAAGTGTTCAACCCTCAGTTGCGATGGTTTTGATATTAACAAAGTTACACAGGCAGATTTGCTGGTTTTGAAATTAACAGTGTTACATAGTCAGTTGTGCTGGTTTTGATGTTAACACTTCTACACATACAATTGTGTTTATTTTAATTAACACTGTTACACTCCCAATTGTGCTGATATAGATATTAACACTGTTATACATTCGGTTGTTGTGGTTTTGAAATGAAAAGTGTTACACACAATTTTGTGGTGGTTTTCATATTAACAGTGTTACACAGTCAGTTGTGCTGGATTTGTTATTTACAGTCTTAAACACACAGTTGTTCTGGTTTTGATATTAACGTGTTACACATTCAGGTTTGTTGGTTATGATATTGACAGAATTACAATTCAGTTATGCTGGTTTGGTATTTAAAGTGTTATACAGCCTGTTGTTTTGCTTAAGATAATAACAGGATTAAAATGGCAGGTGTGCTGGTTTTGATATTAACAGTGTTAAAGGGTCAGTTGTGCTGGTTTTCATACAACCACTGTTACACATACAGTTGTGCTGGTTTTGTTATTAACAGCGTTACATATTCATTTGTGCTGGTTTTTATGTTTAAAGTGTTATACAGACATTAGTTCTGGTTTTAATACTAACACTGTTATTGAGACAGTTGTGATTTTTTTATATTAACACTTTTACAGTCAGTTGTTCTGGATTTGATATTAATATTTTTACTAGTTCATTTGTGCTATTTTTGATATTGACAGAGTTACACATTCAGTTGTTCTGGTTTTGATATTAACATTTTTACACAGTCAGTTGTACTGATTTTGATATTAACATTGATACACTGTTGGTTGTGCAGATTTTGATATTAACACTGTTACGAAGACAGATGTGCTCTTTTTGATAGTAACATTTACACACACAGTTGTGTTGGTTTTGATATTAACACTGTTACACATTCTTTTTTTTCTGGTTTTAATATTAACAATCAGTTTTCTAGTTTTTATATTAAGACAGTTACATAGTCAATTGTGCTGGTTTTGATATTAGCACTGTTACACAGTCTTATGTAATGATTTTGATACTAACAGTATTACACAGTCACCTGTGCTGATTTTGATATTAACCATGTTATACAGTCGTTTGTTTTGTTCTTGAAATTTAAATTGTTACAGAAACAGTTGTGTGGGTTTTGATATTTAGAGTGTTACACAGTCAATTGTGCTGGTTTTGATATTAACAGTGTTACACTGTCATTTTTGCTGTTTTTGATAGTAACACTGTTCCGAACTTAGTTGTGTTGCTTTTGATATTAACTTTGTTACACATTCGATTGTGCTGGTTTTGATATTAACAGTGTTACACAATCAGTTGTGCTAGTCTTGATATTGACACTGTTACACAGTCATTTGTTCTGTTTTTGATATTAGAAGTGTCACACAAATTTTTCATTGTTTTAATATAAAGTGTTACATAGTCATTTGTGCTAGTTTTGATATTAACACTGTTACACTCCCAGGTTTTCTTATATAGATATTAACACTGTTATACATTCGTTTGTACTGGTTTTGAAATGAAGAGTTTTGCACACAATTTTTGCTGGTTTTCATATTAAGAGTTTTACAGTCAGTTGTGCTGGTTTTTTATTGACTGTGTTGCACATTAACTTGTTTTGGTTTCGATATTTACCGTGTTACACACTCAATTGTGCTGTTTTTGATATTAACACTCTTGGGACGACAGTTTTTCTGATTTTGGTATTGACACTGTTACACTCTCAGTTGTACTAATTTTGATATTAACACTGTTACCCTGTCAGGTGTGCTGGTTTGTTTATTTGCAGTCTTACACGGTCAGTTTTTCTAGTTTTGATATTAGCATTGTTATAAGAATGGTTGTTCTGATTTTGATATTGACAGAGTTACACAGTCAATTGTGCTGCTTTTGATATTAGCACTGTTTCACAATCGTTTGTAAAGGTTTTATATTACCAGTGTTACACAGTCATCTGGGCTCGTTTTGATATTATTCGTGTTATACAGTCAGATGTGCTGTGGTTGAAATTAACAGTGTTACACAGTCAGTTGTGTGGGTTTTGATAATAAGAGTGTTACGTAGACAGGTGTGGTGTTTTTGTTATTAACAGTGTTACACAATCAGTTTTGTTGGTTTTGATAATGACAATGTTACACAGTCATTTGTACTGGTTGTGAAAGTAACACTGTTCCACACCCAGTTGTGATCTTTTTGATATTAACACTTTTACATTTTCAGTTGTGCTGTTTTTGAGAATAAGAGTGTTAAATTGTGAGTTGTGCTGTTGTTGATATTAACACTGTTACAACGTCAGTTGTGCTGGTTTTGACATTAACACTGTTACACTATCAGTTGTTCTGGTTTTGATAATAATAGTGTTACGCAGTCATTTGTGTTGGTTTTGATATTAATACTGGTGAATCCCCAGTTGTACTTATTTCGGAATTAACACTTTGAAACTGTCAGTTTTACTGGTTTTATATGAACAGGTTTATGCACTCATTTGTGCTATTTTTGATATTAACAGTGTTATACACTCAGTTGTGTTGGTTTTGTAATTAAGATTGTTACAAATACTTTTGTGTTGTTTTTTATATTAACACTGTCACACCGTCAGTTGTGGTTTTGATATTAACACTGTTACACTGTCAGTTCTTATTTGGATATTTACACTGTTAGACATTCAGTGGTGTTGATTTTGTTATTGACATAGTTACACAATCAGTAGTGCTGGTTTTGATACCTAATTCTTACATATTCAGTTGTGCTGGTTTGAAATTAACAGTGTTAAAATATCAGTTGTGCTGGTTTTGATATGAACAGTGTTACACTGCCAGTTTGCTGTTTTTGATATTAACGGTGAAACAGAGTCAGTTGTGTTCGTTTTCAAATTACCAGTGTTAATGTTAGTTATGTTGGATTTGATATTAACACTGTTACAAAGTCGGTTTTGATGGTTTAGATAGTAACAGTGTTACAAAATCAGTTGTTCCTGTTTTTATAGTAGCACTGTTACACAGTCATTTGTGCTTAATTTTATATTAACACTGTTAAAACTCAGTTTTTCTGGTTTCGATATTATCACTGTTACTCTCTCAGTTTTTCTGGTTTTGATATTAACGCTGTTATACCTCAGATGTTTTGTTTTTTATATTAACACTTTTACACAGTCCGTTGTTCTTGTTTCGATATTAACAATGTTACGCACTCAATTGTCCTGATTTTGCTTTTAAAATTGTTACACAGTCAGTGGATATGTTTTTGATATTAACAGTGCTAACTGTCATTGGTGCTGGTTTTGATATTAAAAGTGTTAAACAGTCAGTTTTTCTGGTTTTTATATTAACAGATTTATATTACCAGTTGTGCTGGTTTTGATATTAAAATTATTAACACTCAGTTGTGCTAGTTTACATATGAAACGTGTTACTCAGTCAGTTGTTCCGTTTTATATTAACAGTGTTGCTCAGCCAGTTGTGCTGGTTTTGATAGTAATACTGATACACTGTCAGTTGTGTTGGTTTTGATAATAACACTGTTAAATGCTCAGTTGTGTGGTTTTAATATTGAAACTGTTAAACAATATTTGTTCTGTTTTTGATCTTTACACTGTTACAGAATCACTTGTTTTGTTTTTGATATTAACACTGTTACACAGCCTGTTCTTCTATTTTTGATATTAACAATGTTACACACTCAGTTCTTGTGGTTTTCATATTAAGAGTGTTAAACCGTCAGTGGTGCTGATTTGATGTTAACAGTGTTACAGTGTCAGTTGTGGTGGTTTTCATACAAATAGTGTTACACGTTCAGGTGTGCTGGTTTTGATATTAACACTGTTAAACTATCAGTTGTTCTGGTTTTGATATTAACAATGTTACACAGGCAGATTTACTGGTTTTTATATTAACACTCTTACACAGACAGTATTTTGGTTTTGGTATTATGTGTTAGAAACTTAGTTTTTCTGGTTTTGATATTAACACTGTTACACATCACTTGTGCTGGTTTTGATATTAACACTCTTACACTCTCAGTTGTTCTGGTTTTAATATTAACAATATTAAACAGGCAGTTTGTTTTGATATTAACAGTGTTACACACATTTTTCTGGTTTTGGTATTAACAGTGTTAAACACTTCGTTTTCTGGTTTTGAAATTAACACTGCTACACAGTTAGTTGTGTTTGTTTTGATAATAGCACTGTTACAATTTAAGTTTTGCTTTTTTATATTAACACTTTTGCACTCTCAGTTGCGCTGGCATTGATATTTACACTGTTACACACCCATTTGTTCAGGTTTTGATATTAATAGTGTTACGCAGTCAGTTGTACTGCTTTTGATAATAACACTCTTACACAATCAGTTGTACGTGTTTGTTATTAACATTGTTACACATTTTGTTGTTCTGGTTTTGATATTAACAATGTTAGTCAGTCGTGCTGGTTTTGATATTAGCATTGGTACAGGGTCAGTTGTGCTGGTTTTGATATTCACAGCGTTACATTGTCAGTTGTTTTTTTTATATTATCAGTGTTACTCAGTCAGGTGTACTGTACTTGTATAAAGTGTTACAACGTCAGTTGTGGTTGTTTTGATATTAACATTGTTACTTAGTCAGATGTGTTGGTTCTGATAGTAAAAATGTTTCATTCTCAGTTGTGCAGGTTTTGATATTAACAGTGTTACACAGTCAGTTGTGCTGGTTTTGATGTTAACACTGCTACACAGCCAGTAGTGATTGTATTGCAATGAACACTGTTACACTGTCAGTTGTTCTGATTCGGTTATTAACAGTGTTAAACAGTCAGTTTTGCTGCTTTTTATATTAACACTGTCACCCACACCGTTATGCTGATTTCGATATTAACACTGTTAAACAGACATTTGTTATGTTTTGGATATGAACAGTGTTTCACTCTCAATTGTGCTGGTTTTGATATTGACAGCGTTACAAAGTCAGTTGTTCTGATCTTGTTATTAACAGTGTTACACGGTCAGTTGCTCTGGTTTTGATATTGAAACTGTTACAGTGTCATCTGTGATTTTTTAAACAGTGTTAAACAATCAGTTGTGCTAGTGTTGTGAGTAACACTGTTACAATGTCAGTTGCGCTGGTTTGGTATTAACACTGTTAACCCATCAGTTGGGCTGATTTAATATTAACACTGTTACACAGTCAGTCGTTTGGTTTTGATATTAACACATTTATACACTCAGTAGTAGTGGTTTATATATTAACACTGATACATTCTCATTTTCTGTGGTTTTTATATTAACAGTGTCGTACCATCACTTGTGCTGTATTATTATTTAAAGTTTTACACAGTCAGTTGTTTTGGTGTTGATATTAACAGAGTTACACATTCGGTTGTTTTGGTTTTGATATTGGCACATTATTCATTTGTGCAGGTTTTGATATTAAAAAAGTTACACAGCTCGTTGTGCTGGTTTTGATAAAAACAGTGTCACACTGTCATTTGTGCTTGTTTCATAGTGGCACTGTTACACAGCCAGTTCCACTGTTTTTAACATTAAAATTGTTAATCAGTCATTTGTGCTGGTTTTGATATTAAAAGTATTAAACCGTCAGTTGTTATGGTTTTGATATTAACACTGTTACATTGCTAGCTGTGCTGCTTTTGATATTAAGACTGTTACACAGTCAGTTGTTCTGCTTTTGATATTAATAATGTTACGTAGATATTTTTTTGGTTTTGATTTTAACACTGTTACAAACTAGGGTGTGCTGATTTTGATATTAACACACTTAAACAGGTAGTTGTTCTCCTTTTGATATTAACAATGTTACACACACATGTGTGCTGGTTTTGAAATTAAAACTGTTTCAACGTTATTTGCTCTGGTTTTGAAATTGAAACTGTTACACTGTCAGTTTTGTTACTTATGATATTAACAGTTTTACAGAGTCAGTTATTTTCATTTTAATATTATCATTTTTAAACAGACATTTGTGCTGGTTTTGAATTTGACAGCGTTACACTCATTGGTGCTGGTTTGGAGATTAACATTGTTACACCCTTCGTTGGGAGGATTTTGATATTAACACTGTTATGAAGCCAGTTGTGATGTTTTAGATAGTAAAACATATACCCCCTCAGTTGTTTTGGTTGTGATATTAACACTGTTACACACATATTTCTTTCCGGTTTTTGATATTAAGACTTTAACAAAGTCAGTTTTCTAGTCTTGATATAAACAGAGTTACGCAATCAATTGTGCTGGTTTTGATTTTAGCACTGTTACGTAGTCGTTTGTGATGGTTTTGATATTAAAATTGTTACACCTTCAACTGTGATGGTTTTGTTATTAACCTGTTAAACAGTCGGATGTGCTGTGCTTGAAATTAACAGTGTTACACATTCAGTTGTGCGGGTTTTGGTATTAACATTGTTAGGCATTCATTTGTGCTGTTTTGATATTAACAGTGTTACAATTTCAGTTGCGCTGGTTTTGATAATATCAATATTAGACATTTGTGCTAGTTTTATATTAACACTGTTCCACACTCAGTTGTGCTGTTTTTTAAATTAAGATTGTTATAACATCGGTTTTGCGGGTCTTGATATTATCAGTGTTACACATTCAGTTATGCTTGTTTTCATATTAAAACGGTTACAGTCTCAGTTGTGCTGATTTCGATATTAACACTGTTAAATATTCAGATGTTCTAGTTATGATAAGATATGTTACATACTCTTTTGTTTTGGTTTCGATATTAACCGCGTTATACTGTCAGTTGGGCTGGTTTCGTGTTTAAAATTGTTAAATAATCGCGTGTGATGATTTTAATATTGACACTGTTACACATTCATTTGTGCTGTTTTTGACAGTAACACAAGTTACACTGTCACTTGTGTTTGTTTTGATATTAACAGTGTTACACAGTCATTTGTGCTGGTTTTCGTATTGAAATTATTATACTGTCAGTTTCTCTGTTTTTGATATTAACACTGTTATGTTGTCATTTGTGCTGGTTTTGATATTAACACTGTTATACACTCAATTGTACTGATTTTGATATTAACACTTCTACTTAGCTTAACGTCGGTGGTCTGTAAGCAAATGGAACACGTAATAGCATCATATTTAAGGCAAGTCTGGGATAAGAATGTTTCGTTATACGAGAATCAACATGGATTCAGGCCGGGCTATTCTTGCGAAAGTCAAGTAATTACGGTTTGCCAGGACATTGCGGACTCTATGGATAACGGAGACAGGATCGACGCTATTGTAATAGATTTTTCGAAGGCTTTTGATTTAGTCCCGCACGATCGGCTACTTATGAAAATTGCGATCTCGGGCGTGGATTCAAGGATAGTCGCATGGGTAAGGGAGTTCCTTCGGGGTCGCAC
>Ga0268261_10000299_pt1 | contig 30614 bp, 16 predicted proteins | sample TergutNc150P1_FD_190353 | JGI IMG/M metagenome (GOLD analysis project Ga0268261, IMG submission 190353) | Nasutitermes corniger P1 segment gut microbial community from laboratory colony in Florida, USA - Nc150 P1 (SPAdes) (version 2) | ecosystem: Host-associated > Arthropoda: Insects >... | reverse complement strand
GGGGGGTGTAAGAAAATATTATTTGGGCTCCGTAATATAATTTCAGTACTAATGGTTGTAACATTGTTACATAACTGACACATATAAGAACAAAAACATGTAAGACTATTAAAACAAAAAGACGTTCTTCGTTTCTATCTTGTATCCTTGTGGTAGGTGGTGGAGTTGAAGCCCTATCGTCGGTCCTGTGATTGCAAGAGCTCTGAAATGGAAACTAACAGCAATAGAAAGCATTTTCTGAATGTATTGCTGTGCAGAATTTACGGCGATTGCAATTATATTTTCTAGTGTTGTTTCCAAACTTTTAAGCAGTAAATATCAACACTTGTTCCTAATAAAAATACTGTCTGTCTCTGGCCTTTACAGATGTTAGAATAAGTAACTGATAACAAAATACGCAACCTTTATATTTTAAACTCTGGAAGTCCCAAAAGTTTGTTTCTGAAATCGTGTTACTGTAAAACATTTGACACAATTTTCTGTACATGCTTCTGGTTGTAATGGGATAGTAAGGTGACTCAGAGAGGAGCTGTGTGATCCACCCTTGCTCTGAAGCACGCATTTGTCGCACAGTGCTACATATAGTACCCTTACATTAACGGTGCAGTTTAAATTATGGACGCCCCCAACTCCACACATCAATGGACACAGGAACGGGCGGGCGGGCGGACCACAAAGCCTTCAATACACAGTGCATGACGATGATGATTATGATAATAATGGTGGCTTACTGCCACTGTGGCAGTAAGCCATGTATCTGCCACTCGCTACTGGCCGTATTTCGGTGAAAGTACCCAACAACAAGAGTCTAGTTTTCAGTGGAGGGTAAACTTTCCTGGCAACTCGTGAAAGCATGCTTTAAATGTACGAAAAATGTTCTTAAATAACTCAACACAAACGGATGAATCCAGGTCATACTCTCACACCAGATCTCTCAAGGAACCATCTTAATATCATCCTATCTACGCTAGTCTCCCAAGAGATCTCCTGGTTTCGCTACTACAATGGTGCACAAGTTTATTATCTGTCCTGTGCCTGCCACAGTTGAAAATTCTTTCGCTGTTTAGTTATGTCATTCCAAAAAAAAAACCTTCCTAGTTCGAATTACTTTGTAATATTTCGTAACGGGAAATTTATTTTACGCTGAATATTCTTAGTCCCTACCCAACCACCACGCTCGAGGACCTCCCATTGTCACGTATCCATTCTTGTTTTTAAATATTTTTACAGCCTCCGCCCAAATTTGAATTTCATCTTCGTCATCTGAAACCTGAGGGCGCGACGTAAAATTATGATTATTTAATTGCTTGAAATGGAACAGTTTTTTTGTTTATTTAACTACTAATAAGATTTCAGCTTCTTACAATGCTTTTGATGAAGATTCGAGTCTTGTGAGTTGTTACACTCTGTCAACAGGTAAATAAATGAAGACATGAAAGAGAGTGGATGTATAACTAAATATATACTATTATTAACGGTATTAGATGGAGACTAATATCTTCACTCTCCGGTCTCTTTATGTACAAGAAAACAGCCGGCAGCATTTAGTGAATAGAACCACTTCTGAGCTCCAGGACATGTCTAACCTTTTTACAGTAAAGAAAAATCTCCTACACGTGCCAGGCATCGAATAGGATTCCTTGTTTATTCATCCCGTAGTCTAATTACTATACCTCCTGGGCTATCCCGGCTCCCAGCCCCCGAACTAAAGTTTGTTAACAACTTTGAGTTTTTACCTTCTGGGAAGTGTGGACATGCAGGCAGGCAAACTCGCTGCGCCATAAACAGAAGTTATGAAGCGACTGGGCAAAAACAAACCTCGAAATGCGCAATGCACGGAGGATGACATTCTCCTCAGGCATTCTTTACGACTTTTGGTATCTGATTGGGCTTATCTTCATGCATCCCGGGTACAAAAACCACAGAAATCTCTTCACACTGCAGAAACCCTAAATTGGGTGAAGTTTAAAAGGATTTTCACTTGTACCTACGCATCTTATATTTAGTATTTAATAAAAGCGTCAAATAACACTATTATGTAGGAATTTGATCTATGTCACATTGCACGTAACAATGCAGTGACTTTTTTTAATGTGTATTTCCTTAAACATGTAACATATACGGAATGTGTCTTCCTTCCCAGGACAAGCATTTACGTATTAGAGCCTACCCTGCAGCACCTCTGCCTGAGCAACTGAGAGTTGCCACTCCATTTATTGAGAATAAAGGTGGCTCTTTCGTTAAGCTAATCAGCCACTTTTATTAGTTTCGATATTAATAAAGAGTAGAGTTTCTTCACTAATCCGAATAATTTGGCCGTGGTAACGCTTCACTTGTAATCGGGCGGTGTCCTGCTCGACTCTCAGCCAGTACACTGACAATTCTGACAGTTATTTTGTTGTTATGATCATTCCTTTCAAGTAGATGCGGGTATATTACCTTAACAAATATATCACAACGATATGAACGGATTTAAGATTATATTATTTTAAATTAGGCCACGACCGATTTTCTCTATATTCTTTCCAATTTATCATTCAACATTATCCGATGATTCGACGGTATATAGTTTTCGTATTTAAATAAATGACATATCCTTACTCGGACTGTATGCCTTAATTTCACGCGTGTTCGAGACTTGTATTCAGAAGGTAGAGGAATCCCAGTTCCCTCGATTCAAGGCTTTTAGATGTTCTAATCATTCTAACTAGGCGAATGCCTATACAGTGCTTTTAAATAAGCTTCTCTTGCTTTTATCTAAATCTTTAATTTCTTTTTCTCGTGATGATCTGTCCATCCCATTCAACGCTATATACAGTTCGAATATTTATCCCTGCACTTGTTTATAATATCGAATCTTGAAATGACTGTGGATGATGTATGAGGAATGAAAGGAACCTCACTTGTCTGAAGTCTGTACCTGAACCTGCACGATAAGCTGCAGTCAGAAATACTGAACCTCCACAGTGCGGCATCTCTCTTACAAATAATAGTAATATACTGTGGAAAAACGAGTGGCTGTACTGCACTGCATGGAGTTAGAACCGTCTGCTTGCGGGCGGCTCGCTTATTGTCGCTTCTCTTTGTACAAAGCTCATGGATGCCGCATCATTAGGGGTACAGAACAGCATCATGCCGTCTCTCTCTCTCGCACTCAGAGCCCGTGTTTCCAGTGGACACCGCAGCTGAAGCCTTTGTCAGGACCGGGCATTTCAGAGATGATTGCAAAGCAATTGATTGATTAGTTGGTTGTTGATTTAACACCGTTCTGTTTTCTCTGAGCAGCTCCGAGATGAAAGATGTTAAAGCGGTGAAAATATTGCTTTACCTTAGTCATCATGGACTGATCTAATATGCAAGTATTTTTGTTCATTTAATGATGGTAGACTGAAAGACGAGAGGAAAAAAATGAGGAAGTCAAGTGATTAAATCTGCCATCGTAGTACGGATGGAAATACGTGTAGGTAAGTAACATGGGTGAGATGTTAACAAGGCCGGGACAAATGTTAAAATGGATGTTGAAATTTAAAATAATGTCACATTTAACATAAATTAAATAAAGGTAAAGGTAAAGTTCTCCCTAGAATAGGCCATGGAGGCCTAGAGGGACAGCAACTTATAACGCTACTCTTTCTTTAAATTCCGCGCTAGATGAAAGTGAGTGGTCAAACGCCACACCCCGCCAGCTTTAGTCCCCGGGAAAGAGACCCGGTTCCCATTGTACAGGAGGCTGTTTGGGCCCCAGGGTCCGTCTGAACGTGTGCGGAAAATCTCGATCCCACTGCTATTCGATCCCCGGACCGTCCAACCCGTAGCGAGTCTCCATACCGACTGCGCTATACCTTATATTGATAATATATTAAAAAATGGAAAAATCAGGACAAATCTAGGACCAGGAAATCAGAGTCATTACCTTCGTTAATCAAATCTTGAGAAAATATGAAGCTGTGATACTAAGAGCCCTACCCTGTTCCCGAAAACTAGAAAGGAAATAGGATCTACTGCTTCTTCCAGAAAGAAGGTCGGCCTTCCACGTGCAAACAGCCTACGAATAACACAGAAATTCATGTTGCTTTAATATCCTCTAAAGAAACTCTATTCCCAGCACTGCCAGTTCATAGCAAGTTCTGTTAGGTAAACAAATTCCGAAACCTCCTGTTTATCTAATTCCATCTTCTCTCCGTTCCGTTCTCGTCATCTCTCGCCCTGAAGGTTCTTCCTTCTTTTTTATCTTCTTCGTTACTTCCTCGTCTACCAGCCATCATTTTACTTCCTTTTTATTTCCCACCCCCTCTTCTCAACCCCCTACTGCTTCCCCCTTTCATCCATTCCTCTTTCCACCATGATGTGCCGTGTGGAGGATCCCCTGGAGATTCCAGAACCTTGTAGAGGACGGTCTAAGTTGAATCCCACCCCCAACCCATTCCCCTTCCTATCATCCTCACCCCATCCAACCTGTCCCAACAACCCTCACACTACTTTCTGCTACTCGACGAGAAACTCCTCAAGATCTTGCTCAGACTTTCCACATCTTCTTTACAGTCAGCACTGCTCTACTAAATTCTGGTTGGTCATTTGGAAAATAGATCTCCCTCCACCTTTCTTCATTCCCCAAGGGGTGATAGAAGATGCTGGTACTTATTTATTTCTGTATACAAGTTACAGAGAGTTCTGCTCACCAATCCTTACACCTCGATTCAGATATTTTGTTATACAATATAACCTGATTTCCTAACACAAAGCGATAACTCATCGCTTTGATTCACGAATTTGTCAGCCTGCTGCCATTGTAGTTCCCTCCTGTAACTGGCCTCATATGACGATGTTCGTTCTATAGGTTTTCTGATTTGTAACCAATCAAAAACTGCTGCTGAACAGAAATAACTTACTTCGTTGACTAATTAAATCCACGTGGTTGAGTTATCTTCCGAAACTGATAATTAGGTGGTTAAAAATTCTGACCTTGAAATTGCATTAATACGAATGATCACAAAACCCTGAACAAACTGAATTAATCCTATAAACTAAAATCGCCCTTTTTTAGGTTCATTTTAATATTATCTTTTCATCTACGACTAATTCTTCTTTCCTTGGTTTTAGACGAAAGTGTCATCCGTTCCTGATTTTCTACTAATTCGGGTAAAATACGACATTTATTCGAGTGGGTAAAGATCCTTTTCAGGTAATTTTATTCACTAGGGTAAAGCAGTGGTACTGCTGAGGCACTCACGGGAAGATTTCTGTTGGAGAAGTTGTGTGTTAGGCATTAATGTTCTGTATATTCACGCTTGAACTATGAGGTAAATATTCGTTTGTGATCTCGTATCGTTCTCAAATAGTTATGTCTTTTGTGTTATAAAACTCTAAGGTTATAGAGCACAATTGAACAGGAATAACCATTTACTACATAGTACTACCATTTTCTAGAGGTTAACCACGGTGAACAGTTTTCTTCTTAGGGTCTAAAGATGTAAGCTGATTTCAATGTACGAGTATTTTCTGCGAGTGTATCCGCGCTCTCCTGTGGAGTAATAACCCACACCGTTCTTTATCCCATGACCTCCAAACCTATCACATTTGCAATATCCTTATTCGTCATTTTTCTTGCATTAGAAGTCTAGCATATATGCATATTCTCTTCTTCTTTCAGGCGCTGAACTTCCTAGTTGAAAGTTTTGGCCTTCTCAACGAACTCTATGCATGTATATTATTCAGCGCAATAAATTAGGTTTTATTTTTATTGAAAGTTTGTGAGCCATAGTTTTTCAAAGCAAATAATGTTAAACACTCACCTTACAAATAGGTCAAAATGGCAGAAAAATTAGACACACAAGCTTTTAATATACGGAATATAACTTTGATAATTCACCGAGAGGCAAGTCTAAGGAGTAAAGGATGACTCATCAGAGTTCACCACATTCTTCAGAAATAGGAACGATTTGTACTGAAAGCACAAAATTCCTGCACGTGTTATTTTAAATATGGGTGAATCTGATCACTCAGTATTTTAAACAAGGTCCCTATAAATGACACTCTAAAGGAGAGAAATACAATTGCAAGGCTTTACGCACGACGTGCTTCTACATCAGCACGCCGAGGCTCACTGGCACAGGACCGTTACTTCTGTTATTTTTGCGTTATATATTCATAACTTTCAGGAGAAGACAATGGCTAACATAAAGTGTCCTGTGTTACTTGGTTTAGTACTTACTTTGCTTATTTATATTTAAAAGCCATGAATTTCTCTTAATTTCATGCGACAGCTTTTTCACCGTATTCCAGTTAAAAAATAAATCCCTTTAAACATTTAAGACAACATTACCTAATTACGTGAACAAAAGTGACAGAAACTGGAAGAAGCATAAATCATTATCACTTTTGCATGTTCTTTCAAGAAGGTTATGATGGGCATTATTGTGTCGCTTTTAGTTGATAGTTAATGTAAATCACATTTGGAATCGTTCGAAGTGTGGCTTAAATACGTCGTCCCATTTTTAATATAAAAATTAACTTCCATTCTAATCACGGGACTTTTGACAAATTCCAAAGTTTGAGTACCTTAACAAAGATATTTGACACTAGAGAAAACAGCACGGTCTTTAGGTCGTGTGGCATATAGCCTGTTAATTCACACATCTGAACAACCAGGTTATTAAATATTATTGTTACGAATACCTAGCAAGAGGGCCTGAAAATCAGAAGACCAACAAGAACATGCTTGAAAATTCAAGTTATGCTGACAAATGGCACTTTCCTCAGTCCAGTGGTTTTAATATTATTTTCTTATGAGAAAATCTAGCTGCAGTAATTAGTCAGGAATAGCAGACGAGAAGAAATTCGGGCATCATCAGAAAATGACCTCTACGTTTTTAAAACATCTGGGCCAATGAAAAGAAACAAGCTAAGAGAAACTCGGAAATATATCCATATTTAAACTGAGTTGGCTTGAAAGATGTGAGAAGGGTAGGTAAGAAGAGTAGGATTTAATTATGAAATAAAACTCCGTAGAGGGATGTTAAAACACAAAATCAGAGAAGACCAAGAAATTCATAAGAATTAAGCTGCCCTAGCTGTGATGATATTTATCAACACTCACTTGACAATTACTAGATTATGTATATACTGCGAGAAGCCCCACATAAATTTGCAATTTACCCGTTTAATACCCGGTAGCAATTTACGTATAGTACCTCCCGCTGTAACATTAAGAAATTAGAAGACTATTTACCTTAACGGCAGGGCAAGCGTCAACTAATTTTCTACAATAAAATGAAGGTAACACGGAATCTTTGTCTGACTTACAGTCCTTAAAATTACTGTCATCAGTATTCACATATACCTACTGTAATTTTTTAGGGCACGGTCTTAGGTTCAAATTTGGACCTTGAACGGTTAAAAAAGTTCCGACCGGTCCGGAATCTCAACACTCCCTTGTGTATGGGAGGCTGTAAGGCTGTGTCTTTTGGCTTTCATGCTGCAAACAAAACTTTTTATACCTTAAAAGTCTTTGTGGGAGGAAAATAAAATGACTTCTCAGTGCAATGGTAATAAAAATAAGACGGAAAACTTTATATGTAATTTTTATAAAAAAGTGAAAACATACTTGTACCGAAGAGTACTGAAATTATTTCTTTAGGGTACAAGGAATATATGAGTAAATTAGAACTCGCGTTTCTTTATTTACAAGCAGGCTTATTATCAAAAACAAGCTCGACTCTTACAAACTCGTGGAATTTAGTGCTGTCTGCACAGTGAGTACTGCCAAATAGACCCCAAACTATACTAGCTAGCTGAAGATATGCAGTGCCTAGGATCGCATTCAATTCAGTAACTTCGTTCAGATGGATTATTTTCCTAAGAGAACATTACACATATTCACTATGCATTTTTAATAAAACAAAGAAAATTGCACGATTTATTATTTTTACCTGTTTGTTAGTGTGCCGTTTTTATGTTTCTTGTGACGTAGATGTCTTCTCTTGTTAAAGTTATGACAAAAAATTAATGTGTGTACCAGCTTCCGTTTTTGTGTTCTCTTTTATGTATAAGCTAACGAAAATGTGTATAATATTGCGAAAAATTTGAGGTGTTTATTCCTGGCGATATGAATTACCTATTTAATCCATTTTTTTTAAAAATGTGCCAAAAATAGTGACGCTATAGTCTATGTTGTGAACTGCATTTTTCATAATGTTTCCAGTTACTAACAATATATTTTTATTGTACGTTATATATGGAAAAATACGCTGGTAAAGTTGTGCATTTAATTACACTTATACTTATTCATTCTTCAACTGTGCACTGAATTTTATGTTGCCTGCATGCAGACCAAATTTTGCCGAAGTTGGCCACACAAAATAAAAGAATATGCAGGCCTGCTTTAGATGATTTCATCAAAATATTTTTCTAATGCCCTTATTTTATATTCGGTATGTTTGGTTAAAGAAAGTGTGGTCTTCAGTCAAGAAACTTATGGCAGAATGGCAGACTGCTTTATTTAAAGACCCAGTCCGTACCGCGCAGTAAATCATATTCATCTCGGTTATAAAAACCAATCAGTTTATGCTGTAAGTGGCACAAGTCGCTGTTTGTTCTCAGGTAAATACAAAACATTTAAATATAGTGTGGGCAGAGCGTACAATTGTTGAATGTTAAACCCGTTGGTGCATCAAGTAACCATCAGGCTTTAAAAGGTTATACAATAATGTATATGTGAATTTTTTCCCCACTCAAAGAACGCAATAATATTATAATATATGTATATTTTTTCCTCTGTACTTGTATTTTGTCTCTGCCTGATGATAGTCGAAGTGACTTACCGAGACATGTAGCGGGATGGAATAAATCTGAATGTGCAAGGGTTAGAGAGCTGTGTTTTGTGTGGATTGGTACTATTGATATTGGAGATGGAGGTAACAAACTCTCACAAAACGTTGGTACTTACATATAAATGTCCAAGGCGTTACGTCTCGGCAGACTAGCATTTTCGAGATAAAAGAATTGCGACTGAATATTATGACACGAAGCTGTCATTTTGCACTTCTGTGCCCTAAATGCAGGACTGGGTGGTGCTGTATAGCGAATATCAGCCGTGTGTTACAGTCAAAATAAATTAATTTAGATCTCCTCGTGAGGGGTGAGATGCGAGAAATAACACTGCAAACTGTTATTAATATTTCAGTTTTGTTCCAAAGCGGAAAACATTCTTCGAATATCTAAGGATATATTTAAGCCTACAAAGTTATAACCAGTACTGTGTCACATTTACCAAAACTAAATTTGTTCAGTACATCTGATTAAGGGATAAAGACTTTAAATTAAAAAAAAAACAGCGTTCCTTCAGAACGAGGTTTTTTGAAGTGTGTGGCCAGGGGTGAGGAAATAGGCAGAGACCATTTTAGGTAAAGGTAAAGCAATCCCTATTCAGGCCTGGACATGGATTGCTGAGCGGCCTTGAGGGTGCCAAGAAGTTGAGGATCCCAGATTTAAAGAAAATTGGCACATGAATGTAGCAAGGTTGTCAGCCGTACACACCGGCCGCCTTTACTCCCAGGAAATATTCCTGGTACTCATTTCTGTTACAGGTTGAGTCTGAGTGCGGCCGGAAACATTAAGGCAATGACCCCACCGGCAGTGGAATCCGCGTCTTTCCTGATTTAGGGCAGTGCCTCGACCAACTACGCCACCGCGTGTGCACCCAACCCCACCCCAATCTAAGTAGGAGTAATGAAAGATACTTGGCGATATCACAGTTACTCAAAAGGAGTATAATTACTCTTTCAATGATGCATAATTCTTTGCAGGAAAAATTCAAATTTTGCTTATTAACAAGTAATGCCGTGGATTCCCTTGCAGTCAGTCAATAACACTTTCACGTTTTTTAAATTGGTGTTTGGGCCGTGCCATAAATCTCGCAGACAGTCGACAGCGTGTCAACGGCTTCTCACTGCAAGGGCCCTGGTTCGCTTACAGGTCAGTCCAAATGGGATTTGTGGCGGAGAGCTTTGCGCTGGGTTTTTTTTCAAGGACTTCGGCTTCCCCTGTCAATCGTCATTTTGTCAGTCAAAACACTTGACAATTTAACAGATCAGCTACATGTTTCAGCCACAGTTAGTAGTCATCATCAGGCTGATGTCAGGAACATGAAAATCAAGAATACTATTGAATCAGTATTGTTTATTTCTTTTTATATTCTTGGTATCGGCTTGATGATGGCTACTAAGAGTGGATGAGACATGTAGCTGATTTCTTAAATAGTAAGTTGCGAATTTTATGTTACTGTAACGAATGTAAAATGTAAATTATTGTATGTTATAATTTTCATGTTCATTTTGGTATTTTCTGGATTTGTATGTTGAAACGGTTACAGTTAAGTTTCACTCACCTCCGCTTTGCGAATCAACGATCGCTTACAGTTGCAACTAAGCACTTAATTGTCAGTTCCCCATTCTTTCGAAGCGCTTAACCCCAACTCTGACGCGATCCGTTTGTCTCAACTGTAATTTATGTTTATGTATAATTTTGCTCTAATATAAACTCCCGCATATTTCTGACGCGAAATTCACTCGAAGGAATCGCTTTTCGCCCATCACTACGTATCTGCAAGACTCTGAGAACAATAATTATTATACAAAGTGTAATATTGATTACGATGTGGTATCGTCTCTTCATACTACAAGGTAAGCCGAATTGACTGAATTAATTTTCCGTATTCCAAATTAATTCGAGTGGAACACTTTCATAATATAATTCGAACGATTTGAACTAAATTCTAAATTCGTAATTATTCGGGTTTATACGAGAGCAAGATAATCATTTTATCTTTCTTGCTGTTTTATTTATCATCCCCTTCATAGCTGTATTATATCATCATCATCATTGATTTGCAATATATAAACTGTCTACAGTCAAGTGTGATTTTGATGTTACTTGTCTCCAGTACTACACCCTTATAACGCAGTCAGTATTTACTGACTGGTGGCAGTTTTCTACCGTTTATCAGGATATCCACGTTACGAACCCCTCACGCTACTTGTATATTTATGTCCCATAGGGTATCACTAGTAAAACCTAGTCCCCTCCAATTTAGGGCATTACAAATGGTGGCAGCGGTGGGATTTAATAAAATTTGATAGCGGCGGTGCAATTATCAGATAGGATAGCATCAACGCAAATTAAGTGTGCGCAGTGTGGTAGTACAGGACCTGTAATTAAGTGGTTGATAAATACATTAACGGGAGATTGAAGGAAGAGATACGTAACCGAAATTAGACCGCGAACAGGGCAAAAAAAATTTTCCCTTTTCTTTTGTGGTTTGTTTGTCAAAAAAAATTTTATTACTCGACTATTGTTAAACGATGGCTTACGCACAGCTACAACAAGAACTAGAAGAGTCTAAATCAGAAATTCAAAGACTTAGAGAGCGGATGTCCTTAGGAGCACCGACAGTTCAGAAGGACCTTTCATTGATCTCACTTATCCCGAGGTGGTCAGGTTCGGATTCGACGAATTCTTTAGAAGAATTCATTTTAACCCTCGAAGTTTCCGCACATATTGGCAGGTGAGAACTGAAAGATACAGTTGAAATAGCAGCGTTAAAATTAGAAGAATCAGCTAGTGTTTTATCAGGGATGCACAGAACTCCATACGCGATACGCATCGTGGAATACTTTTAAAGAGGTATTCATGAAACGGTACAAGGACGTCCATACGGACCAGTACCATTACGCGAGGCTACAGATGGCCGGGCAAGGCAAAAATGAAAGCCCGCAAGAATTCGCAGTCAGGTATAGGGCGTTAGCTCAAAGGATAACGTGCCAGTCTGACGATCCAGTAGCTCAGGGAGTTCATCGAGGAAATGCGGAACGCATGCTTTTAGCAAGCTATGTGGCGGGTTTAATCGGTGTCCCGGGTAGGCAAGTTCGTTATGCATCTCCAGTTTCGGTAGAGGAGGCTATACGAACTGCAGTTTCGGTGCAAGAAGCCGAGAGGCAGGAGAAATTTAATAATAGTTTTTATGCGCACCACGACAGTAGAACGTATAGCGACAGCGATATGTCGCGTACAGCCAGCCAAGCAGAGGGTCGACGCACGGAAGTTCCACGGATTGCCAACAAGGCGAGAGCCCCGAGCACTAGGAACGCGCAGACCAAGGCTGCCTTACGCTGTTACGAATGCGAAGGTATAGGGCACTTCGCTAGGGAGTGTCCTACCAGGTTAAAAAGGAAATAAGACAACTCCCTACAGCCCGGGAAAAAGAACCAAACCGAGCGTTCAAGACGTTTCGGGTCTCCAGGCGAAAACCCCCAAACCCGACCAAACCAGATTTTAGGAGGGAATCAAATAATTCGGGAAACGGCAGAAAGGCGTGAAGGAAGACAGCTCCTCCCGCCTTGAAGCCACAGTAAATGCTCTCATTAGGCCCGCAGTTTCGGTCTCGTTGGAGCACGGTACTCCTTCTATTTCGGTGCGAATAGAATGAAAAGTTCGGGTCTTGATTATTGACACCGGCTGTAACATTTCCATATTGCAACAAGGCGTATCGAAAAGTGAAGTAAGACACACTGATATGCGACCATACGGTGTAACGGGAGAAACCCTAGACGTTAAGGGACGTCAGGCCGTCTCTTTTGTGTTAGGTAGGCGTGAATTCAATCACCAGTTTTTGGTGCGTTTTCTCCCCACTGACGCGGAAGGTCTTCTAGGCATGGACTTCTTAAAAGAGTCCGGGTCCATAGTGGACCTAGAGTGCAATAAAATGTCACTTACAGACATTGGGAAAGTGCCCAGAGCGGAAGGTACGACGCTCAATACAGGCACTGCACTCACGGTCTTTATGGAGGGTAAAGAGGGACACAGCCCTCAACCTACCCGACAGGAAGTTCGGTGTATGGACAAGCAGGTCCCAGCCGACTCCCCTCGCAAGAGAACTTCTAACCCAGTTAGAGCTTGGCTAGTAAAAGCCAAGGATAACATCACCATGGCACCTAGGAGCCAACAAGTGCTAATAGATAAATTAGAACTCGAGCAGGAGCAGGAACCACCACCCCTGGTGTGCATCGAACCCGCGCACATCCCCATTGAAGGAGTCATGCCTGCACGCGCACTCACACGGGTAGAGTGCAGCCCCAGTAAGACGTCAGTAATGACGTCACGAGCCGACCATAAGGCTTCCAGATCGCCTAACACGAGCGCATGTTATGCTTGTTAACTTCAGCGACCAAACACTGACCGTCCCCAAGTCGACCATTCTTGGTATAGCGGAAGAAGCGCCAGAGCCGCTGATAGACAGGATAAATCAAAGAAAAGAACTAAATTCCGATTTATCGCAAGATGCTAAACAGGAAATTAGATCATTTAAGTCAGGAAGACAGAGAATTTATTGAGCCGATACTACTAAAGTATGCCCATATCTTCCACGATGAGGAAACAAATGATTTCAAAGGGACTAACGTCATTGAACATGAGATACCAATAGGCGACGCGCGACCCATTAGGCGTCCCCAATACTGAACCCCGTACGCCCTGAGGCAAGAAATGCAAACACAGGTGGAGAACATGCTCGATAAAGATGTCATAAGACCCAACAACTCCCCCTGGTCAGCGCCCGCCATCTTGGTACCCAAGAAAAGCGCAGACGGTACCCCTAAATACAGGTTCTGCGTAGACTTCAGAGCACTGAATTCTGTGACGAAATTTGTTACCTATCCGATACCTGTGTTCGAGAAAGCTACGGCGTCCTTACACGGATCCAGGTACTTCACGACCCTCGACGGCCAAAGCGAATTTTGGCAGGTACCCATAAGAGAGGAACACCGGGAACGCACAGGGTTCACTGTCCCTTCCGGACACTACGAGTTTACGCGCCTTCCATTCGGATTGTCAAATTATCCATCTAACTTTCAGAGGTTAATGGATATCGTTTTGAGAAACCTCATAGGTACCCATTGTTGGATTTTCGTTGATGATTTGATAGTGTTCTCAAACACAGCTGAGGAGCACGCTCAGCGATTAGAGGAGGTATTACGTAGTCTCGACGAGGCAAATTTACAGCTGCACCCTGGCAAATGTGAAATTGCCCAACCCGAGGTGCGCTATTTAGGCTATGTGTTGTCAGAAAAAGGCGTCTCCGCCTCCCCTGACAAAGTGACGGCCGTCAGACAATATCCGGTCCCCAAAAACGTCAAGGACGTTAGGGCATTCCTCGATTTAGCGTCATTTTACAGAAGGCTCGTGCCAAATTTTGCCGAAATTGCTAAACCATTGACGGCTCTAACTAGAAAGGACCGTCAGTTCACATGGGGCCCTCAACAACAACAGGCTTTCCAGAGTATGAAGGATAGGTTGTGTACCACGCCCGTACTGGCCTACCCAAATTTTGAATTGCCGTTCACACTAACTACTGATGCCTCAAAGGTGGCCATTGCCGCCATCTTGTCGCAAGTACAAGACGGAAAAGAACGGCCGATCGCATACGCAAGTAGACAGCTTAACACAGCGGAACAAAATTACACATTTTCCGAACAGGAAATGTTAGCCGTAGTGTGGGCAACCAGGTACTTCCGCTGTTACCTATATGGCAAGCGTTTCCTAGTTAGGACAGACCATGCAGCGTTAACCTACTTGCAGAAATTTGCTGACCACAACAGTCGTCTCTTAAGATGGTCTCTAAAACTGTCCTAATTGGACTTTGTAGTCGAGCACAGAGCAGGGTTTAAGATAGGCCACGTAGACGCTCTGAGCCGGCACGTGGGAGCCATCACGAACCCAGATCCCCTAAGTTGAGGGAATGTCCAACAGGAACAAAGAAAGGATGCTTTCTGTCGCAGACAAAACCCAGGAACTTATCACAAGAAGAGTGAATACTTCCTGGATAGCGATGACGTCATGTACAGACGTCAGCAAAACGGTAAACATCAGCTAGTGGTCCCACAGATTTTAGTCCAAGATGTTATTAGAGAAAACCACGATCCAAAGTACGTGACACATCCTGGAATTAAGTGAACGTACAGCCTAATTTCGTTGTTACTGGTGGCCTAAAATGAGGGAAACCATAGCGGAGTGCATAAGAAGGTGCGACCCTTGTCAGAGAAGGAAAGAGAACCGGGAAATGATTGCCCCACTTGGCGATGTAGAGGAGCCCAAAATTCCCTTCTAAGTTGCTTCGGTGGATATAACTGGCACCTACCCAACAACGCCACGAGGAAATAAGTATCTACTTACTTTTATTGATTACCTGACGAAGTATGTTAAGGCGTTTCCAATCCCCGATCACGCGGCCGAAACATGTGCGAGAGTGTACTCTAGCCAGATCGTTACGCGTCATGGTTCAGGTTCGACCTTGATTACGGACCAAGGCAGAGAATTTGTCATCTTTCTTCCAAAAAACGTGCAAAATATTAGGCGTTCGCAGGGTGCGTACTTCCAGCTATCATGCGTCCTCGAATGGGATGGTGGAAAGGTTCCACCGTTCCCTCCATTCAGGTCTCTCGCATTACGTAAATGCAAATCATAAAAATTGGGACGAAGTCGTACCTTACTACCTCATGTCACATAGAGCAACCCCTCACACAACCACGGGTTACAGTCCAGTTTACTTGCTGCATGGCAGGGAAATGGTTCTGCCCAGTACCGAAAATTTAAAGGCTCGACTCCCGAAGGACAACACGGACGAAGACCAACGCTTGGAAAACCTAAAATCGAATCTGAGATTAGCTTACAAGTTAGCAGCGAAAGCCAATAGGAAGTCACACCTAAACAATAAACGGCTTTATGATCGAAAAGCCAAACCACGGGAATTTGAAGCACAGGATTTGGTGTACCTACATAACCGTGCCCTTAAGCCAGGTTTGACCCGGAAGTTTGCAAAACCGTGGATAGGCGCTTGTCAGATTACCAAGAAAATTTCAGAACTGAATTATGAAATAGTGGATTTAAAAGGCAAACGTCAAGTTGTGCACATTAACCGCCCTAAGAAGTCATTTAATCCGGAATTGTGGAATCCCAAACCGAGACAGAAACCTGAAAGAAATGCGCCCAGAGGATTAGCAAAACCTCAGAACGCAAACGGAAATTCACAGGGTGATTTTAAAATTGGACCATAACTACTAGTGTGCCCACAAAACTCGGAAGCTAGAACCGAACACGAACCACTAGTTGATCACAGTACAGACACCCCTGACCTCACCCAACAGCCTATCGATACTCTAATTTTCGAACGAAACGATCCCAGTTATCAGCCTCCCAACACGCCCATCTCTAGGCGTGAATTCCAGACTTCCAGGACACACCCCCCGCTCACTAGGTTGCGTGCGAAGGCTCTGTCTCAAGACGCTGAAAACATGTAATATGTGTGTTACTTTGTGTGTTACAGGGTGCTTTATACTTATCACGTTAGCAGAGTTACATGTCCAGCCACTTAATCACAGTGTCATATGTATGAAGGAGAGGGATGTTATCTTTTCAAACGATCAATGGCGCGTTGCAGTAAATGTGAACGATAAATATCAGCAAATTTACACGAGACCTATTTTGGTTTAATCCTACATTTTTGGGACAAAGCACTACATACTCAGCTATCAGAGAGATGGAATTTACTTTGTTGTAAGTTAATTAGCTCCTCTTCACTTCAGAGTCTACTTAGAAACATAACACTTCATTTGCCAGAGGGATACGAACTGATAGCCGGCACTAGAACCGAAGATATACACCAATATTATAAATTGTCCAAAGTGTCTATTGTTGCCAATTTCCACTGCATTAAACATATTTTACATATTCCCCTTAACTCTGTAGATCACAGCTTCACGCTATATAAAATAATTATCTTGCCTGAAAGAATATCTCCAGACAAATTTGTTCAGTATGCTATTGACTATCCATATTTGGCGATACAAGTCAGTCAACACGACGATATACCTTTTACAAAGAAAGACTACAACAAATGCGTTACTAGTAGCATCACTGTATGCCCGTTGGATTCAGCGATATTTAATACACAAAGACTTACCTGTGCTGCTAGTTTATTCTTCCAGAGTCGAAACCGCCAACAACTATGTAAGAGAAATTTACTTTTCCACTATCAACAATCAACGATGGTACAGCACCGGAACGTCTGGATATATCATTTCCCAGCGCCACGACAACTGACATTACGCTGCCCGGGGAACGAAGCCAGTCCTCACCGCACACAAGTACTCGTGAACGCCGGACTACTATTCAACGCATCAGCCTGCCACGTGTCAACCGAAGATTTGCATATGTATCCTACACTACGCGGATCTATGCAGACGGAACTTAATACACCGCGTATCTTCCTGCCAGATAAAGTTCCGATAATCTCGCAGTACGAGTCCCACCAGCTACAAGAACTAACAATGCCGACACTACACGCGCTGGACAGCATACAATCTCATCTCGCAACGCCTCTGCACTCAATAGACATCGATTCCTTGTTACACATGCATCAAACTACACGAAGTTCACAAACTGAAATACGACGGCACACAATTTTTATTATTTTGATTACTATTATTGTGTTATTAGGATTATTGTGTTTTCTACTACGATCACACATTGACAAACTGAGATGTGTCGCCACTAAAACACAAGACACTGAAAGTGCTACCTCCCCTCAAAACCCCCTTCAAAAACATCGAACTCCAGAACAACGACCGAGAGACACAGAACAGAATGTCGTGTTCTCAAGCTACGCATTACAACACGCGAACTAATGCAGTCACACGGGACGTGTATCAGAATGACCCTGAGAGCGCGTCTCCAGTTATCGCAACGCAGCAAATCCCACATCCGGCAGCACTCAATAGATGAACTTAGTACCACTAACCAAGTTTACACATTGCTATGTGCTTCTGTTACACACATCACTATTATGTTTACCCAACCATTGATTCAGGCTTATTTATTTTACTTTGTATGATTTACATTGTATTCTCTTTCATTTTTATTTGTACATTCGTTACAGGTTGTATTTTCTCTGATTGTTAAGATTTGATGTGTGTAACTTTCCACCCCAAATCTCATGTTACCACGGGCGATTGTAACGAACGTACAATGTAAATTATTGTATGTTATAATTTTCATGTTCATTTTGGTATTTTCTGGATTTGTATGTTGAAACGCTTACAGTTAAGTTTCACTCACTTCCGCATTGCGAATCAAACGATCGCTCACAGTTGCAACTAAGCACTTAATTGTCAGTTCCCCATTCTTTCGAAGCGCTTAACCCCAACTCTGACGCGATCCGTTTGTCTCAACTGTAATTTATGTTTATGTATCATTTTGCTCTAATATAAACCCCCGCATATTTCTGACGCGAAATTCACTCGAAGGAATCGCTTTTCGCCCGTCACTACGTATCTGCAAGACTCTGAGAACAATAATTATTATACAAAGTGTAATATTGATTACGGTGTGGTATCGTCTCTTCATACTACAAGGTAAGCCGAATTGACTGAATTAATTTTCTGTATTCCAAATTAATTCGAGTGGAACACTTTCATAATATAATTCGAACGATTTGAACTAAATTCTAAATTCGTAATTATTCGGGTTTATACGAGAGCAAGATAATCATTTTATCTTTCTTGCTGTATTATTTATCATCCCCTTCATAGCTGTATTATACCATCATCATCATTGATTTGCAATATATAGACTGTCTACAGTCAAGTGTGATTTTGATCTGTTACTTGTCTCCAGTACTACACCCTTATAACGCAGTCAGTATTTACTGACTGGTGACAGTTTTCTACCGTTTATCAGGATATCCACGTTACGAACCCCTCACGCTACTTGTATATTTATGTCCCATAGGGTATCACTAGTAAAACCTAGTCCCCTCCAATTTAGGGCATTACGTTACTCATAACGTGCATATCTTTACATTCAATATATCAACTAGCAAATGCACTTAATAAAATACAATAAAATTCGAATTATAAAATTCAGTTCATGATAAGTATCAAACTCCTACATGAACTGTACTTTATAATTTTTAGTATATTCTTTTGCATTGATTGCTTTTTTTTTTTGGTTGATATATTGTATAATAAATTTGTGTTTTGACTGAGGGAACCTGCATTTTTATTTTCCATTGAGCAAACTGAAACCCCTCTGGAATGGGAATTTAACTCTAAATAAATTCATTTTATGAGTTTGTCTTATCTGTGAATAGTACGGAGTTATAGCTAAGAGCTTCACCACCGCGAGAAAAACAAGATGTAGAATAGACCAGTCCACTCGAAATATCCAATACATTTCAGGAAACTGACTTTGATTATAAAGTTATTATTATTATTATTGCTTGTTTAATGCTCTATTTATTGCGGCACAGTCATTGAGATGATGTCTCCCTGATTGAATCACACTTACTTCTGAGTAAGCCTATTGCTAGCCTAGATTCTTGTAAATGTCTGTTAGAGCTCAAGTCAAAATTCATAAACTTTAGCTCTGTGAAACGTTGTAGCCTATATCATTAACAATTTAAAATTCCAAAGCTGTAAAGTAATTATTTAAATGATAAATTTTATATATTAATGTACACGTTGGTGCTCATTTCTTGTCAAAATGCATACTAAATTAATGTTGATTGATCTGTGTGGGCTATTAGAACTTATATACAGTAAACTCTAATGACTAAATAATCTGGTGACGAATGTTTGAATGGAAAAAAATATCTTTTTCTTTGGCCGAAGGCGATAGACGGTTCTCGGTCTCATACCACTTGAACTAAGCACTAACAATTTAGCCAACTCTTTCACAGATATGTAATAAGTTTTGCATACCAAGTGTAACCAAGCCAGTCTGTATGCAGAGTAAAGGACTGTCTGCCCAAATATTCGTTATTAATACTCAGGTAAATTAAAGAAGTTATTTTAATTTTAAATATTTTAGAGAGTCAGATATTGTGGGAAGATGAAAACTGCGAGTTTGCATGGATTTCCAAAGAAATGTTCTATCACTATCTCGCTGAAATTTCCTTCCCTCATTTACTTGTGGATATTCCGGGAAAAAAAGGAGAAACTGGGTTACGATAGCCGACAACTTCGTTAATACTGGAACCGGGTGCTACTGGAATACAAATAAGGGTCAATGCAGCGGCACTGTGTCATGGCTCAAGCAGTTAGTGGTCGGTCTTTTATCTGGAGGTCCGGGTTTTATCTCAGGTCAGTTTATGTTCAAATTATGGTAGACAGAATTTTCACCAATTACTTTGATTTCCATGGCTGTATTAATCCACCAATGCTCTATATTCATATTTCATTTATGTACCACCGACGCTACATAATTTTAGCAGTTGACAGGGTCGTTAAATAAAATAATGTGACTGATCCCGTTCAGTTTATTTATTTAGATACAAACAAGGAGACAGGCTTATACGTTTTGCAGAATATGGTCACAAACCACAGTTCGCGTGTTGTAGGTTACATGCAGTCGAGAGGTTCTAAGCTCGCTTTTGAGCGTTCGTCAGAATCGACAAAATGAAGTAAAGTCTCTTTTCCTCTTCCCCGTTTTTTTTAACGCCATACAAAATTGATGGCTTTCTGGTAAACAAAATCACGTGCTCTCCTCCTATTAGGAAATTCGCATGTTGCAACTCGTCTCCAGCTTTCCCGATGTTACGTCAGAAATTCGTTTCCCCTCCAACAAACCGCGATGGAATTTTCAACTTTGAAAGCTCCAAAAAGTGAACACACACTCATGCTGTTTTAGGGGAAAAAAAAGGCTTTTTACTCTCTTATACGTCAGCAGCAAACAGCTGATTAGATACAAGCCGTTTTGCTAAATGTACGGACTGCTGCTGTTGGGAAGAGGCCACCAGTCCATTGATTACGGCTGTGCCTGAACATACATCACGGATCAGAAAAAATGACACACATATGCCTTTTACATTGGCCAACAATATCTATTTCTGCAATTTGTCACCCTTTGGTCCGTACGGTACTATTTTGCAAAATTATAACGAAAGTATTACATCCAAATAATAGACGTAACGCATTCACGTTCATCTCAATTATATCAGTTCCGACCTCACTGAGAGCAAAATCTTTGTCCTCTACAAAATCACTCGATAAGTGCTGTTTAGGGGAAAGATAGGTATTTATTGTAAGAATCATTCGAAAAATTTTAGTTGAAAAATACATAGTTTCTTAAGGTTAACCCTTTAAATGCCGAATTACGTGGATGGAAGGTGTACGAGCAGCCATGAAAACAAGACATTTAGAAGTAGATAAGTGGTTAAACAGAAAGGAATGGTGTTTGGGTTCCGGAAGACGGCGACAGCTGTCACAAGACCGGAAAGATAGATAGAAATGCCGAATTAAATCCCATCTGCCATTTGCTGACATTATTAGGAGCTCACCCTATTCTCCACATTAGCAGGATAAAGGTTAAGGCAGGTGGTACGTATTTTTACCATTGGACTTTAAAAGTTCAATAAGTATGTAATGTTTTAAAAAACAAGAATTAAATAATTCTGTTTAAGGCTAAGAGTGACGCTATAACTGTTTTCAAAATAGGCCCTAACGACTATCATCAACCTTGCAACAGAAGAATTGTGCTCCACGAATGTGGTTATTTCTGTAATTTAAAAAACATTTCTGTTCTTCAATTACTGTATTTTAGAATTTATGTACAGTTTTGTAAGAAACAATGGCTGTTTTGAACATGCTTTCAGAAATAATCGTAATAAAAGATGTGCTAGAAACTGACAGTTATATGCATCAATGCATGAACGACCAGGCCTGCTAATTATTTCTCGTTATTTATCACATGAAACTGAGCGGTCATTTTCAAACTTCTGCGGCATCATAACCTCAGGAAAAATCCAGAATTATTAACTGCGTTGGAGTATGGTTGTTCTTACGTTAAGGTGCACGTGATAATTCATGTGAACGGATTTTCATTTTATTACAATCCATATCAAAAAAGTTCTGAATTTTATTCTGAATTTCACAACACTGTCTGCGGTCTATATACGTATATTTTAATTTGTCAGAATAACTCGGTTGAATTAGATTAGTCATGTCAATACAATGGATGGGAAAAGAAAATTAAGTCACGTATTTGACAGTAGTCCTCAAGGAAGTCAAATATGAAGACGACCAAAAAACAAATGGTAGAATTATGTAAAAACAGATATTAAATGCAAAATTAAAAACTGGAAAACGAAGTAAAAAACAGAGCTGTCTAGGAGAAGTCCATTAAGCAGGCGAATGTCCGCATCTAAGAAGAAGTCTACTCGTACATGTAAGTCTAAATAGTACAATGGCAGGTACTAATATTACTGTCTGACACAGTGTAACGGCATGTGGTATGGGACATAACACCAACGATTCGGAAGCACCTGCTGCCCTCATTTGCAGTATATTGTATTATGGAAGTGAAGGCAAAAGAGTATACCTAAACACTGGTACCAGTTTAACGGACTACGTGACCTTACGCCCCCGAAGACCGTATATTTTTATTCCCTGCCGAGAAAAATTCAAAGCTCTCAATGTCACTTATATTTGAACGTCGACACAGCAGGAAGGGAAGGTTTGGTTACATGAGTTTTCTTCTGTATTATTTTGTTTTCGAGACCTCAGCAAAATACGAAGCAGACCCACATTCAATATTCGAAACGCACATATTTAAGTCCAGTTGTTGAAAGTCCTGACCTTATACTCTATTGCAGACCTATTTGGCCGTGACAATATTCAGGTGGCTAAGTCTCAGCCTTTTACGACGGAAGCATGGTTTCGATACCAGGTCTGTGTATGTAGGATTTATGAGGCCAGAGGGGCACTGAAAATGGGGTTTCTCTCAGTTCCTCGGTTTTATCCTGTCAGTATCATTTCACCAAATGCTCTATGATTATATTTATTTCTAATACCGCCGGGTTCATATAGCTAATCTTAGTACCTGACAACGTCGTTAATACAATACTTTTCACTTTATCTCACAGATAAAAATTAAGAGATAGAGAGTGAGAGAGAGACAGACAGAGAAGTAATCTATTTAACCACGTTGTCATTTTCAAAGATTATATAAGGTCGGTGGCAGGTGAATGGAATATGAGTAAAGAGCACTGGTGGAAAGATGCTGACATGGCAGAATTGAAGTCCTCGGAGAAAACACTGTCCCAGTGCAATTCGGCTTACTACAAATCTCACATGAGTGTCTTTCAGTCGAACTTTGTGTCTCCGCTACGAGAGGCCTGCGGTTAACGGTCCGAGCAAAGGCACGACCGATTAGAATTATAGACAAAAAGAGACAAGATTAGAACGAATACCGGCCTTGGAACTGGAACTGGAATCAGCCGGACTAAAGGAAATGTAACACCGTTAATTTCAGTGTTAATTTGTGTGAGAAAGAAGTGCCTGTTAGATTTGATAGCATAATTTTAAGAACATATATTTAGAAGAGCAGACCATCTGCACACCATTAAAATCGTTTTACAATGAAAGAACATGCGCAGAAGGTAGAAGTAAACGTAAGGATTAAGGTTGTTCCTATGCACGCCTTGAAGACACATAAGGCGAGAAGAAGTATACCTCAACTCATTCTTACTCTACGTGTTAGACGCAGTTCAGTGGTCAAAATCACGCCCCAGCCGCTTTACTCCTGAAAATAACTTATTAAATAAGAAGCAGCTTGCGGTCTGCAGCCGTTCTGGATAATTTAGAGAAGAGAGAAATTTCATGTCCGTGCCGAGATTCGAACCGTGAATCGCCCAGAACATAACCCAGTACTACACCGACTTCGATAAACTAGCACCAACTATATGGAGAACAGCGATGCCTTTCGGAACTGTGAAAATTTGGTCTGAAGTATTTACATGAAACCTGATGATTTCAAATTCTAAGCTCTCTCTGTCAGATCCTGATTAACCGAAAAACTAAATAAGTGACAAAATGCCAAAATTGTACAATTTAATATAATACTCAACTTAGTATTGTAGCCTGAATCAGTTAATCAAATTTACTTCACCAGGACCGACTTTCTTTATATAGGTGTACATAGCACGCATATTAACATTTTCATACTTCTTCATGCTCCTCGGTTTTCAAATACCCTTTTTCATAATTCTCCTCTAAAATCTTAAATGAGTGTACTTTCCCTCTCTACGTACATACTCACGCTGTTCATATCACAATCTGTAATTTACTCGTAAATTAAGCTTTATGCCCGCTTACAGACAGGGCTTTTTGTAATTTAAATCTTCACTTGTGACATTTTCATTACTTTACTACTGCCAAGTTAGTTCACTATGTACCACACTTCTTTTATGTACTTCATTTGTAGTATATAACTAACCCAAAGGAACAGTGTGTTCTTAGAAGCTAGTAGTTAAACAGCTACTTAAGAATTATCCCGCATTTTATTGCACCTTGTTGTTCATTAACGTTCTTACAAAAGTCAGAGCACTTAATTTACATCACTACTACCACCCAGAGGCAGATTGCTTCACACAATCACCCTATCATCTACTCCGCCAGCCGAGACAGGTTTCACTGTTTGCACAACCCTCTGTAGCAACATCCCTTACAATTCTGTGTCGCAATTACTCTGACCAACAGTGTACTTGTCGGCGGGGGATGCTCATCTGTTTAGTACAGCACAACGTAATGACTTTATTGGATTTCTTCCTGCAACCTTTACTGAACGAACAGCTTCAGATGACAAAATCTTCTGCCATCCCTTTTTATACTTAGTTGTTTTATGAGTAATGTAAGGAGTCGGCTTTATAAAATAAAACTTTTTTTATTTAATGTAAAAATTACTCTTCTAGTACAATTTATTTTCATAAAAGAGGCTCTGGAAACAGAATCATAGAGTTATAACCATAAAACGTAAAACGATAATATCTATAAATATTCACAGTCACAATCAAATCACTTGTAAATAGTTTTATTTATGTGCCAACTATTTTCGAACTAAACTCTGGTCATCATCAGGCACCTAACACAAGAACTTGAAACATGTACAGAAATGACAAGCATAAGTACTTAAGACTCTGTTTAATGTGTGCTCCGCAGTCGTAATGCAATATAATCCTACAATTCATACCAACGCAGTCTAAACGTAATTAAAATATAATATTGATATTTTCCCTTTGGAGGATCGGTTAGGTCTACGTTCAGAACTATGTTTAACCGATCAACACACAAGTTTGGACATTTAGGTGTAGCGTCTATTTTCTTTGCTTGATTCGAAAATTGTAAAACATATGAAAAATCGAACTGAACATAAACTTTTATTCGAAAAAAAAATCGCTTTGGAATATTTAGCGAGCTGCACTGAAGTTGCGTACAGAATAGCATAAATGTCTTCATGTTAAAATGTCCCCTATTGGTATTAAATTATGACCAAACTTGAAATAACCTGGCAGTTTTTTATACAATGATATGATAATATATATTATGAAAATTCGTTGAGCGGTTCTAGAGTTATTACATGTATACACACAGACGGAAGGATAGACAGAGAGGCAGACAAAGGAATAGAGTGATTTAATAGGCACTCATTAGGATGCGAAAGCATCTGAACGTGTAGCCATTAAAACAGACACAAAATTAAATTAGAGATAATAAAAGGAAGTACAGATTGTGTTCACATCTGCAGTGGTGTATATAAAACAACCCATAACCAAGCGGGAGGGAACTAATGCATTAGTAATCTTCGGTAGAATAAAATGCTCTATTACACTTACTGGAATGAAACAATAGAATATTAGAAGTAAGACTGAAGCTTAGCAAAGGATATTTAATAAAAATCCTTAGCCTCCAGACGATAGACGCGAAGGCAGTAAGGAAAATTTTATAAGCATTTGCAAAAACCTATACGCGCGCGCATGTTCTACAGGTCTCGATATTTGGTTGGCCGTGCATCAAGATGGTAATAATAAAAAAGTTCTACAGGTCGTTTGGAGGAAAAAAAGTCAAATAAACTATAGTCCATTTCGACTCCCTATAAAGTGATGCACTAGTGAAGCGAGCTAGCACTGCCCTCATTTGAGGGAGTTCCTGCTTGTACACTGCCTCGGCTGGTGACTGTGCTTCGTGTGGCTGTGTTGACTTTAGTACGACAGGGCAGTCAAAGTGCGTAACACTTTTAAAAATGAAGAGTACTTATGCTTACATGCATTTCGTATACTGTTTCAGCAATGGCCATGGTAGAACTACCGTTGCGGAATAATGACAACGATATGCACTTCGCAAAACATTTGAGTACGTATGCACTGGTTTCTTCCAAAGAGCGACTTCAGAACGTGAACAAAGACGTGGAGAAGGTGAGGATCTGGCAACAGTGCAACGTAGTCCATGTACAGGCAGAATTTCCAGGACGATTAGTGTAGACAGACACAGGTACGGAGAATTATATGCCATGAAGGTTTCTCTCAGTATCACCTGCAAAGAGTGGAACACCTTTCACCCGGAGATCGCTTCAACTGAGTAAAAGTTTGCGAATGGCTGTAACTAAGGCTACTAATCCAGCCGGACATTCTGTTGACGGATGAGCCTCAATTTACTGGGGATTGTACTACAAATACAAAGAATTCGCATTCTTCTGAGCAGGAAAATCTAAACCTTGTAACACGATACATTTTCAAAAGTGATTTTTAGTTAACGTGTGGTTTGGAGTTTTAGGCAATAAACTGATTGGACACATGTTAACCAGGGATGTTACCCGCTCCGTATTCTGAATTTTTTTAGAAAAAAATTACCTCTCTATTTAGAGGACATGCTTCTGGCAACAGGGGGGCGAATGTGCCTAGAACATGAGAGAGCACCTCCACATTTCCGGAGAGAGAAAACGGAATTTTTTAATAAAATTCTGAAGGAAGATGGACTGGAACAAATGGACCGATGGCCCTCTGTGTCACCCAACTTGAATCCAGATTTCTTTCTGTGGGGTTTCATGCAGGGGAGTGTATATCATGGTTATATGCAAGATGGAAGTTTGACCATTACGTCGCGAAACATTCGTTATATCTGGACTCTTTACTTTTTACGCCATGCCATCATATGTGGCAGTGTAGGCATAGCTCCACTCTTTCTTAACCTTTTAAAGCCTAAGACTTACTCTATTTACCACTAGCTTCAATATTCAAAAATTCTGCGTTCTTCCCACAATGCATTTATGTGTTTTGCATGGATCTCAGAAGAAACAGCGATTTTTTCCCTGTACAGAATTAACTTATCGGTTTTTATAACCGAGGCAGAGAGTGTTTACTGCGCGGTACGGACTGGGTCTTTAAATCAGATTCAGATTGGACCTTAAAGGGTTAATCTTGACACTAGATAGAGATTAGTAGATTGCTTCATGTCCCGACTGCTTAACGGCCTGTGCAAACCTCTCCGATATATACTGAATAGCAGACTGAGTGGAAGGGCTAATTCAGGGCTCACGAACCTAATGCACGCGGTAGGATTTCCTTGGCACGTGGCATTCACTGCTGTCCCATTTTTTTTTTTAATTTCTTTTGCCCGACCAGCTTCTCTATACTGTGAAGAATATGTGTATATATATATATATATATATATATATATATATATTTATTTATTTATTTATATATACACATCTGACTGCGTAGAGATTGTGTATGAATTACCGTTGCTACCAAATAATAGTGCGAAAAGTATTTTTACACAAATCGGGAGCGGTGCGAAACTGAATATTTATCATTGGGATGTCGGCCTGCAGGTGACTGAGTGAACACAAGATATTGGACAAAACGTTTTACAATCTTCTTTTCAAACAGACAGCAGCAGCAGCCCCAGTTACCTTCAAATTTTCTTCCTTATCGCATTTCTCGAAGAGGACTTTATTAGAAATATAATAATTATACTATACATTAATTATACTATAGAGTTGTAATATGCAATAATAATAATTTTTATATAATTAATAATTATTATGGAAAGCTCATGACAAGATTTTGCTCTTCCAGATTCCCATGGTTACGAGTAGAATTTCTTCAAAATTTGTAGGCAATTTGGGCACGCGCTCCCAGAAAATTTCGCCAGCCCTGGCCTAGCCGGTCTGGACGCTTTGGGAAAAAAAAAAAAAATTCTGGCTCCAGCCGGAATTCGAACTTTGTTTCATCCAACTAGTGGAAAAATTTGAAATTTCAACAGGTAAGTCATATGGAGGTTTACTGGATGTTATGTTTAGTATTTGCTTGAACTGTAAGCTCATAATTTATAAATTGTAACTTCTAAAATGTAATTACTTTGCTTCCTATCCCATGATCTGGATAAAGCTGTTTTTCTGAGAAACAACATAAATGGAAAACACTACACAAATCGATAAGAAGAATATGTGAATATAAGAGGGGTGAATTGAGCGTGTGTTATAAATCTATAATTCACACAACAAACAGGGATGATTTCCCTAATAACTGCTTTTAATAAAGATAACTTAAATGATTGGATTTATTTACTGCAAGGTAAGTACTGAAGTTACAGCACATATTCAAAGAAATCCATCATAGTACACAGTTCGTCATTGATAACATCTGAATTGATTGCATCTCCAGCATGTGCGTGACTGTAGTAATGAGGAGGTAATATTGGGTTTACGGAATAAATGACACAAATTTTTACTTTCGTGTGTATATTAAAGTTTATTTTAGTATGATATAGGCCTAGGCGAAAGAGAAATCAACTTTACATTTACACAAAAGTAATTCCCTGATTTGTGCTATTACCCTAACAGTTTTCGGTAGTTGCATTCAGGTTTAACAAAGAGATGGGCTTGTGAACCTGACGGGAGTACATGAATGGAAAATGTCTTGGAAATCCCTCACTTGGAAGATCAAAACGCAGGAGAGGGCACTTATTAATTTAAAATTTCAGAAAGTAATTTTCGTTGAAGACTTGGTGTACGGTTTATAATTGTTGTTTTACTGTTAAAGATGGTAAGCTTGCACCAGAGTGTCGGTCCTTTGTACTTCTCTTAATTCTGATCCTAAATAACACATTGCACAGTTATATCGTAGGTTTACAGAAATTACTCAGATAGCCGGTGCAGTAACTGTCGTCGGCCTGGAAGATGGGCTGAGAATAAGGGTTATTTGGGGGGGGGGGGTGGTACAGCATTCAGATCGGCTTTGGGGCGCGTGTCATTTCCCATGTTGTAGGTACAGGAATTACTTTCCTAGTGAGCATTGAAAGCATTTTGGAATGTTAAACCATCCGTCCAGACCGGCTCTGGGGCCCACCCAGCGCCATATAAAATTGCTAACAGATCTCTGTCTGGGGTTAAAGCGGCCGGGGCATGGCGTTGACCACCTACCCCGTCTAGCACCAAGGTTAAGGAAGAATAGAACTATACATCTGCTCCTCCTCTGGACCTTCATGGCCTCTTCTAGGGTGAAATTTGCCTTTTAGACCATGTCGACTGTTAAGTACTTCCAGAAAATTTTATGTTTTGTTGACCGTGCATCGCGATATAATCGTGTAAAGAAAAATCAACTTGATGCACAACTTATTTTTAGTACATTTCCTCAACCTCTACATGTTTCGGGCGTATCAATTCTAATCCATCCAGGACAACAGACAGTCATCCAAAAAGAACAATAAATACCAAATATTGTATACATGTTGTTGTACCTCCTGATGATGGGCTTACGTAGATACGCCCGAAACATGTAGAGGTTGACGAAGTATACTAAGAATAAGTTGTGCATTCAGTTGGTTTTTCATTACACGCTTCGTTCTGGCGGTTTCGAAGGGTTTTAACACCTTGGTCTTTACCGTCAAAAGTACAATCCTTCGAAACGTCAACAACTACTTAAATGTTGATACTGTGTAATATTTCAGAACACTTGAAACATGAACTGAACCATATTCGGGCCACAGCTAGGAATGCCTAAAACTCTTCTTTCCCACCGCCATGACTATGCGTGGCGTGTGCTGAACTTAGCTCAGGGAGAACTATCCGTGAGCGAATGACTACGAATGAAAATACTGCAGGTAGAGTAAGAGGAATTGACTGGCCTTTTCTGAGAGCTTCTCGTACAACCTCCTGGAGGTCTTGATACGAATGTTTACAATTATTGCCTTAAAATTAGCTGTCGAACATACTGCCATTTGCCTGACTAATTAAATCGGCTGGGCGGCAGGATAGCACAGCTGTTATAGCGACTAGGCTACAATTTGGACGATTAGAATTCAGGAACGGGGAAGAAATTCATCTCTTCTCTAAACATCCAGACCCAGCCTTCAAAAGGTACCGGCTCCTCTTTATTGGAAATAAAGCGTCCGGGGCATGAGGCTGACCACTCACTTCCGTCACTCATCTCCATCTAATGTGGAGGTTAAGAATGAGTGGAGCTATACATCCAATTTCCTATATGCCATCATGCTATGTACGGGCGTTTTAGTAAATCCGTTGAGCGGAATACTTACTGAGAAGTCCTTAAAAACACGGTAAAATAAATTCCATATATCTCATGGAAACCCAAGTTTCACTGTTTTCTGTCATATGACGCCATGTTTAACCCTTAGGTGACTAATGTCATATATATATATATATATATGGAGCACCCATTCTTGATGTTTCTAGATCACACACAACGACGCAGCACAGTCGGTAGGACTCCTCTG
>Ga0268261_10000298_pt1 | contig 30665 bp, 31 predicted proteins | sample TergutNc150P1_FD_190353 | JGI IMG/M metagenome (GOLD analysis project Ga0268261, IMG submission 190353) | Nasutitermes corniger P1 segment gut microbial community from laboratory colony in Florida, USA - Nc150 P1 (SPAdes) (version 2) | ecosystem: Host-associated > Arthropoda: Insects >... | reverse complement strand
CAAATCAGCGGTGGCCGAACACAGTTTCAATCAGGACCACATCATCAGACTGCAGGACACCAAACTCCTCTCCACCAAAACCGGCCACATGGACCGTCTCATCGGAGAAGCCATCAAAATAGAAATGCATCTGGATAAGATTAACAGAGCTGGAGGTTTCAACCTTAGCAAGGCCTGGAAACCACTGCTACACAACCTAAAGGAAAAGAGACGGCCACCGAATCAATACAAGGACCCTACCTGTCATGCCTTATATACCACCCCACTCCACAACAAGTTGTAGCACCACCCACCCCCAACCGGTTACTCACCTTCCTATTGGCTCCGCTCGGGCTTACCTAAACCCGATCCGGTATAAATATCCCACACACTCCAATCCCTGTCACACTTCATCGACCTGCTTATGAAGATGGAACCTACAGAGAGTTCTGAAACGTCGGCTTTTAGCACTCGGACGCCGGGGAGATACCCAAAAGAAAATACATTACATATAAAACACGGCGAAAGCTTAAAATCAAGAATATAAATAGTTGTTTCCCTATGTGGTTGTAAATATGAAGTAACCAAAGATTTAATAATTTCGTGTAGGTGTTTAAACGTTTTACTTTCTTATTATCTATCACAGTATTTTATTTTTAATTTGCAATTCATCTCAGTAAATGGTGTGAGAAAATGTAAAAATGCCATTGTTTTGTTTAATTGTAAGGTGAATCTTTTATTTTGCAGATGATTTTGGATCTTTAGAGTGGTCCCCATGTGAACAGAAGCTGCTGTACATTGCAGAGAAGAAGCTACCCAAGACTGAACCATTTTATAAGCCAAAATCTCAAGATAATAAAGAGAATGGAAAAGAAGAAGCAAAATCCATAAAGGTACAGAATTACTAGGAATTGGCCTTTGAGGTAAAGTAATACACACACACACACACACACACACAAATAACAACAACAACAAAGTTTTTGTCAGTTTGACATCCAATCATCTGCAGATCCTGATATTCTGGCACTGGAAGAGAGTTGTCCCAAGGCCAGAGGTTTTGCTTTTTATGAGAAAAAAGCTTTATTGGTGAAACAGGAATATTTTTGGGGCATGTTCAAAAAGGCATCAACCATGGTGGTATCATCTGACCCCTTGTCTCCTACTCTTATCAACTTCTTCAGCTATGAAGACTCCAGAAAACACATGAGAGGATTCTGATGCCCTTCAGCCAGCAGAGAAGGAGGTTTCAGTTGGAGTATGCCTATAATCAGTTGTTCAGCCCAAATATAGGAGCAGTAACAAAAAATTTTCTGTAAGAACTTGGGTCAAAATGGGCACTATCAGATAATCGGGAATATTCAGTGATTCAGCACCTGTCCAGTCCCATGTGAGTTATATTAATGGAATTTTGAGAAGGGCAGGGGTGGCCAAACCTGGGAGCATTTCTAGCTGTCAAGGAGGACCAGAAACTGTGTGGAAAGGTAATTGTCAATCCAAACCTCAGTGGACAATAAATATGTTTGAACCAATCAATTCAGTGGGGCTGATGAAATTGTGCCTGCAGTACTGCAGCAAGGAATTGAGCACTTAGCAGATCATCTATGCTGTATACGTGGGTGGTCTGAAAAGTTCTCTGCCTCGACCATAGATGGTAACACTATCGGCAAGATTTTTTTTCTAAGTTGGTACATCTGTCTTAAGCATCCATGTGAAATTGCAAGTCATTCTATCAAGTAGTTTGTTTTATACAACTGTCTGAAGCAGGAGTGTTGTCTGTATCCCTTAAAATGGATAAAATTGAGTATCGTGCGGTTATAAAATTCTTTGTAAAAGGAGGCTTAATGCCAAGTGAAATTCATTTGAAGTTTATGGGGACTCTTCTCCTTCGTTTTCAACAATTAAGAAATGGGCTGCTGAGTTTAAACATGGCCATACCAGTCTTGAAGATGATCCACGTGAAGGACGTCTAAAAAGTGCAACAACACCAGAAATCATTGAACAAGTGCACAATATGGTATTGGATGACTGGCGGATGAAAGTGCGTGAAATTGCTGAGACTATAGGCATTTCAAAAGAACGTGAAGGATATATTTTGCATGAAGAATTGGATATGAAAAAGCTTTGCGCAAGATGGGTGCCGCTCTTGCTCACAGCAGATCAAAAATGCACTTGCATGAAAATCTCTGAACAGTGTTTGTAGCGTTTTAACAAAAATAAAACTGATTTTGTGCATCAGTTTATTACTATGGATGAGACTTGGATTCACCATTACACACCAGAATCCAAACAGCAGTCAAAACAGTGGGCAGAAGCCGGTTGTTCAGCGCCAAAGAAGACAAGGTCGGTACAATCAGCAGGAAAGGTCGTGGCATTGGTGTTTTGGGATGCTGAAGACATTTTGTTTATTGATTATCTTGAAAATGGTAAAACAATAACCGGGGAATATTATTCCAATCTTTTAACCAGACTAGAGGAAAAAATTTGTGAGAAAAGACCTGGTTTACAAAAGAAAAAAATAATCTTTCATCAGGACAATTCACCTGCCACAAAAGTGTTTTGGCAATGGGAAAATTAAGGGATCTGCACTATGAATTGTTGGAACATCCACCCTGTTCCCCAGCTTTGGCTTCCCCTGACTTTTGTCTCTTCCCAAAACTCAAACTCTTCCTGGCTGGTTAGCGTTTTTCTTCGAATCAAGAGGCGATTGCAGCTGTAGAGGGGTATTTTGCAGATATTATGAAGAACCACTACAGGGACGGGATAATGGCGCTGGAGAATTGCTGGAATAAATGTATTAGTCTTAAGGGAGATTATGTTGAAAAATAAAAATAATTATGAAATTATAAATTTGTTTTTTCATCGTTAGGCCGAGAACTTTTCAGAGCACTCTCGTATATAGAGCCTGTTTGGCAAGAGGGTATATACCTGAAGCTTGGAGACAGGTTAAGGTGACGTTTATTCCTAAACCCAGAAAGACTAACTATACCGAGTCTACAGCATATCATCTTATTAATATGTCATCCTTGATATTGAAAACAATAGAGAAGCTGTTGGACAGGTATATAAGGGATGAGATATTGAGTTTTTAATCTTTGCATCAAAACCAGTTTGCCTACCAAGCAGGTAAGTCCACTGACTCTGCCCTGCACAGTGGTCACACACATAGAGAACACAGTGGAACACATGGAAATAGCACTTGGAGCTTGCGTAGATACTTAGGGGGTCTTGAACAGTACCTATGTTGAAGTTAAATAAAAGCTGCTGAATAGCATGGGATAGTGCATACATTTTTATCTTTGGGTCAGTTCCATGCTGCGTAGCAGGAAAATTACAGCCACAAGGAGAAACACTGGGCATGTCTGGGCAAGGGCTGTCTGCAATGGGGGTTACCTTACAAGGTAGCATAATTAAATTACAATTTGATATTGTATTGTAATTAAATTAATCAAGCAGCCATTGAGGCCCTTGACAATTTGCAGGTAAATTCTAAATTTGTCTGGGACTGCCATCAATCCTTGATGAAACAGGCAGGACATAGCAGAATTAAACTGGTACGAGTGCTGGGGCATATTGGATTGATTCAAATGAAATTGCTGATCGACTAGCCAGGCAATCTTATGCATTTGCACTTACAGGACGAGCCTCCCCTTGGTATATTTGCAGATGTTGCCAGGGGAGTGATCAGGGGCTGGACAAGCAGGAAACATGAGAATTATTGACAGTCCATTTGTAAACAAAGGCAGGCTAAGGGCTTTCTTAAAAGACTCTCTGCTAAAAGTGCTTGGGAATTACTAAACTTGAGCAGAAACCAGCTAAGAACAATAATGGAGCTGCTAACAGAGCACTATCATTTAAAGGGATGTCTGTTTAAACTGGGGGTGGGTAGACAGTTCCGAGTGTGATATGTGGAAACAGGCATCTGAAATGGTCTCACATGTTCTTTGTGACTTTAAGACACTGGCAGTATTAAGATTTAGGCACCTGGGCCATCATTTCTTGAAAGCAGGTGACTTTGTTGACATCTCTGTCAGTTACGTACTGGCACTTTGAAGTGTGTGGGTGCTGAATGCTGAAGTAAAGGGTTGCACAAAAGTTTGGAAACAGTGGGGGTGCAAGGGTCATTGCAGTGCCTGCCATGCTGTATTCTGCTGTGCTGCCCTCTGCTGTACTCTGTAACAATAATTTGCATGAGTTTCGTATGTTTCCATCATCTGGTTGGTATGGATCCTCATTCTATACATATTTTACATTATAGAGTTGTGGGCTGTGAATATTATTGGAATTTATCCATATGTGTTGTAATTTAATTATGCTACTGGTTACTGAACCACCAGTACATGATAATGTTGCAGGGGGAGGAGTATGTGTTCCGTCCAGACTGGGGGGAGCAGTTGGAAGGAAAACATCAGTCTGTGATAGTAGTGTGTGATATGGAGTCAGACACTATATCTCTCCTGGAAGGGATTCCAGCGCATTTGTCACCTGGTCAGGTGATTTGGACTCCAGATGGGAAGGGAATTGTTGGAGTTGCATGGGAGAGTGAACCAAGGCGTCTTGGGCTTGTCTACTGTACCAACAGACAGAGCTGTGTCTTCCATGTTACAGGAGATGGAGTATTTAGTGAGTCATGTATATTATTTGTCTAATAAAACATAAACTATAAGCAATTGGGAACAATGCTAACATGCATGCAGATATGAAGAGTAGATTGAATTTGGTGAATACTTGAAACTGTTCAGTTTTCCCTCCCTCTGCTGTCTAAAAATGCGAGTATTAAAATGTACAGAACTATGGTTTGCCTGTTGTTTTGTATGAGCATGAAACTTGGTCTGTCGTATTAAGGAAAGAACATACTCGTACACTGAGAGTGCTTCTGAACAGGGTGCCTAGGGAAATATTTTGGTCTAGGGGTGAAGGGGTAACAGGGGACTGGAGGAAACTGCATAATGAGAAGCTGTATGATTGATAGTCATTGCCAAATATTATTCTGGTCATCAAATCAAAGAGCATGTGATGGATGGGGCATGTAGCATGCATGGAGTGGAAATGAAATGCATACAGGGTTTTGGTGGGGAAACCTGAAGGAGAGATAGCTTCTGTGACCTGGGTATACACAGGAGCATAACACTGAAATGCATTTTATAGAACTAGGATGTGAGTGCATTGACGGGATTCATCTGGGTCAGGTTAAAGACCAGTGGTGAGCTCTTGTGATGATGGTAATGAGCCTTCAGCCTCCATATAATGTGCAAAATTTTGATATTAATAATAACAACAGTAAAAATAGCTGCAACAATCTGTAACATATAAAAAAAATTATATATATATGTGTGTGTGTGTGTGTGTGTGTGTGTGTGTGTGTGTGCGTGCGCGCGCGCGCGCGCGCGTGCGTGCACATGTGTGACTCTACCACACTAGCACATGAGCTAAATGCCATTTGTATTACCTTTTTTTAGGTTATCAGGAGTTTTTTGTCTAATTTAAGATAACAGAAGGTTTGGCTTATGAACGGCCTGTTTTGTCAGTAATACTGGTGGGTGCAAAGAAGACTTGTCCTGCATTCCAGTGTCCACATGCACGTAAACCATCATGCCCATTCACTGGTGTGGACAGATACATGTATATAAATGGAGATTTTCTGTGTTGTAGTATGTAGTGTTCGAGCACTAAAAATGGACGCTCTGGTAACAAGTTCTGACCAGCCTTGTTCAGTGACACACAAAATTGCTACTGGCCAGTCACTGTCATGCAGGACACACAAATGAGAAATACATGCCTGCTGTACAGTGGCAAGCAGAACATGGCCTCATTAGAGATGCCTGTTTACCCTATTGAGGATTTCACCTTCATGATCCTTTATTCCAAGGAAATTAATGTTTATGATTCAAGACATCTGGGATGTTACACTGTGTTGACTCTTCTTGGACTGATTGACCCTGGAGATAGGGGGAATATGCTTCTTAAATGCGTTGGTAACAGTTTATCAGTCAGCACTGTATAACATCCCAGAAGACATGAATCTGTAGAACACCACTGTGAGAAAGAAATCCTGAAACTAATTTTTTGTGTTTGATGTATAGATTAGAAATGCTGAATGAAGAATATTTTGTTCACTCAGATGTGCTGTCCAGTGAGGGCCAGTCTGTGCACTCGCCTCGGTTCAGCACCAATGGTGAATATTTGGTATGGCTGCAGCGTCCAAGCGGTGGTCCTCATCATGCAGCGCAAAAGCTTATGTGTTACAAATGGAACTTGCAGCAGGTATGTGGATTGTTACTTTACAATTGAAATGCTTTTTCTGTCGATGTTTTGTTGCCTTGTTTTGTTTTTGGCTCTTAAACAATGCATTGCACACTTGTAAGACAAATGGAGAAGTCAGTTCTTTATTTGTATGGAACATTTTTCTCCAGACCACTTTCATATACTATGAAGGTTAACAAAAGCATAAAGAAAACTTTGAGGATGCTTTCTCTGTAAATGCGTAGTGAGGGATTAAACTTGTTTTTTGTTAGGGCTGTTGTATGAGGTGAGACTGGGTAAATTCTGTCTCCTCCACATCTCTTAAGTAGCAGCATGAACCCTGATCTTTTAAAGGTGTAAAATTCCTTATTTTTTTCCTTGGTCTGCAACTGTGCCCTACATATTTAAATTGTGATTGACAGGTCTGCTTTTAGAATGTGGGCTGATATCTCATAATATTTCCACCAGGGTGGCTTACATTACAGAGCTTTCTGTGACCTGTGCCTGTGTATATATTTTCTTCTTTTATACTGTATGTTTTGAAGCGCTTTCCTTACAATCGATCAACTTTCACACACACACACACACACACACACACACACTCAAAGACATACAGTTATATAGGTCATTTAATAACATAAAGGGCTGTGTTACATTCATGTCTATTACTTTGGCATAGATGTCCATGACAAGAAAGAATAATGGACCTACCCACTGGACACATGTCCATTTTTATGTCATTATTGTGTCAGAACTATTGTGCTTCAAATTGTTGCTTCTGTGATCCAAGTGGAAATTACTAGACCCAAGGTCCAGGCAGAGTAATAGATGGGCAAGACATTCCAAGCATTCAGCAGGGAAGTTGTGGACAGCAGTGTGGATCAGTTAGGTCATTCTTCTTGATATGTTCATGGACCATGGGATGACACTGAATGCACTGCAGCATGTCATGGAAGTAACATGGCCTGCTGCAAGAGTAAGCCTTGACAACACCTGTCCTTTCGCAGTGCAAATTCTGACTTTCACTGGGAGCATCTTGCTCATACAGCGCTCAGCCATGATGAGATGAGTGTTGAGGTGGGCTAGTGGGAGCATGTATTGAGGCCAAATTTCTGCTTTGCTATAACTGAACATGTGATGTGTTCACTGTCTCCAGTAATGTGATGACATGTAGTGTGGTTAAAGTGTGCCTACATTGCAGAGGATCCTGCTGGTACCATTTACTGTGAAGCTGGATGCAGCAGGATCATCTGAAATGCCAGTATGTTTCTAGTAGAGAATGTAGCATTATATTGCAAAAGACAGCAGTTTTCATTTCCAGTGGTTCTGTTTTCAGCAGCTCGTGTGTGAGATGATAGAAGCTGTATAACTAATGTACATACTCCAGGGAGCAAAGTCCTTCTTGAGAAGCTAACCAGTTTATGGAACCCGAAGGTTTATTACCACATTCACAAATGCCCACCCTCTGTCCCTATTCTGAGCCAGCTTGATCCAGACCATACCACCACATCCCACTTTCTGAAGATCCATCTTAAAATTATCCTCCCATCTATGCCTGGGTCTCCCAAGTGGTTCTTTCCCTCAGGTTTCCCCACCAAAACCCTGTGTATGCCCCTCTTCTCCCCCATATGCGCTACATGCCCCACACATCTAATTCTTCTCAATTTTATCACTCAAACAATATTGGGTGAAGAGTACAGATCATTAAGCTCCTCATTATATAGTTTTCTTCACTCCCTTGTTACCTCACCCCTCTTAGGCCCAAATATTCTCCTCAACACCCTGTTCTCAAACACCCTCAGCCTATGTTCCTCCTTCAATGTGAGTGATCAAGTTTCACGCCCATACAAAACAACTGGCAAAATTATAGTTCTGTGTATCTTAATCTTTAAATTTTTGGGTAGCAAACTGGAAGATAAAAGATTCTGCACCAAATGATAGCAAGCATTCCTTGAATTTAGTCTGCCCTTAATTTCTTCCTGAATTGAATTTTGGTTTGTTAAGGTTGTTCCCAAATATTTGAAATCTTCCACCCTTTCAAAGGAACTATTATCAGTCTTTTATACAGTGAGTTTGTCTTGCATTCTGATCTCTAAACATGACCATATACTTAGTTTTATCAGCATTTACTTCTAGTCCAGTCTCCTTACTAGCCACTACCAGATCTTCCACGTTTTCCTTTATTGTATGTATGCTTCGTCCCAGCATATTAACATCATCAGCATAAACCAGAAGCTGTTGTGTACCATTTGATTTCAAGCTATCCTGCTTTACCTGAACCCTCCTAAGAGCATACTCCAAAGCAAAGTTGAAAAGGAATGGCGATAGAGCATCACCTTGTTTCCAACCATTCCTAATAGGAAACATGTGAGACAAATTCTTGCCTACCCGGCCTCTGCCATACGTTTCAGTCAGACACATTTTCAGTAGCCTTACCAGTTTCATGGGGATACCAAACTCAATCAGAATATTATACAAGACTTCCCTCCTAACTGAATCATAAGCTTTCTTGAAGTCTATAAAGAGAGGATGCAATGCGTTGTTGTATTCCCATTTTTTCTCAAGTATTTGATGAATGCAGAATGTATGATCAGTAATTGACCTGTTGCATTGAAATACACATTGATGGACCCCAATAATTTCCTCTGCGTATGGAGTTAACCTTCACAACAGGATGTTGGATAAAATTTTGTATGTAGTTGGCAAAAGTGATATGCCCCTATCATTACTACAGTCTGTTTTATCACCCTTCTTGTAGTTTGATACAATGATTGACTCCTTCCACACCTCAGGCAATTCCTTCTTATTACAAGCAAAATTAATAAATATATGGATCTCACAGCAAATTGTTTTACCCCCTTCCTTAATCAGTTCTGCTGGGATGTGATCACTACCTGGTGATTTGTGACTTTTTAGCTTTTCCATAGCCAACTTCAACTCAAAGGCACTTGGCTCGGGCACTAATGGTTCTGCTGTGTGTATTTCTGTGTGCCTGACATCATTAACCCCATGTACATTCAGCTGGGAGAAGTAGTTCCTCCACTTAGCCAAAATACTGTGGGAGACTGCTACCAAATCACCCTTCTTATCCTTTACTACATTAGTTCTAGGCTGGTACCCCTTCTTAAAGTCATTGTTGCCCCTATACAAGTCCCTAATATTTTTTATCTTACTGTTAGTTTCAAGTTCCTCAATTTTTGCTTTCAGATATTCCTTCTTTTTGTTCCTGAAATGTCTGCTAGCTTCACGTCTTACCCTGTTTAGATTATCTACATTGCTTTGGCATGGATCCTGTACCCACTGCATTGTAGCATGCTTCCTTTGATCAAAAAAACCTAAACATTCTTCATCAAACCATGGTTTATGCTGCTTCACTTTGTGCAGGCCTAGATTCTCTTTAACTGAGGTTTTGGTATTCTCTTTAATGTTTTCTCTAGCCCTATTTATATCCTCGCCATCACGGAAGTTCTCCAAAGCTGCAAGCCTGTTTTTAATCTCAATCTGATACTGTTTCCTAACCTCCAGCTCATTTAGCTTCCTGAGATTATTCTTTTCCCATCCACCTTCTTTGCTGCTTGTTTACTTACTGCCAGACTTTCTCTAACTCTTGCAATCACGAGATAGTGATCAGTATCAGTCAGCTTCCCTGAAACTTTGTACATCTAGTATACTCGAATGCCATCTCCTATCTATCAATATGTGATCAGTCTTGTTGTGAGTCTTCCCATCGGGAGAGGTCCAGGTGTACTTATGAATGTTTCGGTGCAGGAACATCATGCTCTTGACAACTAGATTTTTTGATGTGGCAAAGTTTACTATTCTAACGCCATTATCATTACTATCCTGATGTACACTCTCATTTCCATTTTTCAGTTTGAAAATATTTTCTTTCCCCACTTTTGAATTAAAATCTCCTAATAGAATTTTTATATGGTACCTAGGAAAATGATAAAAAAACCTGCTTTAATTCCTCATAAAAACTGTCCTTTGAATCATCACTTTTATCCTCACTTGGTGCACGCACATACAGAACTCTGATACTACATCAGCGACTTCTCAGAACTATATATAACATCCTATCACTAACAAACTTTACTCTCTTAACTGCTGATACTATTCTGTGGTGTACAAAAAATCCTGTTCCCAATTGATGATTTTCATTTCCTTTTACATAGGAAAAATTATAATCCCCTGTTCTTACTGTACCCCCTTTGTCCCACCTAACCTCCTGCACACCCACTAAATCTAATTTGTATCTTGCTAATTCCCTGACTGCTGCTGTAAGTGAATCTGCCCTTTACAGGCTCCTAATATTTCACATACCAAATCTCGTGTCCTTTTTTCGTTGCTTAGGTCATACCAGAGTATCAATCCAGGTCAGAGACAAGTATTCAGGTTTTGTAACAAAGCCAGTTTTTATGGTAAGAAGTTGTCAACACCTCGCCCAACCCCACGCTGGAAAACCACCCATTGTCGGCTGTCCGCAACTGCTTATTCAATATATTTGCAGCTACCCTCCATATTGGAGGCCGTTCCTCCATCCACAACCTGAGGACGCACCATACCTTGGTGACAGGGACCCACTTATCATGGATATAACTAATGTAGTGGCATGATTTTGGAAATATGGTAGTCCCAGAATATAATTTTATTATGCAAAAAATCAATGAGAAAATGACATATATATTTTTATGCTTTATTTATTGATATTGCTTCTGTTACATAACATTGAATGGTGAGGTGACTGGTGAATGATGAATTGTAAAGGATTTGAAGGAAGTTTTCATGGCATAATTGAGGTACTTTTACAGTGTTTGTTTTTTAGGAACTGAGGAAAGCCATGAAAATCAGTACAGGTGGTGTACTGGCCACAGTTTGAACCAAGCCCTTGGTGAATACAAGCCTGGAGTATTACATGATGTCATTCTCCAGACCTCTTGACCATGAGATAGAAACTTCTGTGTGCACTACTTTTTCTTTTTTATTCTTGAGGTGTTGGTGAGACTTGGAAGATGGGAAGACCGTATTAAAATGGATCTTGAAGAAGTGAGATGGGAGCATGGACTGGATTAATCTGCTCAGGATAGAGATAGGTGGTGGGCTCTTATGATTGTGAGAATGAACCTCTACGTTCCACAGAATGCAGGGACTTTTTGACTAGCTGAGGACCCGTTAGCTTCTCAAGGAGTCTGCTCCATGGGGTAGTTGGAGTTAGTTCAAGAGTGAAAGATAAGCATGTTAAAATAAGTTAGGTTTATATAAGGGAGGGGAAGAGATATAGACTGTCCATTACCATATTGTCAACTATGACCACAAGCATAAGATGTGTGAGTCTGTCATTCTGTGGAAGTTGCAGTTTTGTTCCACACTAGATGTTATTTGTTTATATCTGTGTATTTGTTTCATGCACCATCAGTTTTGTTATGTCTGCTAAATGTGAGACACCAACAAAGGATAAAATGTTTTATGGGCTGCTGGACTGTTGGGTGGTGTGAATTTATGTACCACAGTTTGAACAAGAATGTTCAAAATTTCTTTCAGTTTTGTTATTAGTGTTTGGAAATGTAAGTGAGGTTTTGTCTATTGGTAGGTTGAGACTGTAGTGGACATTGTGCAGCAGCAGACTCCCACAGTGGCTGGAACTCCATTCTATGGGCTGTTCAATCTCACGTTGCCTAGACGCTGCTGGGCTGAAGATTCAACCCGTATTCTCCTTAGCACTCCCCAGCAATGTAACATTAAGAGCTATGTGATAAGTATAGGTACATGTTACACAGTGAGTTCATTACAACAGAATTACTACCAAAGGAAGAAGAGAGCCTGTTTAGGTTAAAATTCCATACCCCACATTGCAAAGAAGTATACTATGTAGAATTTATTGGTTTTTTCATTGACTGTGAATCTGACACAGATAACCTATTGCCTTTGAGCCCGTTCCCCTTTCTGCTGACATCTAGTTTCTGTGTGAAAGGTGTTACTAAAAATAATTTTTTATATTCATTAAAATTCTCAAGTAAGTGAAATACAGAAGATGCAGGCAGTATATTGGCAACTGTTTATGGACCACAGAGTTTGTCTGTTGTTTTTACTTGGGACTTCATTGCAGTGTTGCTGCCTTTGTGTTCTGTATATTGAACTTCACTGTAGGATTTTTTGTTGTTGTGTAGCACCTTTCACATCAATTTTGAGGTTTTACACACACACACACACACACACACACACACATGCAGGTACCTGTGTGTGTACATGTTTATTTTTATTTTATTTACATGTGTGTAAATATTTACCAAAGTGTGCAAGTTTCTAAAGATTTGTTCATACATTTGCAGTCAAAAGTAAAACATTTTTTGGTGTTGTTTTGTGTGGTGGCAGTCATTAGTTTGTGTTGATCATAATTTTGTTTATAACTTAAGGCAGGCAGCTGCACATCAAACATACCTTTTTGAAACAAAGGCACTTACTTCATTATAGAATATTGCTTCTTTTTTTCACATTAGCTACATCTTCTTTTCTTGTAACTAGTTCAGTGTGCTTGGATGTTCACATGTTGTAAGTCTGTGATGATGTGCATCTTATGTGTGTACTTTAACAGTCTTTTTTCGGTTTTTAATTTTTTGTCTCCTCTGATACCAGAAATGCATATGTTTTCAGAGGACAAGAATGTCACAGAGTTGGCCTGTCCAGAAGGCAGTCAGATAGTGATGGATGTTCAGAATGACATAGTCATTTGCACAAGAAGCTCCCTCAAGTCACCTCCAGTCTTGGTGTTGGGCAGACTACCATCAGCAGGCTCTGAGCAAACCATGCTGTGGTCACCTATCACCAGCTGGCCTTCCTGTCCATCACTGGACAGTCTGAAATGTCACTACATGTACCTCACTCAGACACAGGACCCAAAGGATTCTTGCAGTAAGTAAAGATACACAATAAATTTTCCTCCAGCATGAATTTGTCCAATGTGGGCTTGTTTATACACATAGAAGTAAATGTGTGGTAATTATTTTATGAATGTGGAAAATTTAATTATATGCAGTCTCCCACATATAGATTTGTGGCATGCAGAGGGAAAAACTGCCTTTCTCTTGTAACCTTTAATTTAACCCTTTGGCTCTGGAGTTGCCCAGTTTACTCTGCATAAGACACTGGATTTAAATGGCAACCCATTACTTTGCATGTTCTTGGCTGATGACTAGGTGGTTTTGGATTTTATCAGTATCACATTGTACATTAACTTAAGTCATCTTCCTGTGCCAGAGGGTTAACAGTCACATCATGCAGGTGCCAGGAGGTTTGCTTATATGTGTTCTGCTTTTATGTTATCATATGGCTTGTAGAACTTTAGTTACTATATGTACTAGTAGAGATAAAGGTAGTAGTGCAGTTGCAAGATTATTAGAGCAGTATATCAGGTTCTGTTAGGGAAATCAACTTGTCTTTGCCAAGAAGCTGTTGACATCACTTCATATATAACATAGTAACATAGATTCTCTGTGGGTAGTCATACTTTAGCATTTAGTAAACTAGCACTTGATGGAAGTGTCACGTTACTCGTTTTAAAGTGAGTACACTTGTAGTAGGTCTATATATATTGTAGTTAGCTGTGTGTAAGATGCCTGTATCAAAGCTTTACATTTTTGGAGAAAGATGTGTTTGTATCAATATTACTATTTTCTAGGTCTGCATTCTGGATTTACATAAACGTATGTGTTCAGACATGTACGTGAATACTGTTAAGTTCAACACAGAGATGGTAATGTTACACAAGCTGCATTCATTAAAAAATACCAAAAGGCATACTGCAGAAAGTCTTTCCCATGTTAGCAATGTCACTGTTACTTTCTTCTTCGTTACTTGCAAGAACTTGCCCACTATTCCCGATGACTTTGATACCAGTATCCTTTATGTAATTCCTATGTCCATATTAACAGAATTTGCAATGGGAAGTCAATAAGTAAGTCACAAATAGCAGCTAAAATTAAAGTGAGAAAATTACCAGAACAAACCATTCATTTTCTGACATAATCCCCTGAAACATTAATATGCTTGGCCCATTGCTTTACCAGCTTCTGATATTTGGTTGTGCAAAACCACATCAGCTGCTGTCATAACCACTACCACACTTTATGTTCAATTAATCATATATATTTTTGTCAGTGGTTTAACATCATGGCTTCTTCCACTGTCACGACACATGACACCACACATTATTTCAGAAACAGTTTCTGAAATGTTGTGTGATCTAATGTTCAACATGTGCATCTCTGGAAAAATCTGCGCCTCTAAAGTGTTCTTTTGATGGATCAAATGAGTGAAAATCAATTTTAAATGATTTATGACTGATGATACACTTGGCATGAAATTGGGGCTGTTGGGGTGGATGAACAAGAAGTTTCCATTTGAGTTCCCTGATTATGTACTAGGTTGCCTGGGCAGCATGAATGCAAGAGCAGTAGTTCTTGTCACAGTACTTTGGGTTGTTTTCTGCAAATTGGGTCACTAAGTGTCCACAGAACTGTGCAGTACTGTGTGGCCTTGATGGTTTTACAAGTGTTGTCATACAGTCCTGCAGTACAGTCACCATGTTTACCGACGCAAGAGACACATGTCACATATGTGCAGTCAACTTATGGTGTGACACCATAGTGTAATGTGATGCCACCTACTTCTGTTAATTCAAAGCAGTTTGGTGCATAACTTTTACACTGCAGTTATGTGTGACTTGCTGACTTACATTTGTGTAATGACACCAAGACCTTGGGAATTTGACGTGTTAGTATCATATCACATCTGTAAAAACTGTGTTTCAGAATCATTTAATGCCATCTATTTTGGACCAGATGCTCCTGAAGACCATGTTGTACCTGTTATTGTAAACCCTCATGGAGGACCACATTCTGTCCTCACAGACAGCTTCAGTATGGAAAAAGCACTATTTGCTAGTCTAGGTAAGATATATAACATTGTCAGGTGTACTGAACCTCAGATCTGGATGTTGTAACAATATAGCTTCTGGTTCTCTTTCTTCTGGTATATGTTAATGTTGTTACTGCTGAAGGCTGTTAGTGTTATTTGAAGCTGGGTAAAATGTGGTGTGATGAACCCTCAGTTATCTGATCTAATGGAGGTGAAGGGTGGTATGGAAGAGCTGGTAAGTCACTTGTTATGGGTCCACTTCCTAGCTAGTAGGTACAAAGTTAGTGAGCCAAGTAAATTTGGTTGACAGTGTTTTAACGCTTTAAACCCCAAATTAAATCCCATCTGCCATTTGCTGGTATTATTAGCTCACCCTATTCTCCACATTAGCAGGATAAGGGTTAATGCAGCAGCAACTCATACATGTTGTATGTTTGATACAGAATTAAGTTCTAAAAACATGTTTATGGCCAGAATATGTGGTGGAAGCTTTCACCGTGTAACGAAGTTTGACCTGTGTTGCTTAGGCCTAACTAGGCCTAGGGTATCTTAAGTGTCCTCACTTTGTAAATGTAGTTTTGTATGCTACGTTACTGATCCCTACAAAAGTGCAATATAATATGTTACCCAAATGCTCGATTTACGTTTTTTGGTGGGTTGGAATGTTAATTTGGTTAATGTGGAGGTCAGTTGAATTAAAGTTGTATGACTGAAGTTTCACTGTACAGTAAATAGTTGGATAGTGAAGAATGGGAGGCTTACTGCCAGAAAATCAGCTATGGTTTCATACTGTTGTCTTGTTCAGATAAAAGGAAGTAGAGCACAACTCATTGTATGTGTGTCTGTCAGATTCACACTATATCCTGAACATGTGACTATCTACATGGTCATATCAGGAGGACTCACATTATAACAACATGTGATATATGGTTTCATGCATGAATGTACAGTTCCCAGGTCCCAAGTTGCCCAGGCAACTAAATTTTTTGTGGCGATCATAATATTTGTGGGTCTTTGGTATGGGAACTTTTTCATGTCACTCACAATTTCAGAGATTTTTGAAAATTTGTGGACTTTTCGTTACATGGATTAGAACAGCTGCCATTTTATACAAATAAAATATAGTAATGTACTGTTGCTGGTCATTAAATATTGTATTGTGTAATGAAATGCGTGGCCATGATGAGTGGGTCCCTGTCAACACAGCATGGCACATCCTCATGTTGCAGGTGGAGGAACGGCCCCCAATATGTAGGGTAGCTGCAAATATATTGAATAAGCAGTCGCAGACAACCGACAAGGTGTGGTACTCCAGCTTGGGGATTTTATACAAATAAAATATAGTAATGTACTATTGCTGGTCATTAAATATTGTATTGTGTAATGAAGTGCGTGGCCATGATGAGTGGGTCCCTGTCAACACAGCATGGCACATCCTCATGTTGCAGGTGGAGGAACGGCCTCCAATATGTAGGGTAGCTGCAAATATATTGAATAAGCAGTCGCAGACAACCGACAAGGCGTGGTACTCCAGCCTGGGGATTCGGCGAGTTGCTAACAACTCTTCACTGTAAAAACTGGCTTTGTTACGAAACATGAGTACTTGTCTTGGACCTGGACTGATACTTTGGTATGACCTAAGCAACGAAAAAGGGACATGAGATTTGGTACATGGAATGTTAGGAGCCTGTATAGGGCAGGTTCACTTACAGCAGCAGCCAGGGAATTAGCAAGATATAAATTAGATTCAATGTGTGTGTGGGGTGTGGGAGCTTAGGTGGGACAATGGGGGCATGGTAAGAGGAGGTGATTATGATTTTTCCTATGTAAAAGGAAATGAAAATCATCAATTGGGAACAGAATTTTTTTTACACCACAGAATAGTACCAGCAGCTAAAAGAGTAGAGTTTGTTAGTGATAGGTTGTCATATAAGTTCTGAGATGTCGCTGGTGTGATATCATTGTTCTGAATGTGCATGCACCAAGTGAGGAGAAAAGTAATGATTCAAAAGACAGTTTTTATGAGGATTTGGAGCAGGTTTTTGATCATTTTTCTAAGTAGCATATGAAAATTCTATTAGGAGATTTTAATGCAAAAGTGGGGAGAGAGAATGTTTTCAAACTGACAATTGGGAATGAGAGTCTACATCAGGATAGTAATGATAAAGGTGTTAGAATAGTGAACTTTGCCAAATCAAAAGAAGTGGTTGTTAAGAGAAGGTTGGCTTTCGTCCACCAGATTGCATTACCAGAGTACATGGTGAGGATAGCCAACAACAAAGAACACAAGGCATCACCAAAATGAGCCAATATGACAACTCAACCATCCACACCAACATCACAGTTGTCAGTTGGGTTACAAAATATAAAAAATACAAATAAACTTTCCAGAGTTACGAGGGTGGTCTGAAAAGTTCTCGGCCTAACAATGAAAAAACGAATTTATAATTTCAAAATTATTTTTATTTTTCAACATAATGTCTCTTAAGACTAATACATTTATTCCAGCGATTCTCCAGCGCCATTATCCCGTCCCTGTAGTGGTTCTTTGTAAGATCTGCAAAATACCCCTCTACATCTGCAATCGCCTCTTGATTCGAAGAAAAACGCTGACCAGGCAGGAAGAGTTTGAGTTTTGGGAAGAGATAGAAGTCAGAGGGAGCCAAATCTAGGGAATAGGGTGGATGTTCCAACAATTCATAGTGCAGATCCCTTAATTTTCCCATTGCCAAAACACTTTTGTGGGCAGGTGCATTGTCCTGATGAAAGATGATTTTTTTTGTTTTGCAAATCAGGTCTTTTATCATGAATTTTTTCATCTAGTCTGGTTAAAAGATTGGAATAATATTCCCCGGTTATTGTTTTACCATTTTCAAGATAATCAATAAACAAAATGCCTTCAGCATCCCAAAACACTGATGCCACGACCTTTCCTGCTGATGGAACCGACTTTGTCTTCTTTGACACTGAACAACCGGCTTCTGTCCACTGTTTTGACTGCTGTTTGGATTCTGGTGTGTAATGGTGAATCCAAGTCTCATCCATAGTAATAAACTGATGCACAAAATCAGTTTTATTTTTGTTAAAACGCTCCAAACACTGTTCAGAGATTTTCATGTGAGTGCGTTTTTGATCTGCTGTGAGTAAGTCTGGCACCCATCTTGCGCAAAACTTTTTCATATCCAATTCTTCATGCAAAATATATCCTACACGTTCTTTTGAAATGCCTATAGTCTCAGCAATTTCACGCACTTTTATCGGCCGGTCATCCAATGACATATCGTGCACTTGTTCAGTGATTTCTGGAGTTGTTGCACTTTTTGGACGTCCTTTACCTGGATCATCTTGAAGGCTTGTATGGCCACATTTAAACTCAGCAGCCCTTTTCTTAATTGTTGAAAATGAAGAAGAAGAGTCCCCATAAACCTTTATGAACTTTGAATGCATTTCATTTGGCGTTAAACTTTCTTTTACAGAGAATTTTATAACTGCACGATATTCAATTTTATCCATTTTAAAGGACACAGACAGCACTCCTGGTTCAGACAACTGTATAAAACAAATTACTTGATAGAATGACTTGCAATATCACACTGATGCTTATCACAGGTGTACCAACTTAGGAAAAAAATATCTTGCCAATAGCATTGCCATCTGTGGTCGAGGCCGAGAACTTTTCAGACCACCCACATACATATTGCCTCCAATTATATGTATCTCATGTACCTCTTGTGGCATTTTTTTTTTATGGCTGAACAGCCCTAGTTGGCCTAGGCCTACAACTCATTTTCGAGGCTTTGTGATTACACTCAGGGGTGAATTACATGGGGCTACTCTACATGCTAGTCACCATCGAGCTCACTAGCAGCTTTTAATCTTGCTGGCAACCAAATACAAACAAGTGAAGTTGAAGTCTGTTCAACTTTATTCGCTACTCACTGGCTAGTATAATATCCCGCTTGTAAACTCACTCTCTGTAATTTATATGGCCAGTAACTTGTGATAAAACACTAAAATTCTTCAGTTTATCTCTGAAATGTCAAATTGTGGAGTTCAACACTACTAGTCAACTGCCCAGCCTTTTCAATCCTACGTGTAATAGGTATGGCTAGTTTACTCCCTGCCTGCTCACTAGCTGGCGACTGAACTCGTTGGCAAATAATGCGTAAAGTTGCCTCGTATAATCCCCTCTTTATACACACCACACTCTGTATGACTGCACCGGACAAGTGATTGGCCCATCGCAGAGACCTCTACCTGATATCATACGACACTTAGAGGAGACAGACATCCATACCTCCAACAGAATATGAACCCTTAATGTCAGCAAGCAAGCGACCACAGGCCCACGCCTTAATTCATGCAGCCAATGGGATCATCCTTTCTGGCATTTATTAGGCACAAAATACAGTTAGGAACTCAGTTTTGCAGCTCCACTACGTGATAGATTGAAATGTTTGTTCATCAGCTGTGTATGAAAGTCCAAATTCGGCACACGAAAGACAGATTAGGGCCGAGAATTTATAAAGTATGAAAGTTGAATGTCTGAAAGTCAAGGAGCACCTATGTTTCTGACTTGTGTTTTAGATGTTGTGTATAGTGATGGTATTTGGTGCACAATTGGACTAGTTGGCATGGAGTGTATTTGTGTTTTGTAGGTGGAGAACATTTGTATGCCACTCTATAATTTTGGGGTGATCATGTGGTATAGGAAGTGTATACGTGTAACTTGTTTGAATTTATAAATTACCAGAAAATATGCCAACATTAGTCCCAGGTAGCTGCAAAACAAGTTAATTTTTTGGGCCTTACAGTATCGGAGATCTTAAACTAGCAGCATATAATTGTTGCAAAATTCTGATTTGTAGCTTTTATAATTAAATGTTGTGCTTTGTAACATTAAGGTGTGTGATTCATTGATATTGATGATTATGTATGCTAAATTCATTTTGGGATATAAGTATTGAATACCAACTGCAAACCATTCTAGTGCTGGCTAATGTACACATTTGTGACTTTAAGGCTGTGATTTAATTCACACCTACTCCTACACCTGCATCTCACTTGCAAACTTTTGGCATACTAAAGTGAACCAGCTCAGTTCCACAGACAAGACAGACACTGCAAACTGCAGTCATCCTTTGTCAAGTAATCCAATTACAAGTGGTTGCACAGTCCAGTATGGTGCCGTGTTTCTACCAGCTGACTGTGGTACTTGCAACTTATGTACCAACTGAAATGTCAAAGAAATGATGCTTCATAGTTTTTCCCACAAAAGACCAGAGTTTAGTGTACTCTCACATAGTACCTTGAATTTTTTCAAGATGAGGGTAAATTGATATTTTGTATTTAGTTGTGTAATAAAAATGATTACCTGTGTGTATGTCCACTTCCAGTGCCTTATAGACATTGTCTACAAGGCATGACAAGTAAATTTGTAAGTCTGTAAGTCAATAATTACAAATATGACAGTTATGTACAGTTTGAAGTTTTAGAAACTTCTTAATGTTTTTTGCACCACTTGGTCATTGTACACTGCAGTGCCACAGAATACATCTGTGCTACTTACTTCTCTTAGCCACCATCGTGATTTTTGTCTTCTTAACCACAAATATTCACCCCCAGGCTTTCTGACAATTAGTCATCTTTCATGATTGTAATGTGAGAAGTACGGTGGTTATACTAATGAGAGCAAAAGCTGTCAGCATAGTGAGGTTATATTAATCAGAGTCAGAGCTGTCAGCTTCATGTAGTTACACTAGTAGGGGTGATAGCTCTCGGAAACATGTGGTTATGCTAATGACAGTGGAAGTTGTCAGCTTAATGTGGTCAAGTTGACTGTCTTCTGTAGACTCCATTCAGTACCTGTCATTATGCATGTCTGTTGTGATTATAATAACTGTTTTAGGCATGTTGGCATAGTCATGAAGAGTGTCTGTTAGCTTCATCATGTCTGTCTGCATTTATCAGCACAGTGCCTACTGCGTGGACTTTTGTTCCAATTGATAATGGGGACTTTTATTAAAATCTATCAAGAAGATCCATATTTGATTAAAATCAGGCAAAAATATCAGGTTCTTGGCATAAGAGCTAGGTATGTTTTATTGTTGCCAACAACATTTATTTGCCATAAAATCACTGCACAACAATACCAGATGTATTGCATCATTGCATTTGCACAGCGGTATAAGTATTTTATTGTTGACATTGACACCTGTAGGTTAACAATACAAAGGGAACACATTGTTGAGTTTCCATGGCCATAATAACATGAGCACACCACAGTGTTACTGAATATGTATATTGCTTATCTTGTTTTGTGCATATTTTGTGATGAGCATTCTCACAAAGAAATATTCTTGCCACTGATTTGGCACAAACCATACCCTTATCTCATGGTTTCCGTCAGAGTCTTTGAAGTATGAGTAAAATCCTGGAAATTGACAGCACCTCAACAAAATGACCAAGGTGCAGGAGTTGCTGAAAGATAGGTCACCCTCTGGGTGAATATTTAGGACACTCAAGGATACCAGTCTAGTTATAGTCAGAGCATTAAGTTGAACAATTAACAATATTGTGGTAATGTCATTAGAAGTTGTGTTTTTGTAGTGAACAGAAGATAGTGAATCAAACCATCACCAAAGAACTTTCAGTTTCACAGTTTTTTTTCTCCCTGCAATAACTATTAATGAGGTCTGTCTTTAACTTCCAGTATGTAAATGCACCGTTCGTGGTATGGAATACTCTTTTGTTTTAGTGAAGGTGTTTTGGTAAGCATTTGGTGTTATAATGTTGTTACAGGTTTTGGAGTTTTGATGGTTAACTATCGGGGCTCCATAGGTGCTGGACAAGAAAGTGTAGAATTTCTGCTTGGGAAAATAGGTGATTCAGATGTGAAAGATGTCCATCTTGCAACACTTGAAGCTTTAAAGCAATTTCCTTTTCTAAATCCAGAGAAGATGCTACTATTTGGTGGATCACATGGAGGGTTTCTTGTACTTCATCTCAGTGGGCAGTTTCCGGTAACGATATGTTTAGTACAATCACACATTCATCTGTATTGTATGAAATGTTCTTGTCAGTGAATATCATAATTTTTTCCCCCCTCACTGTGATTTCTTCTTAATTTTGCAGGATATGTGTAAAGGTGTGGTAGCAATTAATCCAGTGACGGACTTAACTGCTATGTTTACTGTTACTGATATACCGGATTGGTAAGTTCTGTGTAATCTTCTGTAGTAATATGTAATGACTGCGGCCTAGTGTAGGAAAGGGCATTTAAATTGTCTGTTCTCATACCATCAGTGTAGTGTATGCTCTGACAGCTTTGGAAAATAAACAGCAAATTGGTTAAATGAACCTTTATTATTATATTTTGAAGGAAGTATTCTTACACCCTTCTGACAGTGGTAATAAATGAAACTAAATGGAGGGAAACCTATAATGATTATCTTCATAATTTGTATTCTTCTCAAGATGTTATTAGGGGCTCTGATGAGGGAGAACGAAATGGGTGGGACATCTAGTGCACATAATGGACATGAAAAATTTGTACACATTTGTAGTAAAATGTCTGAAGACAAGAAGCACTTGCAAAACTTAACAACAGGTGGGAAGTTAATATTAACACAGGCTTTGTGCAATAGGGTGAGAGTGCAGACTGGATTGATTATGCTCAGACTACAATCTGGTGATGGTCTATTGTGAATAGAGTAATGTACAGTAATAGTGTACATAAAAGGCAGGGTATTTTCTGACTATCTGATTGACTATTAGCACCTCAAGAAGTCTTCTTCATGTAGTTGGTGAGGGTGCACTTGGAAGCAGGTCTGGCTGCAAATCCCTGTACTGGAAGCAGGTCCTCCTGCAGTGATTGATTCAATGTTCCTACACTGGAAGCAGGTCCTCCTTCAGCCGTTGATGCAAGGTGCCTCTACCCATAAATTAAACCAAATCTGGTTGTTCCTCCCTCAGTTATTTCTTTTGTCTTTTTCTCATTTAAATTTACTTTTACATTTTTTGCTCCATCAAATTTTCTGCAACTCATTACCTTAACACCATCAAGCCATTATACAAAATGCATGCTTTGTTTAATAACAAAAAATCATACAAATATTTCTAAGCATGAAAAAGTTTCTTTTCTACCATCCTGGGTTTAGACACTCTTACCACAAAGCTGTACAACTGATGAGAACTATGAAGGGCCCAATATGTGTGACCCTGTCATGTACCTACTCTTACTTTTTGCAGTGCCTTCCAAGAGGTTCCTTGTCTTGTCTTCACCTGCAATATGTCATGGCCTGACTGTTCTTCATATCTTAATCAAGTGGTAGAAACAATCCCATACAGACTGTAAATACCCAGTTTTAGCAACATGGTGGTTTGTTTAAGGGACCTGACTTAATGTGCTCTCAGAGTTGTGGCACATTATGCAGCGTGGGTCAGTATGGCCTTGCTTGATAGTTATAGGTGGAGCAGTTAACACACTATTGAAATGGATGTACAGTGTAAGAATGTGTATTGGTTCAGGTGAGCTTTGTTTTAATAGTGTTAAATATTTGGGTTCTGTGCCAGAGTTAGTTAATCACCAGGTTGTAAGAAATTAATACAATGATCCCTCATCCATCACAAGGCTTAAAGGGAATGAGAACATCCTGCAGGACAAAGGCACATTGCATAAACTTCTTAAGGGGAAAAACGGTTTAGAGTTTTACTTGCGCTAATGCGTATGGATCTCTCCACCACTTAAAATACATTTTTGGACAGTAAACATTTACACAGTGTTTGGGTAGCTGATGCTACCAGCTTCCATGGTGGTTGAGTGAGTAACCTGGGTGGTGTATCCAGGTGTGTATAAGTTTTTCAGTGTTTCGCAAATGTTTTCTGTCTTATATTATTTTCAAATGTATGAAGTCAAAACGACGCTTTGAAATGCCATGGGAGGCGAGGGTTTACTGTATTGAATGCAATAGATGTAATGTCATTAGAAGAGTAATGATAAGTGAATGTCACACAATATGTGTATTGTAATTGGTCTGTTCCCACAGATATTTAATGTGATTTATTGGATTTTGCTTTGTTCTTAATTTTGAAGTTTAATGGATAGGGCTGTTTTTCAGTTTGCAGACAACTGAACTTTGCCATGTTTGCATAAAGTCACTAAAGGAATTTTCTCTCCTTCAAAAAAGGATTAAGTTTTTTTTGTGACTATGCTTTCCAGGGTTTCTGTTGAAACTGGCTTTCCGTACACGAAATCTGAAGAGATAAGTTTGACAGCATTTGAAAAGATGAAGAAATGCTCACCATGCAGTTATGCTTCAAATGTTGTTGCTCCTACACTGCTGCTGCTCGGCAGCAAGGACAAGCGCGTCCCAAGTAGTCAAGGCATTCATTACTACTACATCCTGAAAGCCCATAACATCAAGTCTAAGTATGTTGATTATTTCTATACTTTCCTTTGTTCACTAGAGACAGGTTGATGAGAGATGTCACATACAAATTTTGTTAGATTCATTTGGGAAGAGAGGCCTGTGAATCTTTGAGTGGTGGGTTTTGAATGGCCACACTCACACTACATACTGTGGTCTTTCATGGTAGGCATTAGGCTTAATCTAAAAGAAACATTAGTATCCAATGAGCCAGAGGGCTTAAATGAGCCAGTAATGCATTCTGTAACTCTCTGACATGTTTGGCTATGTTATTTCAGTACTATGGTCAAGCTAAGGTGGGGAGTTACATGTAAGAATAAAACCAATGCAGGTCGTGCATCAGCACTTCAGTAGATTTGGCACTGAAGCCTTTCATAAAAGTACATAGCACATAGAGTTTTAAGGTACTGGCCCAGCATTTGTTTGACTAGGCCAGAAGAAACAAGGTAACTGCCATCACATGAATGCCATTGTGTCTGGGAATGCAAGTTAAATTGCGGCACATTAAACCAACTTGTAATTCTAATTACAGTACAGCACAGGATAACACTGCCTTATATATCATACACTGAGACCCCAATGAGAAGGAAATTTATGCACTTGCCTAAGGATGTCAATTCATAAGCATAAATGAAATATAAGCAGTTGTATGTTATGCATGTTGTGGTCTTCCAGATTATGACATTTGTCCAAAAATGCACTATCTGCATCTTCAACGTAGAAATCCTGAAGGTGTAGGTAATGTTCCTCTGAAAAACTGAATCAACTTCCGTGGTCAAACAGTATGTAAAACCTTGGTCAAACAGTATGTAAAAACCCAACAAGATGGCAAGTGTACCAATAACAGGTTCAGCCCAAAGTTACATGGATGTACCACTTCACTTGAAGTAAAATATGCCCAGTCAAGTCACTGAAACATTCTGCAATCTAAATAAAATTTATTGTCCAGTAACACAAAATTTTGCTTTATTCATTAAATTTGGGCTTTTGCAGGGTGGGGGGTTAGGCAAATGCTTGCACAGTAATGGATCTTTGGGTTTCATTAAATGCATTGAACTTCTTGACTGGCAGAGAGCCTTGTAGCTTCTCAGAAAGGACAGCTCTATGGAGAGTGAGTGATTGAGAATAAGTGAGAGTGGGAGCAAGTGCAAGTGAGCGGAAGTTGGTGAGAGTGCATGACAGTAAACCTGCAATTGTGAGTGAGTGAGAACGTGAGAGTGAGTGAGTGAGAGTTATTTATTTAGTTAGGTTAGTTTGGTTCAGTTAGTTAGTTATAAACCATATTTTTTTCATACTTTCCTTTTATTCACAAAATAAGGCGATTCCTTGCTTTCAGCTAGGTGCCATGCCACCACCACATCTTATATCAAACTGTACATATCCTTGCAGTTTCAGTTTGAAAATATTGCTGCTTTCATCATTCATTATTTCTGGAGACTTGTGTATGGACTACTGTTCATGCTGTTGTAGTATGTATTTCAAAACAGATCCATAGCTACAGAGAGAGAAACTTTAGCTTATGGCACTTCAGTACAGTGTATTGTATTTACGTGGGGGGGGGGGACCCAAAAATAACCGGAATTTAAATGTGGTGCACGGACTAGAAGTAGTTGTGCCATGTGCCACTAGGTTTTGCGAGTCAACACAATACTCTAGCAGTCTGCCGCGTGGTGTCAATCTAGGTTGACCGTTATTGTTGTTGTGGCTTTTTTTCTAAGTGCCTTCTAGGAAGTTCGGTGATTTTTCTGATGGCTGATAATAAAGAACAAAGAGTGTGTGTGAAGTTTGTTTTCTGTTAGGGAAAACAGCTGCTTAAACTGTTTTAATGCTGCAAAAAGCTTTTAAGGAAGAAGCTCTTAGTAAGACTCAAGTGTACAAGTGGTATTTATGTTTCAAAGGGGGTGAAATGTCATGTGGGGACAAGCCAAGATCTGGCCGACTTTCAACTTGCCGAAATGATGAAAATCTTGAAAAAGTTTGCAATGCAATCAGTGCAGATTGTCGTCGGACCATTGCTGAGATTTCTGAGATAACTGGTTTGTCTTGGAGTTCATGTCAGCAAATGTTAACGGAAGATTTGAATATGAAACTTGTTTCCACAAAATTCGTTCCTTGATTGTTGACAGAGGATCAAAACAACAGTCGTTTGAATGTTTGTTACGATTTGAGGGAACAAGATGGAAATGACCCACAGATACTTTCTAAATTTGTGACCAGAGATGAGACTTGGTGCTACGGTTATGACCCAGACACAAAACAAACATCGAGCCAATGGAAAACTCCTAATTCTCCAAAACCAAAGAAGGCCTGACATGTTCGATCAAATGTTAAGATCATGTGGATTAGTTTTTTTTTATGCTAATGGAATTGTGCACAAGGAATTTGTTCCTCCTGGACAAACTGTTAATCAGCAATTTTATTTGAAGGTGTTGAAAAGGTTACGTGATATTGTACGGAAAAAACGACCAGAAATATGGAGCACCAGTGATTGGTTCCTTCACCACGACAATGCCCCTGCCCACACGGCCTTGTGTGTGTGCAGCAGTTTTTGGCAAAAAACAACATGACGATTAAACCTTATCCTCCATATTCACCTGACATTGTGCCATGCGACTTTTTCCTGTTCTCTCCTATGAAAAACCGGATGAAAAGGAAGCGTTTTGTTGATGTCAGTGAAGTGAAAAAGAAAATGCTGGAGGTCTTGTACAACATCAGCACTGAAGAGTTCCAGAAATGTTTTCAGCAGTGGGGAAAACATTGGTACAAGTGTATCGAGTCAAAAGGAGAGTACTTTGAAGGAGACTAGAGTTGTAATAGTATAAAACCTAATAAACCATTTTAAAAAAATAATTCCGGTTATTTTTAGGTCCCCCCCCCACGTATATGTGCAAAAGTAACAATGTCTTTTGCACGCCATCAGTACCTGTAGCAGTGTTGAGGTATAACAGCCTCTCTTAGCAGACGCACTGGAAACAAGGGTTTGTGCGTCGTGGGTGTCACATCATTATAAAACAGCATTGAGCCAACATCTCTGTGCCCCAGCTACCATACCCCCAGGGAAAGAGCCCTCAGTACCCATTGAGTAAGACAGTATGGTGAGTCCTATAGCTTTTCTGAACTCTTTGTAGTGGAGAAAAATTCCTTCTCTGTTCAGTAAAATCTGTGGTATTTGGCACCTCTGGGACCAAAAGGTTGCTGGGTATCACAGTCTTACAGATATCAGAATGTTATGCCTAATGCATATCGTAGTGTATGTAGCACCCTCATGGACAGCCTTAACCTAATTGCTTACCTAAGACCCTGTCCTGTTTTCCTTACTGCACTTTCTATTCTCTCTTATCTCTACTTATGTAACAAGGTGCACATATAATTTTAAAAAAAGATGACACTATTCCCCTAACTCTCTTAATCATTACATTCACAACACTGAATTACACATTTTGGGGTTACCATCTCTACTGTTCTCTTATATAATTTAACCCTGTATATAGTCTTTCTTGAGCAACTTATATAATACAAACTTAAACTTTATTGGTTATCAAGAAAAATTAACTCCAGTTCCTTATTTCTCTTCTGCATTGCACTGCACTGCATGTGTCACCAACCAATGCTGTTACTGTCACCACAGATGCTTACAGTCCACCCCGTTTTATCACTGCCATTCTGTGGATACAACTGGAGAGTCCATGTGAGACTTACAAGCATTTTGAACATCTGGCAAATGTCTGCTTGCTTGGGACATTTTTATCGTTTCTGCAGGAAAGTGGAATGCAGAATATAGCTGCACTACTTCCTGTGCTGAGTGAAATGGCTGGCTTTTGGCAAACTTCAGAAGTGTAGAATATGCATTGACAGCTTTAGCCCAAGAAATTTAATTTTCACTAGCCTCTTTAATGACAAAATTGATGAAATATTCCAGACACTGCACTGTAACACACTGTGACAGATGAATGGAATAAAGCAACTGATTTTACCACAATATTATCTGACTAACAATAACAACAACAGTCATTAGCACAACAGCCCACTTTGAGACAAGGCCTTCCTCAGAAGCTTCTGCCATCCGTCCCTATTTCTTGCGGTATCTGACCACCAATGGAAATAACAGGAGAAACACATGAGCCAGTCAAATTCTCGTAACAGGGGCTGGTGCAGCAGGTTAATGCAAGAGTGAAATATAATGGGACTCTTTGTCAATTTGCTGGTTGATTAAGATTTCCAGATTATCCAGTGCCAAATGAAACAGACCTGACTATATTGGGTATCCAGTCCAAAGCCTATTTATTGTGCTGACTGCACTTTGCTGGCTGCCATAAGTATGTGGTGGTAAAAGTAATGAGACTTTTCAGTGGCCTTCTAATATTGTGTATGTTTGTATATGTTTCTGTCCTTATGTTATGATACTCTTACTTTAGCCAGTAATTTAAGTGATTTTCAAGCTTTGTGGAGTGGACGAATATCTCTGCCTTTGTGATATGTACTGGGAAGGTTTTACCCTTTGCAGTATTTTAATGAGTGCAGCTTGTTCCCAGTAAGACACAGGAACACTGAACATCAGTTTGATGTTGTACATTCTATGCAGCAGTTTAATACATACAAATTTCACCACCAACTAGTTGCACCATTAACTTGTTAGAACACATCCAGTTGTTTTTGTGAACTCAATTAAAATCTTCAGTCAACTCACTCACATTGTGTTTTGACTGAATTTCTGTTATCTTTTAATTTAGTTGTGCTATGTTTTTACATTTATTATTAACAACTCGTACATGTTTCGGCCATGTATCCTGACCATCTTCAGTGAATTACGAGTTTGGTCGACATGCATTATATAAGGCAGCTTGTCACAATATAATTGGCACACTATATACATATATGTAATGTAATGTAATAAGAGTACATTGATGATTATCACTATGTAAGTCGTCAGTATATCAGTAGGTAGTTACATTGTTAAAATTGTATTTCATTTGATCTTAAAAAGTTATAGATATTCAAAGTATTAAAGGTCATGTTCTGTATCCAAACCTCTGTGGTGCTTGGCATGTTTCCATCATTTATACTGGATTGGATAATCTGTAAGTATTTATATTGAAATTTTAATTTTGATGATTGTCTAAACAGTTTTTTTTAATCATCACATGTGATTCATGATACATACCTGTACATACTCATTACAATGTAAACAATAACTGTGGATTGGTACTATGTCTGTCTTATTATACAGGTGCAATGGGGAGAAGATGAAGATGGCCAGGGTATATGGCCAAAACATGTAGGAGTTGTGCATTATGCAACTATTGGTGGTGAAATTTGTGTGTGCTCACCTTCATTTTATATTTCAGTGGAATGGCATGATTAAAGAAAGTTATTGTTTTTCTCTTTTCAGACTGTTGCTGTATGAAGATAACCATCCACTGGGCCAAGTTCCAGTTCACATGGATGCCATCATTAATTCTGTTCTGTGGTTTCTTGAACATACTGTCTGAAGCAGTACAGCTGGTCACACATTATAAATAAATGCAGAATTAAGTACTAGTACAAGAGAATGTGATTACTGCTATTATGTTGATGTAAAAGCTTGCAGCTTGGAGTGATGTAAACTTAAAAATTCGATACTTTTTTACAGCCTAGTTGGAGTAAAACACTTTCTCTCATTCATGACGTATGTTATTATGTTTCTGTACCAGATTTAATTGTTTGCCCTTGTTAAAGCCAGGTTGTGTTAATTGGTTTGTATTTCTGTGCTCAGAACTGCTGCTTCATATCTCTCAAACCAAGGGTGCACAAATCTTGGGTGTCATGGCTCCCATTGTTACGGGTTTACAGTATGGAACTTGCTAGATGTTACCCTTCCAGCATCTAGAATTTTGAGGTGGCTTGTAGATTTTTGGAAAATGTGTGCACCTTTTTCTTTAAGCATTGTAATTTAGTGCTGGTCCCAGTAGCTGCTTGGTCTAAGGCGTAGGTCTGCAGCTGCTCGCCTGCTGAGATCGTGGGTTTGAATCCCACCGGGGACATGGATGTTTGTCTGTTGTGAGTGTTGTGTGTTGTCAGGTAGAGGTCTCTGTGACGAGCTGATCACTCGTCCAGAGGAGTCCTACT
>Ga0268261_10000297_pt1 | contig 30699 bp, 28 predicted proteins | sample TergutNc150P1_FD_190353 | JGI IMG/M metagenome (GOLD analysis project Ga0268261, IMG submission 190353) | Nasutitermes corniger P1 segment gut microbial community from laboratory colony in Florida, USA - Nc150 P1 (SPAdes) (version 2) | ecosystem: Host-associated > Arthropoda: Insects >... | reverse complement strand
GGCACACACACACACACACACACACACACAGAGAAGATGGACTTACATGATTCCAGAGGTGCACAAAATTGGCAATTTCTTGACATGAACTTCAGTGTTTAACAATTTGTCCACCATGTGTCAAATATATTCGAGAGTTTAAGGATATCATTTCTTGCATCCCCAGTATGTGGTAAGATATACAGCAGAGGCTGTTAATGTAGATTCCATGAGCATGTTCTGCATTAATTTGCACATCCAGTGCCATCATCAGGATCCCACAGAATTTTATTCCTAGGGTTCTTTCCACAGATGCCTGTTTCACCAGGCATGAGAAGGGAAATGGCATATGGCTAAAGAGCTGTAATTTGATAAAAGATCGGTTTCAAGGGTGGTGTGATACTGCAAACATTTTCATACTTGGTCTTTCACGCTATGACCACAGCTTAGATACAGGCGTTACTTCACTAGCAATGAGGTACCTCTAGACACGCTGTTTCTGAACAGTGGGGTAGATATACAGATTTGCATTGGGCTTAAGCCCTTAGGTCCCGATGCACCTAGGCCTTATAGATGGGCCCTCTGTGCCCCATAATCTGGTATCAGCTCAGCAGAGCCCTGTCCCTTTACCAAAGTTCCAGACGGCCCCCAGACTTAAGATCTTAATGTCCTCTGGGTCCAAGACAGGAACCCAGATATACTGTCTTTTTCTATCAAAACTTCCCGACAAGCAAATCGTCTCCAGGTTCCCCAACAGGCCCCTATGGAGACAGATACCCGCTTACGGGGCATTTTTACATCCCTCTTGATATCTCCCTTTAACATATCTTTCGGGGTCCCCAGTAAAGGAGCCCCCCTTCACTCATCATTCAAAGTCCCTGGTATAAAAGCCCCCCCTCCTAATTCCTGGCTCCCGTTGGACATAAAGGGGCCCCTATGGAAATAGATGCCCGTATCTGGTGCCTTTCTTAACATATCTTCCACAGTCCCCAGTAAAGGAGCCCTCCCCAGAGGCCCTCTGCACTGAGCCTCTTCAGAGAGAAACACTCCATTCCTAGAGCCTTCATTCATCTCTCAAAGTCCTTGATAGCTGAGCCCCCTTCCAGGTCCCCTAGGATGGCCCCTATGGAAAGAGATGCCCATCTCCAGAGCCTTTTCTACCTATCCTCTACGGTACCCAGCAAGGGAGCCTTCCCTCCAGGTTCCATTCACAAACTTCCCATAGAGAGAAATGCCCCACCTCTAAAGCCCCTATCAGCCATCTCTCCAAGTCCCAGGTACGTGAGCCCACTCAAGGTTGCCCAACTGAGCACCATGAAGAGAGATGCCCATCCCCAGAGCCTTCCTTTCATAACCCAGGGTACCTGGTTAAGAAACCCTCCACAGTGAGCCTCTTCAAGAGAGAGATGTCCCATTCCTAGAGCCCCCTTCATTCTCTCACACTTCCCAGTAGACCGACCCCCCCCCTTCATTCTCTCACACTTCCCAGTAGACCGACCCCTTCCCCAGGTCCCCCAACGGGGCCCCTATATGGAGAGAGACCCCTCCCAGAACCTTCTTCCACACATAAGCCCCCGGCATATGAGCCCTCTCCCAGGTTTCCCAGCATGGCCCCCATGGAAAGAGGTGCCCATCTTCAGAGCCTTCTTTTACACCTCCAGGCTCCCCTAACAGAGCTCCCGTAAAAATGGATGCTCCTTTTCCGAAGCCCTCCTCCCACTATCTCTCACAATACCCCATAAACAGACCCCCTCCTCAGGTTCCCCAACAGGACCCCTATGGAGACACCCATCCACAGAACCTTCTACATCCCATCCCCTGAAAATTCATCTTTCCCTCAGAGTCCCTGGCAAGGGAGCCCCCTCCATGTTCCCTAACAGGGTTCCCATGGACAGGGATACTCTGTCACCAGAACCACTGGTCTATTTATTCATTCAATCATACACGTCTGCCGGATTCCCCAAAAAGGAGCCCTCCTACATATGGGGAAAAACATATGGTCACCGTCCACGGAGCCCCACGCAGACGGTAGGGCTACATACAATGGGGTGTGGCCTGGTTCCCCAAGGGGATCATTAATGACACTGCTATCTCTACCCCAGTGCCATGCAGCACTCAGCACAATACCTTCCACCTTGGCTTGGGTAGACCACAGCCCCGTTAGCCAGCATGTCGTGGCAACCCCCATCAGGGTATACCCTCCACAATACCCCAAAGTATGGACGAGGGGTTGGAATTATGGGAGGTTGAACAGTGGGCTGCTTCCACGTTTTAAAAGTGCTGCAATAAACAATTAAACATTAACATTTCAGAATTACTGGGTAGGCCATAACTGTCCTTTACAATGGTCACCAAACTCAGGATGTGCTGCAGAAATGGAAAGTTTTATTAGACTTTCAAAAGATTATCATTACTCTGTTTGTCTGGCTCCCTTTGCCAACTGTCAAGCCTCCTGAGCCACGGCATTTACTTCATACTTTTATCTTTTTCACCTCAAGTAATACTCATGTTGATCATACACCAAATGTAAATTTAAATGCCCACCCATATAAGATAAAATTTACCAATGTCTTATCTTCATCTCTGATCCACAGGTGTAAAGACTATGTACAAAATATGGTAGTAAATTACAGTTCCAAATTATTGATGTAGGGGGTGAGGGGGTCTGTTTAACCACATGAAAAATCACCTGGAGTTGACATTTCTCATAAAGTAAACACATGGAATACCATTCACTTCTCTTACTTATGGTGAATACAATTAGACCAAAATCCACAGTATCTGAACTCCTTACATACCTTGCAATTCTCACATTACCAGTCCTCAAACAGTAACAGCAAGTGTCTCATCAGTGACACTCGTACGTTTAGCCTTCAGATCTTAAAAAACATTCCAAGCATTCTCTTGAATTAACATAAGACTATAGGCATAGACTGCTGGTCCTTGGGATGTACTATTGAATGTGTGAAATGCTCACTTTTCCCTGCATTGTCTGTGGCGCTAGCGTCTGGCCTGCTATGCCCCCACTTGTTTATCTGTGGGGATGGTGCTCCCTAGAGAATGACCGAGGTTTCATGTCTGGAAAGTCTATCTATCCATCTTGCACTTCTCTCTTGTTTTCCTCCCTCCATGCAAGTGCTGAAGTTTAGGAATCAGGGAGGTCAGGCGCATCGTAAGTTTAGGCTGCGTGTTTATGTGCAGGCACATACTTGTAATATTTGTGGTCTCTTAGTTCACTGAAAAGCAAGTACTTCACGCAACTATGGTTCCTTCTTTTACGAGTGATGACAGATCACACGTGGTCGCAAGGATGTGCTAGAGCCACATTTCCCCATCCGTGTGAAATCACAGCTCATACTCATGGCATAGGAATAAATGCTTCTAATTACATGCTTCTGCATCAATAACATATGTGTATGTACATCATGGGCTTACTGAAAAAGCTGACTGAGTCACGAAGTGGCAAATTTGAGATAATACGATAGGGAGTATACTGAAAGTGGGGTACTTTTATCAGGAAAACTTTTCCATGCATGATAGGGTGTGAATGAAAATTCTACCACAAGTAAAATCCCAAACAAGCGCAGATGTCGAGCATACTAACATTTTGACCATGAACACAAATGGAAATGCTGGGCAGGTAAATTTCACTATGCCTATTTGGTCAATTTTATGTCATACACATCTGTGCTATGATGTTATGAACATACCACATTAGATTCCTTGAAAATCTGTGAAGTTTCCCTTCCCCATACTTGTGGGGCACTCCTCAGACAGTTTAAAGATTTTAGGTTGCAAAAGAAGATTATTAGAATCATGATGGGTTGTAGAAGTAGTGACTCTTGCAGAAAATTGTTTTAAAAAATTTATAAATCTTACCACTCCTTTCCCAATACATTCTTTCTCTTTTATTTATGATAAGAAATAAGAATCAATGCCTGGTAAATTCTGAGGAATATCATATTGACACCAGGCAACATGCAAATTTTCATCAACCTTTTGTGAATTTGAATAAATATCAGAAGGGAGTGTACTATCTAGGTGTAAAGGTGTTTAATAAACTTCCTTCTTCTATAAAAACACAGTCTGATAATCCCAAGAAACTTAAATTGGTTTTATGGAAATTTTTATATGAAAATACCTTTTACTCTGGATGAATATTTTGAACTTCAAAAAAGTAAAATATACTTACATACGATTTATACTGGTATTTGTAAGTTTTGCACTTTAAGTCGATATGCATGTATGTTCCTTTTTTCTTTATCTAATAATCTGTATTTTAGATCTGCTTGTGTATGTAACATAACTACATGAATGTACCAATGTTTGTTATGAAGAGAAGTGGTAAATTATTTTCTTGGCCAGTAAGTAATGTATCTTTTAAACTGGAGCTCTAATGCTATTACTTTTTGTATTAAAATAATTTATGTTATGTTAAAACCTCAAATATTGTACTAGACCTAGTAATGAAAAACTACTGTACACTTTTATATTACTTCACTTCATTAAGCAAACAAGACTATTTCCATATCCCTATGGATTTTGTAATCCGGTACGAATCCAAGGAATGAAATTTAAAAAATACATCATATGATGGGCAACAATGTGTACCTTGGTGCTAATACCTTTTGCGGTTGCTTCTCATACCCCCCCCCCCCCCCCAAAAAAAGGGAACATTCACGTATAAAGAACGATATTCCTAGCAACAAAAAAAATGTTACGTTCAGTACACATGCAAGAAACTAATTTCCACAATTCAATTAAAACCTTTACAATAAGAGTGACTGTTACTGTCACAAATAACTGTATGGTAATCAAGATTGTTTACTGTCTGGAATATAAAATACACGTGTGGACGCCACGTTCTCAAATGGACATGCAAACATACAACGAAATTCATAAACATGAAACGCTTTTTACGTTATACATGTAGAACAAGCTGCACTTCCACAATAAAAATAAAACATACCGCCACACAACAATATGCAAGCCGCATCATACACCACAACGCTAATTTCCACTATGGCATACCACAGAGACGATCAGGCGTCACTCTAGCCGCTTCCCCCATAACGTACGACAATCAAAATGGAGTCAACCCCGTCGGTTCACGCTGCGACTCGGGGAATCATGTGACTTACTGACACCTGTCGTCACAGATAGGAAATATACTAGATGATCTGTGACATGAAATATCCGCCTCTGAGTACTGTCTCTGGTACGGGGACCGAACGTACATGTTAATTAGCACATGACCTATTCTCTCTTTTTTCGTCGTGGGAGACTAACCTATAATTTTGCGACCGGGTCAGAAACTATACTAGATGATCTGTGGTCAGAAACGCTGATTGGCGCTATGCGTTTAGGTGCAAAAACTTGAACGCTGGGAATGCTGCATTTTGCCGCGATTACGAAGTTCCAAGAATATGAAACAGAGCTAGGTGTCGAGATGCTGATATGTTGTGGCATTCATACTGATTTACTGCCAGCATGATGTATATCAACAGACAGAAGGGAAATCATTATTGGTACTGTAACCTACAAAAACACATAAAATTTATTTGCAGTATTTATATGTTTTATTTTGCTTTTAACTTGTAGTTACTGCAAGTGTGCCAATCAGTTTCAATTTGCAGTTGTAATTAGTGTTAGAATTTTTGAAATGATTGACTTTGGCAATTATTTATTTGTTTAATTTATTTTCATTTTTATTCTATTAACAAGTATCAAAATTTGTTACTGTAATGAAATGCTATTTGGAGCCATTCTGTTTGTTCTTCTTAACTGTATTTCATGAAAACCAATGCATAGGCCAGTTTTTTTTTATATCCAAGCCTTTATTTTCCTACATTCCACACAGTTCTGTTTTATACAAGTCAGTAAAACTTCTGTCCATACTATCAGTTTCAAGCTGTTATAATTGAATTTTGACCTCTTTTGCAGATCAGGGCCCATCCATGTGACAAATATATGAGGTTCTAAAAATCAAGAGTATTGAGACTGTAATATTCTGGAATGTAACACACTGCAGTTTCATACCTAACTACTGACATTTCAGAGGAACTTCTCCCTCCATTTGCAGTATAAGAGAAGGCAGCAGGTTCCTCTCAAACATTGGTACCCATTTATTTACCACATTACTGATGTCACACTCTTCAAGATGGAAAACTTTAGATTCATCCAGTCTTCCCTTACAGGACCCACACTTATTTTCCCCAGATATTTTTCTGTCAAGCATGGTAAAGTAAACTAATTTTGTTTATGTGCTTTATCCAGCAAGATAGCTTGAAGACATATAACGAATTGAAAGTATAGCTGTACACACTCAGCCTCAGCACTAGGTGCCGATGAGCAACTACTTTATCCCCAGAGAAAAAGTCCCAAACACCCATTCGACAGATATTCCAGAGTCAGTTTGGATGCTGTGAAGAAGAAAAAACTGTTCTCAGAGAATTTATCCCAGTTTTCCAGATGACCAGTATATAGCCTAGTTACTATACAGATTAAACAATCTAGACTTATTTCATTTAAATAAATGCTGAATTAAGTCTCTGCATTTTCTGTGAAATTGGACTTATGGAATTCATACAAGTACAACAATGTAATCCTCACCAAAAACAATGATCTGCTCTAATATTAAGGATTGTCTTCTATCATAATTGTATGTAGATGCCTTTGGACATATACAACATGAATGAAGTGGCACTTCACTGCCACTCATTCTAGGTACCTAGTCAAATTATATTATTATTTCATGTGTCTTTGTGAGATTTGATTTTTCACGAAATTCATCGAAGGTTTACACTAAAGTGTGAAATGTCACAATGAAGAGTGTACAGTGCAGAAAATAGAACTAAACATTTTTAAATGTTTCAACAACAGTTAATAATTTATGAACCTAAGTCCATACACTATTCACATAGTATGCATCTGGATAGACAGACTACTTTCTTACCTGTCCACCCACTGACCTGACTGAACTCTTAGTCTTAGTCTATCTTTCAACCAATCTGACCGTTAATCCTGCCATCTGTCTCACTCTTAGCCTATTTATATGTCAGCCTATGCATCTACGGAACAGTGTTTAGCTCTTGGCCATGGCACTGGTTATCCTTACTGAAGTATGTCTTCTATTGTACAGTTCCAACAAAAAAATGCAAGCCATCCATGACTGCAGTAGTCATTAAAATTCTTCACCTAAAAATGTGCTACCATCATTGCCAGTTATATCAAACACTTAAATTAGCCATGGTCTTCAAACGCCGACTGACAAAATCAGAAGAATGGACACTTCTCATCTCTTAGTCCAGCTTATTTCAATCTAATTAGTTACACAGTCTTCTCGATTGATTACCTTTGAGTATACACTGCAATGAAACTGTCCCTGGTATGTCACTCAAATGTAAGTCAATAACTGTGTGACTTAATTCAGTGCACAGTCAAGATGAAGCAGCGTGACATGCATGTTGTATCGCTCATAAAGGATCACATTCTGTACACATATAAAACACAAGTATCATTGTTTGTATGTTGGGGCATTGGTAAGTATACCCGCGCCTGTATAGTTCTTTTTTTCCTATTATTATTATTATTATTTACATTACTACTACTACTACTACTACTACCACCACCATCACCGTCATCATCATTGCTGCTGCTAGGACTGTAATTTGTGAATTTCACCAGCTGACAGGGCTGTTATGTGTGCTAATAAGGCACATCTTGTCTCTTGAGTTGCATACTGTAGGAGCTCTACATGACAATATGCTTGAATTGAAATGAATATATTTTACATCACTATTCTTCCTAGTGAGGTTGTTGTTTGAGACTGACCAATTTCTGCAGCCACTTTGCAGAATGTATAGGAGAGATATCACAAGGGAATAAGATGGTAGTAATTGATTTTCGTTTGTTTCCAGTTGCACCAATAGCTACTTCAATTACTTTTAAATCTTTATCATTATTACTGCTTCATCCTCCTCCTCCTCACTGCATCATACTTTGGCCCATTTTGGGCCAAGGCCTCCCAGTTGTCAGGGTTTCAAGACCACTGAATTTTTATGAGTTGAAGTTGTCATCCGCATGCCCAATACCCAACTTCGAATACCACGGTGTCTCTCTGGCATGTCACTCCAAATCTACCCAACATGGGTGCCTCTACCAGCAGCTAGGCCATCACAAGCATAGCTGTCGAGTACACTAGTGCACAAGAGCTCTCTCACCCAGCTAAATATGATTTCGACAAGGTTAATTTCATGTACATATATTCAGAACTAGGTCATTTACAGGACAATATGTATTTGTTTTATTATAATAATAACAATAATAATAATAATAATAAACAATACATAAAGAGACATGATAAAGTGTGTGCTCAACTACAGTTTAACATATGCAAGGAAATAGACATTAGACAATGAACACTGGTATGATCATGTACCATAATCATACAAGTTGAAACAATTCGTGAGGGTAAGGCAACCATGTTAGGGAATCAAGTAGTGCAAACTGACAGAATCATTCCTAACAATAAATTGGATATCATAACCTGTGAAAATGAAGAAGGAACATGAATGTTAATAGATGCTGCAGTTTCTGGAGAAAGAATTGTGATTAAGAAAGATGCTGAGAAGATTTTAAAATATAAAGACCGTACAACAGAAAATCAGTGCACGTGGAATGTGAAAGCAAAATGATACCAGTAATAGGTGGGGCAAATGAAACCATCTCCAAATCACTCAAGAAAACATGAAATCAAGGATTGACCAAAAAAAAAAAAAAAAAAAAAACGGCTATATTGGGCCCTGCACGCATATTTCAGAAAGTACTAATGTAAAAGTACAAACATATTTCACACGCAAAATAACATTACATGTAGCACAAATTGTAAGTACAATTAAAAAAAAACAGCCACATCATCAACAACATAACAATAACTACATGTGGTGCAATGGGCCTCACGTATAAGTTTTCTTGGGACCTTGTGTTGTATTGTGGCATATTTGGTAGATAACGGCTTCTTGTGTATAAAGAATATTTTGGAAAAACTTCTTTACTCACACCTGGTTTTAAGAACCATTTTTAAAAAATATTAACAGCTACCTATTTTCCTGTATTTTAAAATATATAATTGACATATGAGTACATGTTCTTGATTTCTGTTTCACTGTCTTATTTTTGTACTTACTTAAAATTTTTCAGGGACTCTAGATGTAATCAAACAGCTGTCAGATAAAGGTCTGAGGGTTTCACCTCCTCCTTTGAATGACAACATTACTGTAATAACCAGTACTACCAACTCAGGCCCAAATGGAGCTGTTCTGCATATATCTTGTACTTCGGCTGTACACTTTTCAATGTGGGTAAATTGAGGCTGTCATTCTCCATTAAATTAAAGATTTGTTATTGTTTTCTAAATAATATTATTCTACATTTTATGTCTCTAATTATGTCTCAGTACAATGTTCACATTTACACCAGTGAATCAAAATTTTCCAGATTCCCCTTCATACACTGTATATAACTGACGCAAATGTTTCTTCTTGTGAACACTGCCCCAATATATACAAGATAGGTTTAAAGTACTTTTACATTCTACAAAATCCATCTATACAATACATGGGAATACATTACCAGTGGGGATGATAACATTATCTTAATATTATTCATGTCTGTGCGTTAATGAACAATTCACATAATAAAACCAGCAAATGCACTGATGTTTAAAATTGTATATATTTTTTACACAAAAATGTCATAACTTCGACACGTTTCAATCTATCTTGATCATCTTCAGGTAGTTACTGAACATCAATAAAGCATACTTTAGTGATGTTACATATATTTCAAATTGACATTCACTATCTCCCTGAGTATGATCAAGATGGAAACATGTTGAAGTTATGACAAATTTCATGTAAAAAAATATAATTTTAACATTAGTGCATTTGTTTGTTTTACTGTATGAATTGCTTATTAATGCACTGAATAACATTTGTGCCCAACAGGCAGACGATACACAAAATTATAAAAACATCAAGGAACAGCCATATAAAACAAACACCAGCAATCTGTTTAACAGACTGTGCAGAACATACTGCGTTATACCAGCAACCTATGATTTTACATATGCTTTATTGATGTTCAGTAACTCCCGGAGGATGCTCAAGATTGATCGAAACATGGAGTTATGACAAATCGTGTGTAATAACAAATATAATTTTAATATTAGTGCATTTGTTGGTTTTACTGTATAAATTGACAAATGTCATGTCACTTCATTTTTTGAAGTGCCTCATCATAGTTGGTACTGTTACATATTCCTATAGTTTTACCTGCAGTGACTTTGTGAGTTTAGGATCCCCACAGTGGTGATGCTGAAGACTCAAATCTTCTGGGATGTTATGCTGTGTCATTGAGTAAATAGAACCCAATGTTTCAGAGGACCATTGTGCCTTCATCATCAGGATCAAGCAATCTAAAAGGAGTCACATAAAAAGTTGGTGTATATTGTTTAGGAATGGGTGCTGAGAGTGGCAGAAGGGTAGTGTGACTGACAAGCTGGTGGGATGGCAATGACATACTGAGGGCATGGACTTAATGTACGGGCTGGCATGTTTGTTTCACAGGCTGGAGTTCAGGAGTGAATGTCAAGATGAACATAATAATCAGAAGATGAATGAGTGGCCAAAGTGGTGTCGAATCATCAGTGCTGTGAAGTGCCAAGATTGTGTAATGTTAAGGGGGACGCAGCAACACTGTGTAACCTGGTCAAAATGACTTCTACATTTCACTTTTGCCGTAGAAAATTTTACAGCCACAGAATGTCCTCCTCTTTTATATCTGCCTCCTTTCAACTCTCATAAATATGACTATATATATATATATATATATATTAAAGCCTCAGTACCATCCTGATGTATCTCTCATCTCAGGTATTATAATGGTGATTTAATTTCATTAATTAGAATTTGTGAGATATCTCACAGCACAAATATCAAAATAGGTTATGTAAATATATCTCAAACTCTTCTTGACAGCAGGGAACATTTCCTAACTCTATGTAGTACAGTTCTTGGCACTGTACTTCCAAAACACTGCAGAACATTTTCTAAGCTTAGTAACCATGATATTTGATGGGATTTAAGTCACCCAGGTGCTCAAAGGCCTTTATTTGTTGCAGTTAAAAGTCAATTTCAAACAAAAGTTTTACTTCTCCTACCTATGTGTTCACACTTCCAGACAGAATTTAGATGCTCCTCGTAATCTCAACACATAGGAAGACAAAACATCTGTCCCTATTTGACACTAAATTGTCACAACTACCTTTGCAGAACTGGGAAACTTAACATCACCAGTTTACAAAACATTCTGCACTACCTTGTATAAATGCTGATAATTATACATGGGACTTAGAGAAAACTTTCTGCCCTGAAGAAAACTTGAGATGCACAGACTCATGGAGATTTATATGAGCAACAACTCAAGTCCAACTTCCAGTAACAAAAATGATGTAATCAACATAAATCTTGAAAACACAAGATGTAAAAAGGGGGTATTTCCCACAGTAAAGACAACAACTGCACATATGTATTAATATTTGTACCAGGGCCATGTCTAACCTATTCTCATGATGAGAATTAAATCATAGTTACTCAAGTACATAGTTACTTCCACATGTATCTCCAGGCAATTCAGCTTTGAAAAAACAGAAGAGTGCTATAAGCAATAGGATTTATCAGTTAACTGATGATAGAACAGGCAATAGAAAAAACATCTTCACTTCTTATCACCACAGAACTGAAGAGCTTCCTCCCCCAGAATGCATGTAGGACAAAAACAAGAGACTTCTAACTACCCCTCTTGCAGATCTAGATTTACATTGATACTGTGATGTATCAACCAGTGATGGCAGGTTTACAGAGTCACAAAACACCTCCATAAACAGATAAGTAACAAATAAGATTTACAGTGTTAAGGTTCCTGCAGCATGTTACCAAGTAAAGACACAAAGACAGGCATGTGGCATGCTTGGCTGTTCAGCAGTACTTTACAGAGACCAGAATATATAGTAACATAGGACAGTAAAGGTTACCTTACAAGATTTTCTGCATTATCTTGTATGAAGAAACCAAAATACTACTACACATAGCTGAAGAAATGTTTCCTTCTCGTAAGGAGAGTCAGAGATACCTACATATGCCAAAACTGGCATAAGGTCAGTGAAGTGAGAACTGTGTCACACATTCTCATCATGGACATGAAGCTGTCATTACAAATGATATGGAAATAACAGATACAAAAGAGAATAATGTTCCTGAGGCTAGGTAAAGGCTGAACAAGGCAGAAGCATATATTTTGTGAAACTTGCACCAGGTTCCTCTAATGAGACATGACCAGCCTTGTCACATGATGGAAATGAAGCCATAATTTTAAAAGCTCAACAGGACACATATAGAAGAGCAGGAGATTCGTGTGGCTGTAGTGCTTCCACCAGTAAAGGGTGAATATGACTATAATTCTAGCATGCCTCACACTCTTACAGCATCCCAATCAATGTTACACCATCTCAGCACATCACAACTCTGACACCTGAACACTATTCCCTGGCCTCCCAACTATCTCTTGATCATTACTGCTCACCTCAACTTTCACTCTTAATATCCAGTCTATGCCACAAACATCCCAGCCAGAATTCTGAGGTCCCGCCCCATGCATATCGCTAATACACCTCCGGCTCACAATTCACACCCTCCCTTCATCACCCTCAGCACCCGTAACTATAAAAAAAAAACCCTAACTTCCAGTATAGTTACTCTTCTTGGTCTTTGTGTCCCTGAAGATAAACACACTACTATCCTTTGAAGCATCAAACTCTTTACCCCACTGATACAGTGCAACATCCCAGAGGACTGGAATCTTCTTCAGTCATACATCAGTCCTTCATCTTGTAGATATCTACAGCACGATGTTATTGTAATACACAGTGGGGACCGTCCATAGACCTGTGACATGTCTAATAAACCACCACAGAAATATGGACGATCCCCACGATGTATGTGGTAACTGCAATGTCATCAAGTGTACCAGGCACTGCATGACACATCTCTGGCAATTTTAATCCCAATCCATTCACTTACAATACATCATCAGATATCTTAGTCACACTGCCCACTTCACACCTCTCCAGACATAATCCGCTGATTTTTCATGAACAGGAAAGTGTGTATCACATGGACAGTTTTTGTTACGGAAGCCTATTTATGGTAGAAATCCCAGAAGAAGTGTCACAAAACATTTAGCAGTCAGGTTCCCAGTGCTTCATTTCCTTCTAAATCAACAATTTAACGAAGAATGAAGTTAAAAAAAACAGGTTTCTTATTATAGAAGATAGAAGAGTGACACTGTATGTATGTTCTTTCAGAAGAAACATTATATGGTACTGGAATGTGTTCAGAGGCATGTTCAAGAAAACCCTTAGGATGGTTATCCCATAACAATAGTGTATGTCATACCAGAATCACCTGGGCTCACCGCTGCAAAACTGCTTCATCACAAACCATACCACTTAATCAAAATAATAAATACTTCATCAGACAAGCCCTACCACACACATTTGCGAGTTGGTGTGCATGCGAACACACACAGAAGATATACAATTCAACAGGTGTACAAAAATGGCAATTTTTTGACATGAACATCAGTTTTTAACAATTTGTCCACCAGATGCCAAGCATATTTGAGAGTTTAAGGATGTCATTTCCAGCATCTCCAATATGTGGTAAGATATATACCAGAGGCTGTTAGTGTAGATTCCATGAGCATGATCCAATTTCAGTTGCACACCCAGTGCCATCCTCAGAATCTCACAGAATTTTATTACCAGGGTTCTTTCCACAGATAATGCTTGTTTCAAAAGGCATGAGGAGGGAAATGGCAAAAGCTGTAATTCAATAAAAGGATCAGTTACAGGTGTGGTGTGATACTGCAGACAATTACATACTTGGTCCTTTCATGCTGTGACCACAGCTTAGAGATGGGCGTCATTTGAGTAGTAATGACAGACCTCTTGCAAATCGGACAGACATGCTGATTCTGCACATTGGGGTGTTTCTGCATTTAACGGTGCTGCAATAAAAAAATTCAACATCAACATTTTAGAATTACTGAGTAGGCCATAATTGTCCGTTACAGTGGTCACCAAACTCAGCATGTCCTGCAGTATTGGTGAGTTTTATTAGACTTTCAAAGGATTATCATTACTGTGTTTGTTTAGCTCCCTTTGCCAACTGTCAAGCCTCCTGAGCCGCAGCATTTATTCATACTTTTATCTTTTTCTCTTCAAGTAATACTCATATTGTTCGTACACCAAATGTAAATTTAAATGCCCACCCCAATAAGAAAAATTTACCAATACCTTATCTTCACCTCTGATCCACGAGTTACACTGCATACAAACTATGGTAGATTACAGTACCCAATTACTGATGTGGGGGGGGGAGGGGTAGGGGATCTGTTTAACCGCATGACAAATCACCTGGAGTTGTTATTTCTCGTAAAGTAAACCCATAGATTGCCATTCACATCTCTTACTTATGGTGCATATAATTACAACCTAGGGCAAATTCCACAGTATCTGCATTCCTTACATACCTTGCAATTCTCACATTACCAGTCCCCAAACAGTAACAACAAGTGTCTCATCAGTGACACTCGTACGTTTAGCCTTCAGATCTTCAAAAACATTCCAAGCCTTCTGCTGAATTAACATAAGACGACAAGCAGAGAATGCTAGTCCTTTGGCTGTGCTACTGAATGTGTGACATGCTCAATTTCCCCTGCATTCTGTCTGTGGCACTGGTGTCTGGCCCGTTATTCCCCCACTTGTTTATCTTTGCAGATAGTGCTCCCTAGAGAGTGACAAAGGTTACATGACTGGATAGTCGCTCTACTTTCCATCCTGCGTTTCTCTCTCATTTCCCTCCCTCTGTGCGAGAGTGCTAAAGGTCAGGCATCAGGAAGGTCAGGCGCATGGTAAGTTCAGTCCACGTGTTTATGTAGAGACAAATATTTGTGATACTTATGGTCTCTTATTTCTGAAAACATGTACTTCTCACAACTGTGGTGTCTTCTTTTACGAGTGATGACGGATCAAACATGGTCACAAGCATGTGCTGGAGCCCCATTTCCCCTTCCATGTATATTGTGGTTCAGTAGAAACAACCAACAAGATGCAACCTTGTAACAGAATTTATTATTCCACCGTTCATTAAAGGCTCAACATGTTTCGAGCAGTACGTCGCTCATCATCAGGAGCTCTAACTGTATTTGCAGGCTCTGGTTTACATACTGCAATAAGGTAAAAGATTTGTATATATTATAAATAGTCTATATTAAAATATTACAATGGTAATCATTCTGTAAGACTCTTTGGTTAAACGGCGTAGTTAAAATTAATAAAGATTCTAATTCTCAATGTAGGAAATGCAATGTATTTAATTAAAACTCTCTAAAATGATGTACATATAATAGTGAGTGTACATACCGCATGTGGTGACCGGCCGTAGTCAAGTCTGAGTGGAAACTGGCTTAGGTATCGTGCCTGTTGTTACTGATCAAGTAGTCACGTGCGCCTGTATGGTATCAAGGCCCAGTTGGATGAGAGGGTTGAGTTCACCCGGATTCTGTTCTGAGATGAGTTGGCCGTGTTGATGGTGTGATTGAATGAAAAATAATTCATATGGAATGAGCATAGCAATAGTGCCATATTCATGTTGGTTGTTGAGTATGTGTTGTGCGAAAGCAGATTGAGGGTCATTGTTTCTGATGTATCTTACGTGTTCTTGATAGCGCTGTTTTAAGTTTGGCACTATCGAAGATATAATGAAATTACTCAAACCACACTTCTATGCTCATTCCATATGAATTATTTTTCATTCAATCACACCATCAACACGGCCAACTCATCTCAGAACAGAATCCACGTTAACTCAACCCTCTCATCCAACTGGGCCTTGATACCATACAGACGCACGTGACTACTTGATCAATAACAACAGGCACGATACCTAAGCCAGTTCCCACTCAGACTTGACTACGGCCGGTCACCACATGCGGAATGTACACTCGCTATTATATGTACATCATTTTAGAGAGTTTTAATTAAATACATTGCATTTCCTACATTGAGAATTAGAATCTTTATTAATTTTAACTATGCCGTTTAACCAAAGAGTCTTACAGAATGATTACCATTGTAATATTTTAATATAGACTATTTATAATATATACAAATCTTTTACCTTATTGCAGTATGTAAACCAGAGCCTGCAAATACAGTTAGAGCTCCTGATGATGAGCGGCGTACCGCTCGAAACATGTTGAGCCTTTAATGAACGGTGGAATAATAAATTCCGTTACAAGGTTGCATCTTGTTGGTTGTTTCTACTGAATCATACTACGATGCACGGATCCATGAACATTAAATTTATATTGTGGTCTCACTGCAAAACTGATCAAGTTATGAAGAGCCAAATTTGAGATATGATAGGGAGTATACTGAAAGTGGGGTACTTTTATCAGGAAAACTTTTCCATGCATGATAGGGTGTGAATGAGAATTCTACCCCGAATAAAAACACAAAAGAGCACAGATGTCAAGCATACTAACATTTTGACCATGAACACAAACGGAAATGCTGGGCAGGTAAATTTCACCATGTCTATTTGGTCAATTTTATGTCATACACATCTGTGATATGTTACAAATATACCACACTGAATTCCTTGAAAATGTGTGAAGTTTCCCTTCTCCATACTTGAGGGGCACTCCTCAGACAGTATAAAGATTTTCGGGTTGCAAAAGATCATTAGAATCATGATGGGTTGTAGAAGTAGTGGCTCTTGCAGAAATTTGTTTTAAAAAATTTATAAACCTTACCACTCCTTTCCCAATGCATTCTTTCTCTTTTATTTATGATAAGAAATAAGAATCAATGTCTGGTAAATTCTGAGGTATATCACACTGACACCAAGCAACATGCAAATTTTCACCAACCTTTTGTGAATTTGAATAAATATCAGAAGGGAGTGTACTATTTAGGCGCAAAGGTGTTTAATAAACTTCCTACTTCTATAAAAATATAGTCTGATAATCCCAAGAAATTTAAATTGGTTTTACGGAAATTTTTATATGAAAATACCTTTTACTCTGGATGAATATTTTGAACTTCAAAAAAGTGAAATATATTTACATAAGATTTGGATTGGTATTTGAAAGTTTTGCACATTAAGTTGATATGCATGTATGTTCCTTTTTTCTTTATCTAATTATCTGTATTTTTGATCTGCTTGTGTGTGTAACACAACTACATGAATGTACCAATGTTTGTTATGAAGTGAAGTGGTAAATTATTTTCTTGGCCAGTAAGTAATGTATCTTTTAAACTGGAGCTCTAATGCTATTACTTTTTGTATTAAAATAATTTATGTTATGTTAAAACCTCAAATATTGTACTAGACCTAGGAACAAAAATTACTGTACATGTTTATCTTGAATTCACTACTAGAATTCCTGCAAATATCACTGTTTTCATTTCCATATGGATTTTGTAATCCTGTATGGGTCCATGGAATGAAAATAAAAAATAAATGATATCATATGCAACTATGTGTACCTTCATGTTAACAGCTTCGGCGTTACCTCCCACTGTACCCTGCAAAAAAAACATAAAATAAATAAATAATCACCCAACATTCACATATAAAGAACGATACTCCTAAAAAAATAGTGTTACGTTCAATATATATGCAAGAAATTAATTTCCACAGTTCAATAAAAACTTTTACAGTAAAAGTGACTATTATTGTCACACAGAACTGTATGGTAGTCAAGCCTGTTTAGTGTGTGGAATGCAAGTCTCCCGCACACGCCACGTTCTCAGGGGATGGAACACAAAAGGACATGCATATATACTACGAAATTCATAAACATAAAAAGCTTTTTACGTTATACATATAGAACGAATTGCACTTCCACAATAAAAATAAAACGTACCGCGACACAACATATACAATCCCCATTACCCACCACAACGCAACATCGACTACGGAACCCCAAACAGACGAACTGTGCATCCCTCTAAACGTGATCTGTGACTGTAACCACCACAGACAAAAGCGGATGACAATCAACATCTGATCCATGATCAAAATGGAGGGAATCGCGTTGTGATTGGTCCAGGCTGCTCATCAGGGAAGCATGTGACTGGATACATACTGTCACCTGTTGTCGCAGGTGGGAAATATCTATCACAGGATACTGACACTAGTACGGGTTCGAAATGTAGCTGTCTTCGGCCCGTTGCCCACTCCATCTCTTTCATCGATCAGCTCTTTTTTGCGTCGCATGAGCCGACCTTAATATTGCGACCGGGTCAGAAACGCTGTGGTGTTAAGCGTTTAAGTCCAAAAACTTGAAAGCAGCGAATGCTGCGTATTGCCGCGATTACGAATTTCAAAGAATATGAAACACAGCTAGGTGTCAAGATGCTGACATCTAATGGCAGTCATACTGATTTACTGCCAGCATGACGTATTTCGACAGAGTGAAGGGAAATCATTATTGGTACTGTAACCGACAAAAATATATATAAAATTTATTTGAAGATTTTGAATCAATTTTATTTTACATGTAAGTTTTAGTTATTGCGAGTATGCCAGTCAGTTTCATTTTGGAGTTGTGATTAGTGTTAGAATTTTTGACATTATTGACTTTGGCAATTATTTGTTTTTTATTTGTGCTCATTTTTATTTTATTAACAAGTATCAAATTTGTTTCTGTAATGAAATGCTTGTTGGAGCAATTTTGTTTGGTCTTATTAATTGTGTTTGATGAAAACCAATGTGTAGGCCTGTTTCTGTGAAAATCTCTTTGCCCTTATTTTCCTACAGTCCACACATTTGTGTTTTATACAAGTCAGTAAAACTTCTGTCCTTACTATCAGTTTCAAGCTGTTGTAATTGAATTTTGACCTCTTGCAGATCAGAGGCTCATCCATGTGACATTTGAGGTTCTAAACATCAAGAGTATTGAGACTGTAATCTTCTGGAATGTAACACACTGCAGTTTGGTACCTACCTACTAACATTTCAGAGGATCATGCACCCTCCATTTGCAGTATAAGAGGAGGCAACAGGTTCCTCTGAAACATTGGTATCTATTTATTTATCGCATTATTGATGTCACACTCTTCAAGATGGAAAACTTTAGATTCATCCAGTCTTCCCTTACAGGAGCCACACTTATTTTTCCCAGATATTATTCTGTAAAGCACGGTATAGTAAACTAATTTTGTTCATATGCTTTATTCAGCAAGATAACATGAAGACATATAAGGAAGTGAATGTGTAGCTGTACACATTCAGCCTCAGCACTAGGTGCCGATGAGCAACCAGCTTCATGCCACAGCCACTTTACCCCCAGAGAAAGAATTCCAAATACCCATTCGACAGATAGTTGGGTGTGTTCCAGAGTCAGTTTGGATGCTGTGGAGAAGAAAAAACTGTTCTCAGAAAATTTATCCCAGTTTTCCAGATGACCAGTTTATAGCCTAGTTATTATAGAGAATAAACAATCTTGATTAAATTCATTTAAATAAATGCTGAATTTAGTCTCTGCATTATCTGTGAAACTGGACTTACGGAATTCATACAAGTGACACCATGCAGTCCTCACCAAAAACAATGATCTGCTCTAATGTTAAGGATTGTCTTTTATCATAATTTTATGTAGATTGCCCTTGGACATATACTGCATGAATGAAGTAGCACTTCACTGCCACTCATTCTAATTACCCAGTCATGTAAATAATATTATTTCATGTGTCTCTTTGAGATTCAATTTTTCAAGAAATTTATCAAAGGCTTACATTAAAGAGTGAAATGTCTCAATGAAGAGTGTAAAGTACAGAAAATTAATAGAACAAAACATTTTTAAACTTTTCACCAGTTAATAATTTTTGATCCTGAGTACATGCATTGTAAGTCCATACACTATCCATATTGTAACATCGCACCGTTGCACCTAGTAGTGTGATGATGTGCAAGGCCCATGACATTATGACTCGAGACCCTTGCAGAGTGATAAAGAGATAGAACAGGTGAGTAACTGTGGCAGTGTTGAATTTATGAGACAGACATGAGTGGCATATAAAACAGGCATTCAGCTGGAGGGCAGTCATTCTTGTGCTCACAAGTGACAGAGCATGTGGTGGAGCGGCGAAGCATTGGGCGAGTTTTCAATGACCGAATGAAGGTGGAACTGCATAGTGCGGTGTAAGTGAGGTACTGGGTTCAAGCAGCATCAGAGCTATGAGTTCGAAGAACTGGATGTATAAGAACCGACTTATCTTTTTACAGTAATTCTTAAAATTCTGGTGAAATGTTCCGTGTTCATTACTGTTTAAATTGTTCTACCTGTAGTGTCAAAAAGCATTGCTATTTGTTAAACCAAAGGCCTATCTGTAACAATAAAATACATAACTGGATAGACAGACTACTTTCTTACCTATCCACCCACTGACCTGTCTAAACTCTCAGTCTATCTGTCTACCAATCTGACCGTTAATCCTGCCATCCATCTGTCTCAATCTTAGCCTATTTATATGTCAGCCTATGCATCTACAGAACAGTATTTAGTTAGATTTTGGCCATGGCACTTGTTATCCTTATTGAAGTGTATTTTCTGTTCTTCAGTTCCAATAGAAAAATGCAAGCCATCTATGACTGCAGTAGTCATTAAAATTCTTTACCTAAAACTAATGTGCTGCAATCATTGCCATTTATATCGAACAATTAAATTAGCCATGGTCTTCAAACACTGACTGACAAACTTAGAAGAACTGACATTTCTCATATTTTTGTCCAGTCTATTTCAATCTATTCAGTTACATAGCCTTGTCATGTGATTACGTTTGAGTACATATTGCAGACAATGAAACTGTCCCTGGTATGTCACTCAAATGTAAGTCAATAACTGTGTGAATGAATTCAGTGCACAGTCAAGATGAAGCAGCCAGACACGTATGTTGTATCTCTCATAACGGATTTCTTTCTGTACACACGTACAACACAAGTGTCATTGTTTGTATGTTGGGGTATTGGTAAGTTGACCAGCAGCTGTATTCTCATTGTTTCTTTTCCCCCTATTATTATTATTATTATTATTATTATTGTCGTCGTCGTCGTCGTCGCAGGCCTATTCTTTCTGGTAATTCTCTTGAACCAACAGTGATCGCCACCGCTCAAGCTTCAAGCTTCACACTGCAGTACTTCCCATATTATGTGTGCTGTTCCAAGTATAGCTGTCTTTTGTAGTGAGTCAATCGAATGTTTGCCTGGTACAGCTTCCAGATTTTTCCTTAAGCTTCTCATTACTATTCCAGTGGCTCCAATTATTACTGGTATAATCGTACATTTCAGGTTCCACATTCGTTATATCTCTATACATAAACTCTTGTATTTTAACTTATTTTCCGCTTCCTTTTGCACAACATTTCTGTCTGTGGGTATTACCACATCTATCAGTGTGCATGTTTTCTCTTTTTTGTTTTTAATTATTATATCTGGCCTATTTGCTGTAACTTCTCTGTATGTGTGTACTGCTTGATTCCACAACACTGTGACATCTCCCTCTCCATACACTGGTTTGGGCATGTGTGTGTACCATTTGTCTTCGGTTTCAATGCCTAAGGCTTTGCATATTGAGTAATGTAAATGTGTACAAACTTTATTGTGTCTCATTAAATATTATTATTATTATTATTATTATTATTAGTAGTAGTAGTAGTAGTAGTAGTAGTAGTAGTAGTTGTAGTAGTAATAGTAGTAGTAGTGCATCTACTACTACTACTACCACCACCACCGCCACTGTCATAATCATTGCTGTTGCTACTGCTGTAATTTGTGAATTTTACAAGCTGACAGAGCTGTTAAGTGTGCAAATAAGGCACATCTTGTCTCTGAGCTGCATAGTGTAACAGCTGTACATGACAATATGCTTCAGTTGAAATGAATATATTTCACATCACTGTTCCTTGAAGTGAGGGTGTTGTTTCCAGACCGATCAATTTCTGCAGTCTCTTTGCAGAATGTGTAGGAGAGATATCACTAAGGATAAGACGGTAGTAATTGACTTTCATGTGTTTCCAGTTGCACCGATAGCTACTACAATTACTTTTAAATCTTTATCATCATTATTGCTTCATCATCCTATCCTTCTTATTCTTCCTCCTCCTCCTCCTCTTTCTTCTTGTTGCATCATACTTTGGCCTATTTTTGGGCCATGGCCTCCCAGTTGCCAGGGTTTCAAGACCACTGACTTTTATGAGGTGAAGTTGTCATCCACATGCCCAATAGCCAACATGGAATATCAAGGTGTCTTTCTTTGTCTGGTATGTCTCTTCAAACCTGCCCGACATGGGTGGTCCTACCAGCAGCTAGGCCATCACAGGCATAGCTGTCAAGCACACTAGTGTACAAAAGCACCCTCACCCAGCTAAATATGCCTTCTACAAGGTGAAATTCATGCACATATATTTAGGACTAGGTCATTTACAAGATAAAATGTATTTGTTTTATAATACTAATAATAATAATAATAATAATAATCAGAACAAACTATGGTTTTGGTATACACTCTGACAATCAGGAAGTACGATTGAACCATCTTTTATACATGGATGATATTAAATTATATGCAGCTACAAATAATCAACTACAAGAACTCCTATGGCTCACTCAAACTTTCTCAAGAGACGTTAAAATGGTATTTGGGATTGAAAACTGCAAAACATTGAGTACTGCAAAGGGGAAACTAGAACCGAGAAACTTCACAATAGAGGATGATGACAATATGGGAGCCATAATCGAGGACAATGTGTATAGGTACTTGGGACACATGCAATCCAAACAAATTAAGCAAGCACAAATGAAATAGCAGTTAGGCAAAAAATATTTAAATCACAAGAAAAGCATATTAAAGACAAAGTTGAATGGAAAAAATATAATAAAAGCCATCAATACTTATGCGACCCCAGTGCAGTGAAAAAGACACCTTCAGACTTAGAGAACCTCCAAACCAAAACAAGAATGTTACTCACAAGATACATATTTTATCACCCTCGTGCTGCAAAGAAAAGGCTTACTCTGCCACGACAAATGGGTGGCAGAGGTCTGGCTGATATAACTCGACTGCATGATAAACAGGTGAAGCTCCTTCAGACATACTTCCTAAACAATCAAGTCATGTCGCCTCTTCACGCTGCAGCAGTAAAAGCATATGATAGATACACACCACTAGATTTAGTTCATGCAAATGAAAATGAACTTGTCACAGATGAAGAATATATTAACACAGTCAAAAGACAATGGTCCTAAAAAGCCTTACATGGCCAAAATCCATATGACCTCAGCCAACAATATGTAGACATAGAAGCATCGAACAAATGGCTGACAAACATGGATTTGTTTGCTGAAACAGAGAGCTTTTTAACAGCAATACAGGACCAAGTCATATTAACAAGAAACTATGAGAAATATATTTTGAAGCAGCCACACATTGATGAGCTATGCAGAAGATGCAGAAAAGAATCGGAGACAATCCAACACATTATCACAGCATGTGAGCACTTAACACCTACTGAGTATGTAAAAAGACATGATGGACTATCCAAACTTATCCATCAAAAACTGGCAGAAGCAGCTGACTTGACTGAAGACAAAAGTTCATACTACAAGTGCATATCAGACATTGTTCTGGAGAATGACAACTTTAAGCTGTATTGGAACCACAGCATACTTATGGACAAAACAATACCTTGAAACCAATCTGACATAACTTTTATGAATAAGAAAACAAAGAACACCTTTTTGATAGACATAGCTGTCCCAAATACACATAATCTTGCCATAACAATAACCGACAAACAAAACAAATACCAAGAATTGGCGAATGAAGTATGTGCTATGTGGAAGTAAAACACAGCTCAAGTGATCCCGATCATGATATCATCTACAGGAGTAATTCCAAAGTCACTATCACAAAATCTAAAAAGACTTAACTTGCATCCAAATACATATATACATATGCAAAAATCTGTAATTCTTGGCACACATTCAATTGTAAGGAACTTTTTAAACTATAAATGGGACCATCGAGCCTAATCCTGTTGATTATTATATCCCAGGATAGGTGAATATTTTCCAGCTACAGTTGAGAAGTGAGAAATTCGGTGATGATGATGATGATGATAATAATAATAATAGCAATGCATAAAGAGACATGATAAAGTGTAATAGGGATAAAATTAGACAATGAACCCTGGTATGATCATGTACCTTAACAATACAAGTCAAAACAAGTCGTGAGGGTAAGGCAACCATGTTAGGGAATCAAGTAGTGCAGACCTACAGAATCATTCCTAACAATAAACTGGACATCATAACTCATGATAATGAAGAAGGAACATGTGTGTTAACAGATGTTGCAATTTCTGGAGACAGAATTGTGATTAAGAAAGACACTGAGAAGATTTTAAAATACAAAGACTGTACAATAGAAAATCAGTGCATGTGGAATGTGAAAACAGAATGATAAGATTAATAACTGGGGCAACTGAACCAATCTCAAAATCACTCATTGACATACCAAGAGAGCACAAAATCAAGGAACAACAAAAACAACATATTGTGCTTCAGAAAGTACTAATAAAAAAGTACAAACACATTTCATGTGTGAAATAACGCTACATGTAGCACAAATTGTAATTACAACAACAACTGCTTGTAATGCAGTATGTCTTACATATTTTCTTGGGGCCTTAAGTGTTGTATTATGGTATAGTTTGTAGATAAGTGTTTCTATTGCATAAAGAATATTTTGCAAACTCTTCTGTACTCACACCTGTATTTAACCCTTTAATGGCCGAGTTAAATCCCATCTGCCATCTGCTGGCATTATTAGGAGCTCACCATATTCTCCACATTAGCAGGATAAGGTTAAGAGCCATTTTTTTAAAAATATTAATAACTTCCTGTTTTCCTGTAATTGTAAAATATATAACTGACATGGGTTCATATGTTCTTGATTTCTGTTTCACTGTCTTATTTTTGTACTTACTACTTGATATTTTTCAGGGACTCTAGATGTAATCAAACAGCTGTCAGAAAAAGGTCTGAGGGTTTCATCTCCTTCTTTGAATGACAACATTACTGTAGTAACCAGTGCTACCAACTCAGGCCCAACTGGAGCTGTTCTGGATACATCTTGTACTTCAGCTGTTCACTTTTTAATATGGGTAAACTGAGGCTGTCGTTCCTCACAAAATTAAAGATTTATTCGTTATTGTTGTCTAAATAAAATTATTCTACATTTTATGTCTCTAATTATGCCTCAATACAATTTTCACATTAATATCATTGAATCAAAATTTTAATAGAGTTGACCAAAAAATCATCTATCACTCTGCAACTCAATATTGAGAGTTAAAAATTTCCACATTGTCATGAACAAAACATCTTCTGTCCCCTGGAGAAAAGTACTTTGGTGTATATTATTTAGTGTTCTAGGTTTAATACTGTGTAGTCTGTTGGGCAGGTATCATAACCTAGAAAACACACTATGAAACTTCTCTGCCATGAAAACCGCCAATCTCATACACAATGTTCTTATTTTAAATGATAAATATTGTGCATCACTTCCCATCAGCAAACTTACTGTATAAAACTGAGACCCATCTCCAGCCTGTCTGCTCACACATCAAGAGAAGGCAAACAAAACTGCTGCATTTGCATTTGCAACACATGCCATGAAGGAAAACCAGATTTTGTAAACCCCACAACATTCTGTTTAGCTATGAAGCTTGAATTTCATGTCAGTGGATATATGAAATCACAGAACAACAAGTCGTGATCCATAGAAAATCCCGTGTTCAACCATGAAGTACCATTACATTAGGTTAAAGTCAGTGTGGTGTGTGCTATGACAGCAGCTGGAATTATTGGAGGCCATTGTTTTTCTGAAATCATAACACCTGTGTCATTTGAGAGATTTGAGAGATTTGAGAAGTTTGAGAGGTTTGTTCAGCAAGTCAGTGCAACAGCTCACACAACAAGCAATTCTGTGCACTGTTCAAACAGTGCTTTTGGTTACAGAAGAATAATCAGAGGACTGTGGCCTCCTTATTCACAAGATCTGAATCCATAAAAATTTTCCTTGTGGGAAATATTAAAGGATTATATGTATACTAATAGTCCTTGCATTGAATGCCATCTGGAAAGAAGCTCTCAAGATGTAATATCTTTAATTCTGCCAGCAAAAATTCAACATGCAATAAACAATGTGTCTGTAAGATGTGATGCATGTCTGCATGCAGCAGGAAACAATTTCAAACACCTTCTTTTTTTTTTAATGTAGTGAGTATAAACCTTACATGAATTGCAATATATTGAAGTCAAATTCGTAAATCCCAACTCATAGCAAATTGGAATAGCAGCTGGAAGTAACAAACAATATTTCTTAGATAATATAATAACCCTATTCTTGAAGGTACATTTGGTCCATTCACTATGGAAAAAAAAAAGTCTTCCATCAGTTTTGTTGTATCTGTCAATTTTCTACCTGTATTTTGTGTATTTAAATGTGTGCATGTGCACATACCTGCTTGTGTATTTGTAATATGTGTGTGTGTGTGTGTCTGGATGTGTATGCCATGAAAGTTGTCCCTGTTCACACCAGGAAGGCATATGGGACCATGGCAGTGTAATTCCAATCATCTTAACCTGAATATAAGACAGAGGTGAGTGGTCACTTTAGACACAGGAAAAGAGCCATTGATTCCCATTAATTGGGGTGCTGGGTGGTTTTGAAACCTGGATTTGCATGCCTTGAGAAGAGAAAAATATCCTACTCCTACCGGGAATCGAACCATATTTCCTCAGTCATCCATCCTGTAGCCTAGTCACTATAGACTACACAACCATAGCCCACACAACATCAGGATTTTGAATAAATTGAATTTAATTAAAGACTGCATTGACAAAATTAATTTTTATTCACACTGAGCAATTTGGATTGTCACTTTATGTGACAATCCAGTTGTTAGTAGGCTATATTGTATGTTGTGCTAACCAGCATGTGTCCTGAACTTCCAGACTTCTGTTATAGGCATCACCCATCCTTTTTTTTTTTAACATCCACGCTTTGGTAATTGTCTCTGTTTCCTTCATCAGTTTTTATCCCTATTCAGGGTACAAGACTAATTCTGCCCAGAAGCCCAGTAAAGTAGGGATTTCTCTATTTTCTTTTCACATGGTGATGGGAATAGATCAAATTTCTCGAACACTGTGAGTTTTATAAAAAGAATTGGACAACAGAATAAGTGCAAAGGTTGTTTGGCATTGTCCCATACCATCATCAAAGTTTAAAATTATTTAGCTTTAAATACATGCTATTCAGGGCACATAGTTAACTTTTCTCCCTTTGCTGATATAAGACAATGAGGAAATACTTATAGCACATAGAAACTGTTTATACAATATGCAGAGAGTTGTCTTTTTAATGTGGACCTCTGTATGACACAGCAGGGTCCATCATCAGTCACTGTGCAGCAGCTGATGTCATCCACTCTCTGGTACACAGTCCTGTGTCACTGTGGGACTTGCAGGACAGAGTACTGGAGAGCAGGTGGCATCATTAGTTTCTGTGCAGCAATGGAGGTTTGATTGGGTTTATAGATTCCATCCATGGATTTCACATTCAGCTGGACATACTGTAGTTTGTCTAGTAAATATATAACATGTTCAAATTTGTTCAAATGTATGATGTTTCTATTTTAAAATGTACATGTTACAAAAACTAAAAAGCAACATCATATAAACTTTATTCTTGAAGAAGAATAAATTGTGGCACATAATTAATGATTTACAGTTGACCAGGTAGTCAAATACTATAATACTTTATGGAACATGAAGATGCATTACCATTTTCACAAAAACCCATCACTGGTCCCTATCCTGAGCCAGATTAACACAGTTCACTCTCTGTCATCACATTCAGTCAGGAACCATTTTAATATTGATCCTCCATCTACACCTATGCCTTGAAAGCCATTTCTTCATGTGTCCCTACAAAACTTTGTATGCACTTATTTTCTCCCATGTGTGCCACATTCTCCATTCATTCCATCTATCCTTGTATGATCCTCCTAATACTTGGCCAGGAGTAAGAATTATGATGATCACTATGGAGTTCTCTCAAACCTTCTGTTACTTCCTCCCACTCAGATTCAAATTGTGACACATACAAAATTAGTGTTTGTCTATTATGTGTTCTTGAAGAAAACAAAAAGAGGTAATGTATTAAAAAAGATTTTATTAAAATCAAGTTTTCTTACGTTTTAAAACATAATGGAAAATACTATGCAACACAGAAACAAAGAAAAAGTGTTTCAGAATATTAAGTACTCAAGTAAGTAAGTGTGACTTTAGATTATAAACCAGACTTGTAAAATTAATAGGAATCAAGGAGAAAGGAACTGGAAACAAAGCAGCCTTTTCTAACATGTCCTTTACTTTTGCCTAGAAGGAATTACTTGGTATTACTCTCCCTGAGATTAAAGTCCTTTCACAGGTGTCAGATGCAGAAGAAATGAGCACCTTAAAGTGCTTAGGACATAATTTTGTCCCTAAGTTTAATTTTAATATGATTATGTAATATATTATAGAATTTCTGATTTACACAAGTGAAATTATTATATTGTCTTTTCTAGGGACTTGCTGCACGTATGTTCCATAATCATGGGATCCTCTGGTTGTTCCTCTATTATGGCAACCTGATATCTGGTAATTTCAGTCTAACAGATGTACATCAAAACAATAATACCAATGCTATACTGCCTACTGTCACCATCGCATCACTGGACTGCTTCCCTGTAATTCCACTGATTCATGTAAAATCACTAGATCACCTTGGCCCAGTAATAGGTCAACCAAGAGAAGTTGCTGGACATTGGACTTCCAGTCATGGGTTGAAAATGGTGTCTAGTATTTTCAACCACAGTGAAATAAATGACTTGAGAGGAGCAGTACTCAATGTTACAAGTGTGGTAAGAAATTTTCTCAGACAACTGTAGGAACTGAATCAGGAAGTAGATTTAGAGTTATATCCATGATTTAATTCAGAAGGACAGATTATTAACAAATTTATTAATGAAAAATGCATGGCCTTATTAGAAGTGGCATAAATTTCACCTTTCCCACCACTGAATCTTTTTCTTCTATATAAACATAGTTCTATAGCCTGTTATAAGCTGTGAATCCTTGGCTTTATACCCACCTTGAATAATTTTTCATTTATAGCACTGAGTAATTAATGGGCCCTGAACTCACAAATTTAAGTGTTGTAAGTTTTTAACTGACCCTATGGCTATCCCATGTTTATAAAACAATAATATAAACCCCTGCACTGAATGTAGTTTGCAATATGAAAATAAAATTGTGTAAATGATCAACCAAGATATTTGATCATATATGCCAGGTCAGGGACACCTAAATTATATAAAAATTAAATTTATTCAAGATTTTATGTTTCCAGTCATTTCTATCAGAATGGATGTATTGAATATTTTACTACACTATAAATAAAATACAGTGTTTAAAATTGCGCATATTGAAGCCCTTCAGTTGTACTGTCAATTAACCCAGCATGGTTATTCTGACACCCCTGAAAGCACAGTTCTTCATCAAAAACTTCACAGTCGTTCAAGGCATTAATATTGTCAGGGTTGCACCGTCAGTAAAGCAACTGTTCTATAGTCTGGACAGTCCGGGATTCAAATCCCAATAAGGGCAAGAGGTCTGTCTCATCTCCAAAGCATCTAGACTGGTTCTGTAGCCCACACTGCTGTCCATTTCATGGGTACTGTTGTTCTTTCCCAGAGATAAAGTAGCAGGAGCATGAAGCTAACCATTCATGTCCATCTCATGCTACGGTTAAGAATGAGCGGAGCTATACTTCTACACCTCCTACATGCTTCCATGGCATGGACAGGGAATTTTTTTTAACCTTAAAGGCATTAATATTACGTATTGATCCACTGAACATTATGGTTGCTCTGTTGTTACTGCCAATGGCATAGAATCAGACAAAGTAAAGGAGTAATGTTTCATGATGTACTTTAATTATGTCTGTTGTTTTGTTAATGTGTTTTCTTTATTTTCTGATAATACATTTATTTCATTCAGCTAACTTATACTGTCACTGACTTGCAATTTACACTTTTTTTCTTGTTTGCACTTCCTTAAAAGTCCAGACTCTTTATTTGGGATTATGTATGAATATTTGGTAGTATGGCAATGAAGTCTGCACTTATGAAGCTACATTTGTGTCAGGAAGAGTCATTCAAACTGCCTGTCCGTTACAGTATCAAATAAGTTGGATACAAACACCAGAACAGTGCTTCACCTCACAACCTTACTTATTTATTCCTTCACTGTCATAGTCGTTGGGATTAACCCTTTAAAACCCGAATTAAATTGCATCTGCTATTTGCTGGCATTATTAGGAGCTCACCATTTTCTCCACGTTAGCAGGGTAAGGGTTAAATTATTAACCTTTAGGCTACTAATGTCATATATATATATATGGAGCACCCATTCTTGATGT
>Ga0268261_10000296_pt1 | contig 30704 bp, 9 predicted proteins | sample TergutNc150P1_FD_190353 | JGI IMG/M metagenome (GOLD analysis project Ga0268261, IMG submission 190353) | Nasutitermes corniger P1 segment gut microbial community from laboratory colony in Florida, USA - Nc150 P1 (SPAdes) (version 2) | ecosystem: Host-associated > Arthropoda: Insects > Digestive... | reverse complement strand
ATCTCATGCATACCTAGACTCTCTGTCGCTGAGGTTTTGATATTTTCTTTAATGCTCTCCCAAGCCCTATTTATGTCCTCGTCCTCACTTACGTCCTCTAAAGCTGCAAACCTGTTTGTAATCTCTTTCTGATACTGTTTCCTAACCCCCGGGTCATTTAGCTTCCTCAGCGAAACACTTAGGGTCTCTAATGGAATGGCCTATTCCATTAGAGACCCTAAGTGTTTCGCATTATTTATTCAGAGACAAAATGTCCTGGCCTATTCTTTAGAGACTTTAAGATTTTCTCCTTATTTATTTTGAGACTGACTCTCCTGGCCTATTCCTTTAGAGATTCTAAGTGTTTCGCCTTATTAATTTAGAGACTAACTCTCCTGGCCTATTCCTTTAGAGACTCTAAGATTTTCGCCTTATTCTTTTAGAGACACTAAATGTCCTGGTCTATTCCTTCAGAGATTGTAAGGTTTTCGCCTTTTTCTTTTAGAGGCTCTAACTGTCCTGACCTATTCCTTTAGAGACACTAAGAATTTCTCCTTATTAATTTAGAGACTAAATGTAATGGCCTATCAATTTAGAGACTCAAAGTGTTACGCCTTATTAATTTAGTGATTACGTGTACTGGCCTATTCTGTTAGAGATCCCAAGGGTATGCCTTATTTAATTTAGAGACACTAACTCTCGTGGACTATTCCTATAGAGACTCCAAGAATTTGCCTTATTAATTTAAACACTCTAACTGTCCTGGCCTATTTCTTTAGAGATACCAAGGTTTTGGCCTTATTTAATTTAAAGTCTCTAACTCTCCTGACCTACTCCTTTAGAGACTCTATGTGAATGCCTTATAAATTTAAAGACTAACTGTCCTGGCCTATTCCTTTAGAGACACAAAGAGGTTCGCCTTATTTAATTTAGAGACACTAACTGTCCTGGCCTATTCCTTTAGAGACTCCAAGGTTTTAGCCTTATTGAATTTAGAGACACTAATTTCCTTGGACTCTTCCTTTAGGGACTCCAATAGTTTCGCCTTATTTAATTTCGAGACCCTAAATATCCAGGTCTATTCCTTTAGATAATCAAAGTGTTTCGCCTTATTTAATTTGGAGGCACTAACTGTCCTCGCCTGTACTTTAGAGACTCTAAGGTTTTCGTCTTATTCTTTTAGAGACTCTAACTCTCCTGGCCTATTACTTTAGAGACTCAAAATTTTTCGCCCTATTTAATTTAGAGATTCCAACTGTCCTGGCCTATTCATTTAGAGGCTCTAAGGGATTCGCCTTATTTTTTAGAGACTCTAACAGTATTGGCCTATTACTTTAGAGACTCCAAGTTTTTCGCCTAATGTAATTTAGAGAATCTAACTGTCCTGGCCTATTACTTTAGAGTCTCTAAGTGTTCCGCTTTATTTAATACAGAGATCCTAACTGACCTGGCCTAATCCTTTAGAGACAATAAGAGTTTCGCCTTATTTAATTTATAGACACTAACTGTTCTGGCCTATTCCTTTAGAGACTCCAAGTGTTTCGCCTTATTGAATTTAGAGACACTAATTGTCCTGGCCTCTTCCTTTAAGGACACCAAGTGTTGCGCCTTATTTAAATTAGAGACACTAAATGTCTTGGACTATTCCGTTAGAGAATCCAAGAGTGTCGCCTTATTTAATTTAGGGACACTATGTGTCCTCGCCTATGCTTTAGAAACTCTAAGGGTTTCGCCTTTTTCTTTTAGAGACTCTAACACTCCTGGCCTACTACTTTAGAGAATGAAAGATTTTGGCCCTATTTAATTTAGAGAATCTAACCCTCCTGGCCTATTTCTTTAGAGACTCTAAGCGTTTCGCATTTTTTAATTTAGTGTTTCTAACTGTACTGACTATTCGTTTAGAGACTCTAAGAGTTTTACTTATTTAATTTAGAGCTTCTATCTGCCATGGCCCATTCCTTCAGAGACACCAAGAGTTCCGCCTTATTTAATTTAGAGGCTCTAACTGTCCTGGCGTTTTACTTTAGAGACTCCAAGATTTTCGCCTTATTTAATTTAGAGACTGTATCGTTCCTGACCTATTCCTTTAGAGACTCCATGATGTTCGCCTTATTTAATTTAGAGACAATAACTTCTCTGGCCTATTCCTTTATAGACTGTAAGTTTTTCGCATTATTCTTTGAGACTCTAACTGTCCTTGCCTATTCCTTTAGAGACCCTAAGTGTTTCGACTTATTCTTTGAGAGACTCTAACTGTCCTGGCCTATTCCTTAAAGACTCCAAGAGATTCGCCTTATTTAATTTTGAGACTGTAACTGTCCTGGCCTATAACTTTAGAGTCCCTAAGTGTTTCGCTTTATTTAATTCAGAGATTCTAAATGACCTGGCCTATTTCTTTAGAGACACTAAGAGTTTCGCTTTATTTAATTTAGAGTATCTAACTGTCCTGGCCTATTACTTTAGAGACCCTAAGTTTTTCGCCTTATTTAATTTAGAGATTCTAACTTTCCTGGCCTATTCCTTTAGAGACTCTAAGAGATTCGCCTTATTTAATTTAGAGTTCCTAACTGTCCTGCCCCATTACTTTAGAGGCCCCAAGATTTTCGCCCTATTATTTTAGAGAATCTAACTGTCCTGGCCTATAACTTTAGATATTCCAAGTGCTTCGCCTTATTTAATTTTGAGACACTAACAGTCCTGGAATATTCCTTTATAGACTCTAAGGTTTTCGCCTTAGTCTTTTAGAGTCTCTAACTGACCTGGCCTATTCCTTTAGAGACAGCATGAATTTCGCCTTAATAATTTAGTGACTAAATGTGCTGGCCTATTACTTTAGAGACTCCAAGAGTTTCGCCTTATTTAATTTAGAGACACTAACAGTCCTGGCATATTCCTTTAGAGACTATAATTTTTTCGCCTAATTCTTTCAGAGACTCTAACAGTCCTGGCCTTTTTCTTTAGAGACTCCACGAATTTCGCCTTATTTAATATAGAGACACTATCTCTCCAGGCCTATCCTTTTACGGACTCTAAAAGTTTCGCCCTATTAATTTAGAGCCTAAAATTCCTGGACTATTACTTTGGAGACACCAAGTGTTAGGCCTTATTTAATTTAGGGACTGTACGAGTCCTGGAATAATACTTTGGATAGTTCAAGTTTTACGCCTTATTTAATTTAGAGATACTAACGTTCCTGGCCTTTACCTCTTAGAGACACTAAGAGTTTCGACTTATTTAATTTAGAGACAATAACAGTCCTGGACTATTCCTTTTAAGAACACAAGCGTTTCGCCTTATGTAATTTAGAGTCACTAACTATACTTGCCTATTTCTTTAGAGTCTCCATGTGTTTCGCCTTATTTAATTTAGAGACTCTAACTGTCCTGCCCTATTCCTTCAGAGAATCTAAGTGTATCGCCTTCTTTAATTTAGAGACTCTAAATTTTCTGGCCTATTCCTTTAGAGACTACAAGAGTTTGGCCTTAATAATTTAGAGGCTCTAACTGTCCTGGCCTATTCCTTTAGAGACAGTAAGATTTTCGCCCTATTCAATTCAGAGTCTCTAAATGTCCTGGCCTATTACGTTAGAGAATTCAAGAGTTTCGTCTTATTCAATTTAGGGACACTAACTGTCCTGGACTCTTCCTTCAGAGAATGCAAGTATTTCGCCTTATTCTTTTAGAGACACTAACTGTCCTGGCCTATTCCTTTAGAGACTCCAAGTGTTTCGCCTTTCTTAATTTAGAGACTCTAACTGTCCTGACCTATTACTTTAGGGAATCCAAGAGTTTCGCCTTATACTTTTAGAGACTCTAACATTCTTGGCCTATTCCTTTAGAGAACCCAAGAGTTTCTCCTTATTTAAATTAGGGAAACTAACTGTCCTGGCCTATTATTTTAGGGACAACTCGTGTCCTCCTTATTTAATTTAGAGACTGTAAATGTCCTGGCCTATAACTTTAGAGACTCTAAGAGTTTCGCGTTATTTAATTTAGAGACCATAACTGATCTGGCCTATTACTTTAGAGACTACAAATGGTTTCGCCTTGTTTAATTTAGAGACTCTAACAGTCCTGGCCTATTTTCTTTAGAGACTCTAAGTGTTTTGCCTTGTTAATTTAGATAATAACTGTCTTGGCCTATTACTTTTGAGACTCTAAGTTTTCGCCTTATTAATTTAGAGACTTTAACTGTCCTTGCATATTACTTTAGAGACTCCAAGCGTTTCTGCTTATTAAATTTAGAGACATGAACTGCACTGACCTATTCTTTAGAGACTCCAAATTTTTCACCTTATTGAATTTAGAGACACTAACCATCCTGGCCTATTCATTTAGAGAATCCAAGTGTTTCGACTTATATAATTTAGAGGATCTAACCATCTTGGACTAATCCTTTAGAGACTCCAAGTTTTTCGCCTTATTCTTTTAGAGACTCAAGTTGTCCTGACGTATTCCTTTAGATTATCTAAGTGTTTCGCTTTATTTAATTTAGAGACTCTAACTGTCTTGGCCTATTACTTTAGAGACTCCAAATTTTTCGCCATATTCTTTCAGAGACTCTAACTTACTGGCCTATTCCTTTGAGACTCCAAGATTTTCGCCACATTTAACTTAGAGACACTAAATTTCCTGTCCTATTCCTTTAGAGACTCTAAGAGTTTCGCCTTACTCAATTTAGAGACTCTAACTGAACTGTCCTATTACTTTACATTCACCAAGTGTTCCGTCTTATATAATTTAGAATTTCTAACTGTCCTGGCATATTCCTTTACAGACTACAAGATTTTCGCCTTATATAATTTAGAGTCTGTAATTCTCCTGGCCTATTCCTTTAGAGATATCCAGAGATTCGCCTTATTTTATTTAGAGGATCTATGTGTCCTGGCCTATTCCTATAGAGACTCCAAGAATTTCGGCTTTTTTAATTTACAGACACTACCTGTCCTGGCCTATTCCTTTAGTTATACCAAGAGTTCCGCCTTATTTAATTTGGAGACTCTATCTGACCTGGCCTATTACTTTAGAGACTCCAAGTTTTTCGTCTTATATAATTTAGACATTCTAACTGTCCTGGGCTATTCCTTTACAGGCTCCAAGTTTTTCGCCTTATTCTTTTAGAGACTCTAACTGTCCTGTCCTATTCCTTTAGAGACACCAAGTGTTTCGCCTTATTTAATTTAGACACTCTAACAGTCCTGACCTAGTCCTTTAGAGAAACCAAGTGTTTCGACGTATTCATTGTAGAGACTGTAACTCGCCTGGCCTATTCCTCTAGACACTCTAAGAATTTCGCCCTTATTTTATTTAGAGACTCTAACTGCCCTGGCATATTCCTTTAGAGAATCCACGGTTTTCGCTTTATTCTTTTAGAGACTCTAAATGTCCTGGCCTATTACATTAGAGACTCCAGGTGTTTCGCCTTATTCTTTAGAGATTCTAACTGTCCTGTCCTATTCATTTAGAGACTCCAAGAGTTTCGCCTCATTTAATTTAGAGAATCTAACAGTCCTGGTCTATTCCTTTAGAGACTTCAAGAGTTTCGCCTTATTTAACTTAGAGGCTCTAACACTCCTGGCCTATTCCTATAGAGAATCCAATAGTTTCGTCATATTTAATTTAGAGTCTCTAAGGTTCCTGGCCTACTTCTTTAGAGACTCCATGTGTTTCGCCTTATTTTTAGAGACTCTAACTGTCCTGGCCTATTCCTTTAGACACCAAGTGTTTCGCCTTATTTAATTTAGAGACTCTAAAATTCCTGGCCTATTCCTTTAGAGAACCCACGAGATTCCCCTTATTTAATTTAGAGACTCTAACTGTCCTGGCATATTCCTTTAGAGACAACAAAGTTTTCGCCTTATTCTCTTAGAGACTCATACTGTGCTGGCCTATTCCTTTAGAGAAGTCAAGAATTACGCCTTATTTAATTTACAGACCCTATCTGTCCTGGCCTATTTCCTTAGAGACTACAAGAGTTTCGCCTCATTCTTTTAGAGACTTATCTGTCCTGGCCTATTCCTTTAGAGACTCCAAGAGTTTCGACTTATTAAATTTAGAGTCTCTGTCCTGGCCTATACCTTTAGAGACACCAAGATATTCGGCTCATTCTTTTAGAGACACTAAGTGTCCTGCCTAATTCCTTTAGAGACTCTAAGTGTTTCGCCTTATTCTTTTAGAGATTCTAACTGTTCCTTCCTATTCCTTTAGAGTTTCTAAGAGTTTCTCCTTATTAATTTAGAGATTAGTTTTCCTGGCCTATTCCTTAAAAACACTTGTTTCTCCTTATTAATTTAGAGACTAACTCTCCTGACCTATCCCTTTAGAGACTCTAAGATTTTCGACTTATTATTTTAGAGACTAAGTGTCCTGTCCTATTCCTTTAGAGGCTCTAAGATTTCGCCTTATTCTTTTCAGACACTAACTTTCCTGACCTATTCGTTTAGAGACACAAAGTGTTTCTCCTTATTAATATAGAGACTAACTGTCCTGGCCTATAACTTTAGAGACTCTAAGAGGTTTTCCTCATTAATTTAGAGTCTAACCGTCCTGGCCTATTCCTTTAGAGACTAAGATTTTCCCCTTATTATTTTATAAACTAACTTTCCTAGCCTATTCCCTTACAGATCCCAGGAGACTCGCCTTATTTAATTTCGAGGTTCTAATTGTCCTGGACTATTCCTTTAAGGACACTAAGATTTCTGTCTTATTTAATTTAGAGTCTCTAACTGTCGTGGCCTATTACTTTAGGGATACTAAGAGTTTTGCCTTATTTAATTTTGAGACTCTAACTGTCCTGGCCTCTTCCTTTAGAGACCCCAAGAGTTTCGCCTTATTTAATTTAGACACTCTAACTATCCTGGCCTATTTCTTTAAAGATTCCAAGTGTTTCGCCTTATTTAATTTAGAGACTCTGACTGTCCTGGTCTATTACTTTAGAGATTTTAAGGGTGTCGCTTATTTTAATTTAGAGACTCTAACTGATCTGGCCTATTCGTTTAGAGGCTTCAAAGAGTTTAATGTAGAGTCCCTAACTCTCCTGGCCTATTCCTTTAGAGACTCTAAGTTTTTCGCCTTATTAATTTAGATACTAACAGTCCTGGCCTATTTCTTTTGAGACTGTAAGTGTTTCGCCTTATTAATTTAGAGTCTAACTGTCCTGGCCTATTCCTTTAGAGACACCAAGTATTACGCCTTATTTAATTTAGAGCCTATAAATCTACTGGCCTATTACTTTAGAGACCCCAAGTGTTTCTCCTTATTAAATTTAGAGACTGTAACAGTCCTGGCCTATTCCTTTAGAGACCCCAAGACTTCCGCCCTATTTAATTTATAACCTTTCACAGTCCGAGCCTATTCATTTAGAGGCTCCAAGAGTTCCGCCTTATATAATTTAGAGATTCTGTCCTGGCCTATTGCTAAATAGAGTCCAAGATTTTCGTCTTATTCTTTTAAAGTCTCTAACTGACCTGACGTATTCCTTTAGAGAGACCAGGAGTTTCGCCTTATTGAATTTAGAGACACTAACTGTCCTGGCCTATTACTTTAGAGACCCCAAGGATTTCGCCTTATTTTTTAGAGGCTCTAACTGTCCTGGTCTATTCATCTAGAGACCACAAGAATTACGCCATATTTTATTCAGAGTCCCTAAATATCCTGGCCTATTCCTTTAGAGGATCCATTAGTTTCGCCTCGTTTAATTTAGAGACACTAACTATCCTGGCCTATTCCTTTAGGGACTCCAAATGTTTCGCCTTATATTTTAGAGACACTAACACTCCTGTCCTATTCATTTAGAGATTCCAAGAGTTTCGCCATATTTTATTTAGAGTCTGTAACGGTCCTGGCCTATCCCTTTAAGGAATTCACGTGTTTCGCCTTATTTTTGAGACTCTAAATATCCTGGCCTATTATTTTAGAGAATCCAAGATTTTCATCTTATTCTTTTAGAGACTCTAACAGTCCTGGTCTATTCCTTTAGAGAATACAAGTGTTTCGCCCTATTTAATTTAGAGACTCTAACCCTCTTGGCCTTTTCATTTACAGACAACAAGTGTTTCGCCTTATTTAATTTAGAGACTCTAACTCTCCTGGCCTATCACTTTAGAGACTCTAAGGCTTTCGAAATATTTAATTTAGAGACAGAAACTCTCCTGGCCTATTCCTTAGATTTTTCAAGGGTTTCGTCTTATTTAATTTAGAGACCCTAACTGTCCTGGCCTATCCCTTTAGAGACTCCAGGTGTTACGCCTTATTCGTTTAGAGACTCTAACTGTCCCTTCCTATTCCTTTAGAGAATTCAATAGTTTCGACTTATTTAATTTAGAGGCTCTAACACTCCAGGCCTATTCCTTTATGGACAACAATTGTTTCACCTTATTTAATTTAGAGACTCTAACAGTCCTGGCCAATTCCTTTAGAGACAATAAGAGTTTCGCCTTATTCAATTAAGAGACTCTAAATGTAAAGGCCTTTTACTTTAGAAAATCCAAGAATTTCGTCCTATATAATTTAGAGACTCTATATGTCCTGGACTATTCCTTTAGAGACCCCAAGTGTTTCACCTTATTCTTTTAGAGACTCTAACAGTCCTGGCCTATTCCTTTAGAGAATCCAAGTGTTTCGCCTTATTTAATTTAGAGATTATTACTGTCCTGGCCTATTATTTTAGAGACACCAAGTGTTCCGATTTATTCTTTTAGATACTCTAACAGTCCTGGTCTATTCCTTTAGAGACCCCAAGAGTTTCGCCTTATTTAATTTAGAGATTCTGTCTTGGCCTATTCCTTTAGAGACTCCAAGATTTTAGCCTTATTTAATTTAGAGACTCTAACTGTCCTGCCCTATTCCTTTAGATACACCAAGAATTTCGCCTAATTCTATTAGAGGCTCTAATTGTCCTGGCCTATTCCTTTAGAGACACCATGCCTTTCGCCTTATTTAATTTAAGGACATTATATGTCCTAGCCTATTACTTTAGAGACACAAAGTGTTCCGCCTTGTTTAATTTAGAGACCCTAACTGTCTTGACCTATTCCTATAGAGACCCTAAGAGTTTCGCCATATTACATTTAGAGACTCTAACTCTCCTGGCCTATTCCTTTAGAGACTCCAAGTGTTTCGCCTTATTTAGTTTATAGACTCTAACTTTCCTGGCCTATTCCTTTAGAGACACTAAGTGTTTTGCCTTATTCAATTTAGAGACTCTAACTGTCCTGACCTTTTCCTTTAGAGACTCCACGAGTTTCGACTTATATAATTTAGACACTCTAACTGTCCTGGCCTATTCCTTTAGAGACTCCAAAATTTCCGCCTTATTTAATTTAGAAACTCTAACTGTCCTGGCCTATTCCTTTAGATACACCATTATTTCCGCCATATTTTTTTAGAGTCTTTAACTGTCCTGTCCTATCCCTTTGAGACTCCAAGAGTTTCGCCTTATTTAATTTACGGAATGTAACTCTCCTGGACTGTTGCTTTAGAGAGTACATAATGTTCGCCTTATTTAATTAGAGACGGTAACTGTCTTGGTCTATACCTTAAGAGAAACCTAAAACTTCGCCTTATTTAATTTAGAGACTCTAACTGTCCTGGCCTATTCCTTTAGAGACACCATGAATTTCGCCTTTTTTTTATTTAGAGAATCTAACTGTCCTGGCCTATTACTTTAGAGACCCTAAGCGCTTCGCCTTATTATTTTAGAGACTTTAACTGTCCTGGCCTATTACTTCAGAGACTCCACGTATTTCGCCCTATACAATTTAGAGTATCAGTCCTGAACTAATAATTTAGAGGCTCTAAGTTTTTCGCCTTATTATTTTAGAGAATTTAAATATCCTGGCCTATAACTTTAGAGGATCCAAGATTTTCGGCTTATTTAATTTGGAGACTTTAAGAGTCCTGGCCTATTTCTTAGAGACTGTAAGGGTTTCGCATCATTTAATTCAGAGATTCTATCTGACTTGGCCTTTTCCTTTAGAGACTATAAGTGTTTCGCCTTATTTAATTTAGAGATTCAAACTGTCCTAGCCTATTCCTTTAGAGACACTAAGTGTTTCGCCTTAATTAATGTAGAGATTGTAATTGTCCTGGCGTATTACTTTAGAGACACCAATAGTTTCGCCTTATTTAAATTAGAGACTCTAAATATCCTGGCCTATTTCTTTAGAGATCCTAAGTATTTCACCTTATTTAATTTAGAGACACTAACTTTCTTGGCCTATTCCTTTAGAGATTCTAAGGGTTTCGCCTTATTCTTTTAGAGACCTTAACTCTCCTGGCCTATTCCCTTAGAGATACCAAGATTTTCGCCTTTTTTAATTTAGAGACCCCAACTGTCCTGGTCTAATCCTTTAGAGAATCCAAGAGTTTCGCCTTATTCACTTTAGAGACACTAACTGTCCTGGCCTATTCTTTAGAGACTATAAGGTTTTCGCCTTATTCTTTTAGATACTCTAACTGTCCTGGCCTACTCCTTTAGAGAATCCAAGTATTTCGAATTATTTAATTTAGGGACACTAACTGTCTTGGCCTATTTCTTTAGAGACTCTATAAGTTTCGCCTTATTAATTTAGAGACTAACTTTCTTGGCCTATTACTTTAGAGACACCAAGTGTTTCGCCTTTTTTAATTTAGGGACTCTAACTGTCCTAGCCTCTTACATTAGAGACTCCAAGCATTACACCTTATTTAATTTAGAGATAATAGCGTTCCTGGCCAATTCTTTAGAGACACCAAGTGTTTCGCCTTATTTAATATATAGACACTAAGAGTCATAGCCTATTCCTTTAAAGACACCAAGAGTTTTGCCTTATTTAATTTAGAGACACAAACAGCCCTGGCCTATTCCTTTAGAGATTCCAAGAGTTTCGCCTTTTTTAATTTAGAGACTAACTGTCCTGGCCTATTCCTTTAGAGATCCTAAGATATTCGCTTTATTTAATTTAGAGACTCTAACTGCCCTGGCCTATTCCTTTAGAGACACCAAGAGTTTCGCCTAATTTAATTTAGAAGCTCGAACTCTCCTGGCCTATTCCTTTAGAGACTCTTAGAGTTTCGCCTTATTAATTTAGAGACTAACTCTCCTGGCCTATTTCTTTTTAGACTCCAATTTTTTTGTCTTATTTATTTGAGACACACTTACTGTCCTGGCCTATTATTTTAGAGACTCTAAGAGTTTCTCCTTATTAATTTAGAGACTAACTGTTCTGGCCTATTCATTTAGAGACTCTAATATTTTCGACTTATTAATTTAGAGACTAAATTTCCTGGCCTATATTTCAGAGACTATAAGATTTTCTCCTAATACATTTAGAGACCCTAACAGTCTTGGCCTATTCCTTCAGAGACTCTAAGATTTTCGCCTTATTCTTTTAGAGACTCTGACTGTCCAGGCATATTCTTTAGAGACCCTAAGTGTTCCTCCTTATTAATTTAGAGACTATTCATTTAGAGGCTCTAAGCATTTCGCCTTATTAATTTATAGACTAACAGTCCTGGTCTATTCCTTTAGAGACACCAGGGTTTTGCCTTATTAAATTTAGAGAGACTAACTGTCTTGGCCTATTCTTTAGAGTCTCCAAGATTTAACCTTATTTAATTTAGAGACTCTAACTGTCCTGGCCTAATCATTTAGAGACTCCAAGAATTTCACATTATTTAATTTAGAGATTTTAACTGTCCTGTTCTATTTTTTAGAGGATCTATGAGTTTCGCCTTATTAATTTAGAGACTAACTGTCCTGGCCTATTCCTTTAGAGACAACAAGTTATCCGCCCTATTTAATTTAGAGACTCTAACTCTCCTGGACTATCCCTTTAGAGACTCCAAGTGTTTCGCCTTATTTAATTTACAGACACTAACTATCCTGTCCTATTACTTTAGAGACCATAAGAAGTTCGTCTTATTGAATTTAGAGACACTAACTCTCATGGCCTCTAAGTTTAGGGACTCCAAGAATTTCGCCTTATTTAATTTAGGGCCCCTAACTGTACTGGCCTATTCCTTTAGAGAATCCAAGAATGTCGCCTTATTTAATTTAGAGACACTAACTGTCATTGCCTATTCCTTCAGAGACACTAAATGTTTCGCCATTTTCTTTTAGCTACTCTAAAAATCCTGGCCTATTCCTTTAGAGACCCTAAGTTTTTATCCTTATTCTTTTAGAGACACTAAATCTCCTGGCCTATTAATTTAGAGACACAAATAGTTACGCCCTATGTAATTTAGTGATTCTAACTCTCCTGGCCTATTCCTTTAGAGGCTCTAATGCTTACGTCTTATTCTTTTAGAGACTCTGTCATGCCTATTACTTTAGAGACCCCAAGATTTTCGCCTTATTTAATTTAGAGTCTCTAACTTTCCTGGCCTATTCCCTTAGAGACTCTAAGAATTTCGCCTTATTTAATTCAGAGATTCTAACTGACCTGGCCTATTCTTTTAGAGACTCTAAAAGTTTCGCCTTATTTAATATAGAGGTTCTGAGAGTCTTGGCCTATTTCTTTAAAGGCTCTATGTGTTTCGCCTTATTTAATTTAGAGTTTCGAACAGTCCTGGCCTATTCGTTTAGAGAAACTAGGAGCTTTGCCTTATTTAATTTATAGCTTCTAACTGTCCTGGCCTATTGCTTTAGAGACTTCATGATTTTCGCCTTCATTAATTTAGAGACTCTAACTGTCCTGTCCTATAACATTAGAGAATCCAAGCGTTTCGTCTTATTTAATTAAGAGACACTAAATATCTTGGCCTATTCCTTTAATGACACTAATGTTTAAGCTTTATCCTTTTAGAGACACTAAATGTCCTGGCCTATTCCTTTAGAGACTCTAAGAGTTTCTCCTTATTAATTCAGAAACTAACTGTCCTGGCCTATTTCTTTAGAGACCCAAAATTTTCGCCTTAATAATTCAGAGACTAACTGTCCTGGCCTATACCTATAGAGACTCTAAGTGTTTCGCCTTATTTTGTAGAGACTCTAACTGCCCTGGCCTCTTTTTTAGAGACTCTAAGTGTATCTCCTTATTAATTTTGACACTTATTTTCCTTTGGAGACTCTAAGAGATTCGCCTTATTAATTTAGAGACTAACTAGCCTTGCCTATACATTTAGAGACTCTAAGCGTTTCGCTTTATCAATTTAGAGACTAACTGTCCAGGCCTTTTCCTTTAGGGGCTCTGAGTGTTTCGCTTTACACTTTTAGAGACACTAATTTTCCTGGCCTATTCCTTTAGAGACTCTAAGAATTTCTCCTTATTAATTTAGAGACTAAATGTCCTGGCCTATTACTTTAGAGACTCTAAGTTTTTCTCGTTACTAATTTAGGGACTCTAACATTCCTGGCATATAGCTTTAAAGCCTCTAAGTGTTTCAACATATTAATTTAGAGAAAACTGTCCTGGCCTATTCCTTTAAAGAATTCAAGTATTTCGCCTCATTTAATTTAGTGACTCTAAGAGTTCTGGCCCATTACTTTAGAGACCCCAAGTATTTTGCCTTATTAAATTTAGAGAATCTAACTGTCCTGGACTATGCCTTTCGTGAACGCAAGTTTTTCGTGTTATTTAATTTAGAGACTGTAAATAACCTGGACTATTCCTTTAGAGGCCCCAAGAGAATCGCCTTATTTGATTTATAGTTACTAACTGCCCTGGCCTATTCTTTTAGAGATCACAAGTGTTTCGCCTTATTTAATTTAGAGACTCTAACTGTCCTGGCCTATTCCTTTACAGACTCCAATATTCTCGCCTTATTTAATTTAGAGACTCTAACAGTTCTGGCCAATTCCTTTAGAGACTATAAGATTTTCGCCTTTTTTAATTCAGAGACCCTAACTCTCCTGGTCTATTTCTTTAGACACTCCAAGATTTTCGCCTTATTTTTTAGAGAATCTAACTTTTCTGTCCTATTCCTTTAGAGACACCAAGAATTTCGCCTTACTTAATTTAGACACTCTAAGTGTCCTGGCCTATTCCTTTAGAGACACCAAGGGATTCACCTTATTTAATTTAGAGAAACAAACTGTCCTGGCCTATTCTTTATAGATCAGATGAGTTTCGCCTTATTTAATTTAGAGACTAACAGTCCTGGCCTATTACTTTAGAGAATCTATGTGTTTCTGCCTATTAATTTAGAGACTAAATGTCCAGGCATATTCATTTAGAGACTCTAAGTGTTTCTCTTATTAATTTAGAGAATAACTGCCCTGGCCTATTCCTTCAGGGACTCCAAGTAATATGCCTTATTTAATTGAGAGATACTAACTGTCCTGGCCTATTGCTTTAGAGCCTCTAAGAGTTTATCCTTATTAATTTAGAGACTAACTGTTCTGGCCTATTACTTTAGAGACCCTAAATTTTCGCCTTATTAATTTAGAAACGAACAGTCCTTCCCTATTACTGTAGACACACTAAGAGTTTCGCCTTATAATTTTAGAGGCTCTAACTGTCCTGGCCTATCCCTTTAGAAACTCTAAGGGATTCTCCTTATTACTTTAGAGTCTAAATATCTTGGCCAATTTCTTTAGAGCCTCTAAGATTTTGTCTTTATTTCTTTAGAGACTAACTCTCCTGGCATATTCCTTTAGAGACCCTAAGATTGTCTCCCGACTATTTTAGAAACTAACCGTCCTGGCTATACCTTTAGAGACTACAAGTTTATCGCCTTATATTTAGAGGCTCTAACTTTCCTGGACTATTCATTTAGAGACTCTAAATTTTTCTCCTTATTAATTTGGAGACTAACTACCCTGTCCTATTACTTTAGAAAATCCAATAGTTTCTATTATTTTATTTAGGGACTATAACAGTCCTGGTCGATTACTTTAGAGACCCCAAGAATTTCGCCTTATTTAATTTAGAGACTCTAACTATCCTGGCCTGTTCCTTTAGGGAATCTAAGTGTTTCGCCTTATTTAATTATCCAGACTCTAAAGGTCCTGGCCTATTCCTTTAGAGACTCCAAGTGTTTCGCCTTATTTAACTTAGCGACCCTAACTGTCCTGGCCTATTACTTCAGATTATCCAAGTGTTTCGCCTTATTTAATTTAGAGACTCTAACTGTCCTGGCCTATTAATTTAGAGACACCATGTGTTCTCTTTATTTAATTTAGAGACTCTAACTGTCCTGGCCTATTCCTTCAGAGACTCTAATAGTTTCGGCTTATTTAATTTAGAGACTGTAACTGATCTGGCCTAGTCCTTTAGAGACTTCATATTATTTCGTCTTATTTAATTTAGAGACTTAAATTCCTGGCCTATTCCTTTAGATACTCTAAGAATTTCGCCTTATTAATTTAGATACTAAATGTCCTGGCCTATATCTTTTGAGACTCTAAGTGTTTCGCCTTAATTTTTTAGAGCCTAACAGTCCTGGCCTATTACGTTAGAGACACCAAGTGTTTCGCATTATTTAATTTAGAGACCATAACAGTCCTGGACTATTCCTTTAGAGACCCCAATTGTTTCTCCTTATTAAATATATAGACTTTAACTGTCTTGGCCTATTCCTTTAGAGACTCCAGGAATTTCGCCTTATTTAATTTAGATACCTTAAAGGTCTTGGCGTATTCCTTTTGTGACTCCAAGATTTTCGCCTTATTCTTTTAGAGTCTCTAACTGTCCTGGTCTATTCCTTTAGAGAATCCAAGAGTTTCGCCTTATGTAATTTAGAGACTCTAAATCCCTTGGCATATTCCTTGAGAGACTCCAAGTATTTCGCCTTATTTAATTTTGACACTCTAACAGTCCTGCCCTATTCCTTTAGAGTCACCAAGAGTTTCGCCTTATTTTTTAGAGACTCAAACTTTACTGGCCTATTCGTTTAGAGAATCTTAGCGTTTCGCCTTATTAATTTAGAGACAAACTCTCCTGGCCTATCCTTTATATTCCCCAAGGTTTTCGCCTTAAGAAATTGAGAGACACTTACTGTACTGGCCTATTTCTTTAGAGACTCTAAGAGTTTCTCCTTACTATTTTAGAGACTAACTTTCCTGGCCTATTCCTTTAGAGACCCTAAGTGTTTCAAAACATTTATTCAGAGACTAACTCTCCTTGCCTATTCCTTTAGGGACTTTAAGTGTTTCTCCTTATTAAGTGTCCTGGCCTATTCCTTTAGAGACTCTAAGTATTTCGCCTCATTCTTTTAGAGACTCTAACATTCTTGTCCTAATACTTCAGAGAATCTGTGTGTTTCGCCTTATTTTTTTAGAGACTCTAACTCTCTTGGCCTATTCCTTTAGAGACACTAAGTGTTTCTCCTTATTTAATTAGAGACTAACTGTCCTTGCCTATCCCTTTAGATACTCTAAGTGTTTCGCCTTATTAATTTAGAGACTAACAGTCCTGGCCTATTTCTTTAGAGACACCAAGAGATTGCCTTATTTAATTTTGACACAATAACTGTCCTGGCCTATTCCTTTAGACATTCCACGAGTTTGCCTTATTTAATTTAAAGACTCTAATAGTCCTGGCCAATCTTTAGAGACACCAAGTGTTTCGCATTATTTAATTTAGAGGCTCTATCTGTCCGGTTCTATTCCTAATGAGGCTATATGAGTTTGCCTTATTAATTTAGAGTCTGTCTTGGCCTATTCGTTTAGAGACACCAAGAATTTCGCCTTATTTAATTTTGAGACACTGACAGTCCTGGCCTTTACCTTTAAAGTCTGAAGGGTTTGGCCTTATTGAATTTAGAGACACTAATTGTCCTGGCCTCTTACTTTCGGTACCCCAACATTTTCACCTTATTTAATTTAGAGACCCTAACTGTCTTAGCCTATTCCTTTAGAGAATCCAGGGGTGTCGCCTTATTTAATTTAGAGACACTAACTGTCATTGCCTATTTCTTTAGAGATTCTATGTGTTTCGCTTTATACTTTTAGAGACTCTAACTGTCCTCGCCTATTCCTTTACAGACTCTTAGTGTTTCGACTTATTCTTTTAGAGACTCAAAAACTCCTGGCCTATTTCTATAGAGACTCCAAGATTTTCGCCTAATTTAATTTGGAGAATCTAACTGCCCTGGCCTATTACTTTAGAGTCTCTAAGAGGTTCGCTTTATTTAATTCAGAGAAACTCTCTGACCTGGCCTATTACTTTAGAGACACTAAGAGTTACGCCTTATTTAATTTAGAAATCCTAACGGTCCTGGCCTATTTCTTTAGAGACTCTATGTGTTTCGCCTTATTTAATTTAGATTTTTTAACTGTCCTCACTATTCGTTTAGAGACTCTAAATGTTTTACTTATTTAATTTAGAGCTTCTAACTGTCCTGGCCTATTCTTTATAGACTCCAAGAGTTTCGATTTATTTAATTTTGAGACTCTAACTGTCCTGTCCTATTACTTTATAGACTCCAAGATTTACGCCTTATTTAATTTAGAGACCCTAAATATCCTGGCCTATTCCTTTAATGACTCTAAGGATTTCGCCTTTTCCTATTATAGACTCTGAATATCCTGGCCTATTCTTTTAGATAATCCAAGTGTTTCGCATTATTTAATTTAGACACTGTAACTGTCCTGGCCTACTCCTTTAGAGACTGTAAGAGTTTGAGATTATTAATTTATAAACAAATATTCTTGGCCTAATCCTTTAGAGACCCAAAGTGTTTCGACTCATTAATTCAGAGACTAACTGTCCTTGCCTATTCCTTTAGAGGCTCTAAGAGTATCTCCTTATTATTTTAGAGACTAACAATCCTGGCCTATACTTTTAGAGGCTCTAAGAATTTCGTCTTATTAATTTAGAGACTAACTCTCCTTGCCAAGACTCTACGTGTTTCGTCTTTTAATTTAGAGACTAAATGCACTGGCATATTACTTTATAGACTCTAAGGGTTTCGCCTTATTCTTTCGGAGACTCTAATTGTCCTGTACTATTCCTAAGAGACTCTAAGAATTTCAACTTATTTATTTAGAGACTAACTATTCTGGACTATTTCTTTAGACACTCTGTTTCTTCTTAGTAATTTAGATTCTAAAAGTCCTGGCCTATTACTTTAGAGACTCTAAGTGTTTCAACTTATTAATTTAGAGAATGAAAGTCCTGGCCTATTACTTTAGAGAATCCAAGACTTGAGCCTTATTTAATTTAGAGACTCTAAGAATCCTGTCCTATTACTTTAGGGACTCCAATTGTTTAGCCTTATTTTTTAGAGACTCTAAATATCCTGGCCTATTCCTTTAGAAACTCAAAGTGTTTCGCCTTAATAATATACAGACTAACGGTCCTGGCCTATTTCTTTATAGACTCTAAGTGTTTCTCCTTATTAATTTAGAGTCTAACTGTCCTGGCCACTTCCTTTAGTGACTCTAAGTGTTTCACCTTATTAATTTAGAGACTAACTGTCCTGGACTATTCTTTTAGAGACTCCAAGTTTGTCGCCTTATTTAATTTAGAGACACTAACTGTCCTGGCCTATTCCTTTAGAGATTCCAAGGTTTTCTAGTTATTACTTTAGAGACTGTAACTGCCCTGGCCTTTTCCTTTAGAGACGCCAAGTGTTTCGCCTTATTAAATATAGAGACTCTAACAGTCCTGGCCTATTCCTTTCGTTCCACCAAATGTTTCGCCTTATTTAATTTATAGGTTCTAACGGTCCTGGCCTATTCCTTTAGAGACTCCAAGAGTTTCGCCTTATTTAATTTAGAGACTCTAACAGTCCTCCCCAATTCCTTTAGAGAATCTAAGTTTTTCGCCTTATTTAATTTAGAGAAACTAACTGACCTGGCCTATTCATTTAGAGACTCTATGTGATTCTGCTTATTAATTTAGAGACTAAATGTCCTGGCCTATTTCTTTTGAGACTCTAAGTGTTTGGCCTTATTAATTTAGAGACTAACTGTCCTGGCCTATTCGTCTAGAGACTCTAAATGTTCGCCTTATTGTTTGCAGATTCTAACTGCCCTGGCCTATTCCCTTAGAGGCTCTAAGTGTTTCTCCTTATTCATTTAGAGACTAATAATCCTGTCCTATTCCTTTAGAGACTCTAAGTTTTTCTCTTTATTAATTTAGAGACTAAATGTCCTGGCCTATTTCTTTTGAGACTCTAAGTGTTTCGCCTTATTAATTTAGAGACTAACTGTCCTGGCCTATATTTTAGAGACTCCAAGACCGTCGCTTTATATAATTTGGAGTCTCTAACTGTCCTGGCCTATTCTGATAGAGACTCCAAGTGTTTCCCCTTATATATTTTAGAGATTCTAACTGTCCTGGACTATTCCTTTAGAGACCCCAAGATTTCGCCTTATTCTTTTAGAGACTCTAAGTGTCCTGGCGTATTCCTTTAGAGAATCCAAGAGTTTCGCCTTATTATTTTTGAGACTCTAACACTCCTGGCCTATTACTTTAGAGACTCCAAGTGTATCGCCTTATTAAATGTAGAGACTCTAACTGTCCCGGCCTATTCCTTTAGAGACCACAAGGATTTCGTCTTATGTAATTTAGACAATCTAAAAGTCCTGTCCTATTTCATTAGAGACTCCAAGTGTTTCGTCTTATTTAATTTACAGACTCTAACCCTCCTGGCCTATGCTTTAGAGACACGATGTTTTCGCCTTATTTAATTTAGAGGCTCTTACTGCCCTGGCCTAATCCTTTAGAGAGCCCAGAGTTTCGGCTTATTTTATTTAGAGGCTTTGTGTGTCCTGCACTATTACTTTAGAGAAACCAAGATTTTCGCCTTATTTAATATACAGACACTAACAGTCCTTGCCTATTACTTTAGAGACTCCAAGAGCTTCAACTAATTGAATTTAGATACGCTAATTGTCCTGGCCTATTCCTTTAGAGACTCCAAGTGTTTCGCCTTAGACTTGTTGAGACATTAACTGTCTTGTCCTATTCCTTTAGGGACCCCAAGGGTTTCGCCATATTTAATTTAGAGTCCCTAACATTCCTGGCCTATTCTTTTAGAAAACCCAAGAGTTTCGCCTTATTTAATTTAGACACTCTAAGTATCCTGGTCTATTCCTTTAGAGACTCCAAGAGTTTTACCTTATTTAGTTTAGAGTCTGTAACTCCCCTGGCCTATTACTTTAGAGGCTCCAAATTCTTCGCCTTACTTAATTTAGACAGTCTAACTGTCCTGGCCAATTCCTTTAGAGGCCCTTAGATTTTCGCCTTATTCTTTTAGAGACTCTAACTGTCCTGGCCTGTTCCATTAGAGAAGCCAAGTATTTCGCCTTATTTAATTTAGAGACTCTAACTCTCCTGGCCTATTCCTTTAGAGACACCAAGAGTTTCGCCTCATTCTTTTAGAGACCCTAATCGCCCTGGCCTATTTCTTTAGAGAATCCAATATTTTCGCCTAATTTAATTTAGAGTCTCTGTCCTGGCCTATTCCTTTAGAGACTCCAAGATTTTCGCCTCATTCTATTAGAGACTCTAACTCTCCTGGACTATTCCTTTAGAGACTCTATGTGTTACGACTTATTCTTTAAAAGACACTAACTCTCCTTGCCTATTCCTTTAGAAACACTAAGAGTTACTCCTTATTATTGTAGAGACAAATTGTCCTGGCCTATTCCTTTAGAGACTTTAAGAGGTTCTCCTTATTAATTTAGAGACTAACTCTCCTGGCCTATTACTTTAGAGACTAAGATTTTACGCTTATTAATTTAGAAACTAACTGCCCTGGCCTATTTCTTTAGAGAATACAGGAGTTTCGCCTTATTTAATTTAGAGGCTCTAACTGTCCTGGCCTATTTCTTTAGGACCTCTAAGATTTTCGTCTTATATAATTTTGAATTTCTAACTGCTGTGGCCTACTACATTAGAGATTCTAAGAGTTTCGCCTTATTTAATTTAGAGACTCTAACTGTCCTGTCCTCTTCCTTTAGAGACTCCAAGAATTTCGCCTGATTTAATTTAGAGAATCTAACTGTCCTGACCTATTCCTTTAGAGACTCCAAGTGTTTCGTCTTATTTAATTTAGAGACTCTAACTGTCCTGGCCTATTCCTTTAGATACTCTAAGAGTTTCGCCTTATTAAATTTAGAGACTAACTGATCTGGCCTATTCCTTTAGAGACTTCAAAGTGTTTCGCCTTATTTAATTTGGAGACTCTAACTCTCCTGGCCTATTCCTTTAGAGGCTCTAAGCTTTTCGCCTTATTAATTTAGATACTAACTGTCCAGGTCTACTTCTTTGAGACTCTAAGTTTTCGCCTTTTAATATAGAGACTAACTGTCCTGGCCTATTCCTTTAGGGAAACCAAGTGTTTCGCCTTATTTAATTTAGAGACTATAACTGTCTTGTCCTATTTCTTTAGAGACCCAAACTATTTCTCCTTATTAAATATAGAGACACTATCTCTCCTGGCCCATTCCTTTAGTGACTGCAAGTCTTCCGCCTTATTTAATTTAGAGACTCTAAATGTCCGGGCCTGTTCATTTAGAGACGCCAAGATTTTCGCATTATTTAATTTAGAGATACTAACTGTCCTGGCCTATTCCTTTAGAGACTCCAAGTTTTTCGCCTTCCTCTTTTAGAGACTCTAACTTTCCTGGCGTATTCCTTTAGAGAATCCAAGAGTTTCGCCTTATTAATTTAGAATCTCTAACTGACCTGGCCTATTACTTTAGAGACTCCAAGTGTTTCGCCTTATTCTTTTAGAAACTCTGAATGTCATGGCCTATTTATTTAGAGACCCCAAGGGTTTCGTCATATTTTATTTAGAGTCTCTAACTGTTCTGGCCTCTTCCATTAGAGAAACCAAGAGTTTCGTTTTATTTAATTTTGAGACTCTAACTGTCCTGGCATATTCCTTTAGAGTCTCCAAGTTTTTCGCGTTATTTAATTTAGAGACTCAAAATGTCCAGGCCTTTTCCTTTCGAGATTCCAAGAGATTCGCCTTATTTAGCTTAGAGACTCTAACTGTCCTAGTCTATTACTTTAGAGACGCCTAGAATTTCGACTTATTTAAATTAGAGACTCTAACTCTCCTGGCCTATTCCTTTAGAGAAAACAAGATTTTCGCCTTATCTAATTTAGAGATTGTAAATTCCCTGGCCTATTCCTTTTGAGACAATAAGAGTTTGCCTTATTCAATTTAGTGACTCTAACTGTCCCGGCCTTTTCCTTTAGAAACCCCAAGAATTTCGTCTTATTTAAATTAGAGGCTCCAACTGCCTGGACTATTCCTATATAGATCCCAAGTGACTCCAATTATTTCGCCTTATTTAATTTAGAGACTGTAACTGTCCTGGCTTATTCCTTTAGAGACCCCAAGCGTTTCGCCTTATTTAATGTAGAGACTCTGTCTTGGCCTATTCTTCTAGAGACACAAGGGTTTAGCCTTATTTAATTTAGGTACACTAACTGTCCTGGCCTATTACTTTAGAGACTCCAAAATTTCGTCTAATTCTTTTAGAGACTCTAAATGTCCTGTCCTGTTCCTTTGGAGACCCAAATTAATTCGCCTTATTTAAATTTAAATCTTTAAATGTCCTGGCCTATTCCTTTAGAGACTTCAAGTGTTTCGCCTTATTTAATTTAAAGACCCTAACTGCTCTGGCCTATTCCTTTAGAGACCCCAAGTGTCTCGCCTTTTTTAATTTAGAGTCTCTAAATATCCTGAACTCTTCCTTTAGAGACTCCAAGTATTTCCCCTTATTTAATTTAGAGACCCTAACTTTCCTGGCCTATTTCTTTAGAGACTCCAAGTGTTTCGCCTTAATTAATTTAGAGACTCTTACTATCCTGGCCTATTCCTTTAGAGAATCTAAGATTTTCGCCTTATTTAATTTAGAGACTCTAAGTGATCGGGCCTATTCCTTTAAATTCTTTAAGTGTTTCGCCTTATTATTTTAGATACTAAGAGTCCTGGCCTATTCATTTTGAGACTCTTAGTGTTTCGCCTTATTAATTTAGAGGCTAACACTCCTGGCCTATTAAATTAGAGACTCTAAGTGTTTCGCCTTATTTAATTTTGAGACTATAACTGTCCTGGCCTATTCCTTTAGAGACTCTAAGTGTTTCGCCTAATTAATTTAGAGACTCTAGCTGTCCTGGCCTATTCCTTTAGGGACTCTAAGAATTTCGCCTTATTAATTTAGAGACTCTAACTCTCCTGGCCTATTCCTTTAGGGACACTTAGACATTCGCCTTATTCTTTTAGAGGCTCTAAATTTCCTGGCCTATTCCTTTAGAGACTCCTGGAGTTTCACCTTATTTAATTTAGATACTCTAAGTGTCCTGGCCTATTCCATTAGAGACACCAAGAGTTTCGCCTTATTTAAAATAGAGACTCTAACAATCCGGGCCTAATCATTTAGAGACACCAAGAATTTCGCCTAATAATATTTAGAGATTCTAACATTCCTGGCCTATTCTTTTAGAGACCCCAAGTGTTTCGCCTTATTTAATTTAGAGACTGTAAACGCCTGGCATATGTTTAGTGACTCACAGATTTTCACCTTATTTCATTTAGAGACTCAAACTGTCCTGGCCTATTCCTTTAGAGCCTAAAAGATATTCGCCTTATTCTTTTAGAGACTCTAACTGTCCTGGCCTATTACTTTAGAGACTCCAAGTGTTTGGCCTTATTCTTTTAGAGACTCTAAATTTCCTGGCCTATTACTTTAGAGACCCCAAGTATTACGCCTTATTTAATTTAGAGTCTCTAACTGTCCTAGCTTATTCCTTTAGAGACTCCAAGGTTTTCGCGTTATTTAATTTAAAGACTCTAACACACATGGACTATTCCTTTAGAGAATCCTAGATTTTCGCCTTATTTAATTTAAATTTTCTATCATTTCGGGCCTAATACTTTAGAGACTCCAAGAGTTTCGCCTTATTTTTTAGAGACCCTAACTGTCCTGGCCTATTCCTTTAGAGACTCCAAGTGTTTCGCCTTATTTAATTTAGAGACTCTAACTGTCCTGTCCTATTCCTTTAGAGACACCAAAGATTTCGCCTTATTTAATTAAGAAATTCTAAGTGTCCTGGCCTATTCCTTTAGAGACCACAAGAATATCGCCTTATTCTCTTAGAGACATTAACATTCCTGGCCTATTTCTTTAGAGGCGCCAAAATTTTCGCACTATTTAATTTAGAGACACTAAATGTCCTGGCCTATTCATTTAGAGACAGCAAGTGTTTCGCCTCATTCTTTTAGAGACTCTATTGCCCCTGGCCTATTTTTTAAGAGATTCCAAGACTCTCGGCTTATTTTAATTAGAGACTCTAACTGTCCTGGCCTATTAATTTAGAGACACCAAGAGTTCTCATTATTTAATTTAGAAACTCTAACTGTCCTGGCCTATATCTTTAGAGATTCTAGGAGTTTCGCCTTATTTAATTTAGAGACTCTAACTGAATTGGCCTATTTCTTTAGAGATTTCAAAGTGTTTCGCCTTGTTTAATTTAGAGACTCTAAGTTTCCTGGCCTATTTCTTTCGAGATTCTAAGTGTTCCGATTTAATTAATTTAGAAACTATAACTGTCCAGGCCTATTTCTTTAGAGAGCCCAAAATTTTCTCCTTATTAAATTTAGAGCCTTTAAGTGTCCTGGCCTATTCCTTTAGAACCAACAGGACATTCGCCTTATTTAATTTAGAGAATCGAACTGTCCTGGCCTATTCATCTAGAGACTCCAAGAGTTTCGCCTTATATAATTTAGATATTCTAACTGTCCTGGACTATTCCTTTAGAGACTCCAAGTTTTTCGCCTTATTCTTTTAGAGACTCTAACTGTCCTGACGTATTCCTTTAGAGAATCCATAGTTTTGCCTTACTAAATTTAGAGACTCTAACTGTCCTGGCCTATTACTTTAGAGACTCCATGTGTTTCGCTTTATTCTTTGGGAGACTCAAAACATACTGGCCTATTCATTTAGAGACATCAAGAAATTCGCCATATTCTATTTTGAGTCTCTAACTGTCCTGGCCTCTTCCGTTAGAGAGCTTAAGAGTTTTGCCTTATTTAATTTTGAGATACAAACTGTCCTGGCCTATTCCTTTAGAGACTCCAAGAATTTCGCCTTATACTTTTAGAGACACTAACAGTCGTGTTCTATTCCTTTAGAGACTCAAAGTGTTTCGCCTTATTTACTTTAGAGACACTTACACTCTTGGCCTGTTCCTTTAGAGACTTCAAGAGTTTCGCCTTAATTTTAGAGACCCTAACTGTCCTGGCTTATTCCTTTAGACACCCCAAGAATTTCGCCTTATTTAATTCAGAGACTCTAAGAATCCTGTCCTATTTCTTTAAGGATAATAAGCGTTTCGCCTTATTTAATTTAGAGAATTTATCTCTCTTGGCCTATTCCTTTAGAGACTCCAAGAGATTCGCCTTATTTAATTTTGAGACTCTAACTCTCCTGGCCTATTCCTTTAGAGACATCAAGTTTTTCCCCTTAATCAAATTAGAGGCTCTAAATTTCCGGGCCTATTCCTACAAAGACATAAAGTGTTCCGCCTTATTTAATTTAGAGAGACTAACTGATCTGGCCTTTTCCTTTAGAGACTACAAATAGTTTCGCCTTATTTAATTTAGAGTCTCTAACTCTCCTGGCCTATTTCTTTAGAGACTCTAAGATTTTCGCCTTATTACTTTAGATGCTAACTCTCCTGGCCTATTCCTTTCAGACTCTAATTTTTTCGCCTTATTAATTTAGAGACTAACTGCCTTGCCTATTCCTTTAGAGACACCAAGTGTTTCGCCTTATTTAATTTAGAGGTTATATCTGTCTTGGCCTATTCCTTTAGAAAATTCAAGAAATTCCCCTTATTAAATTTATAGACTCTAACTGTCCTGGCCTATTCCTATAGAGACTCCAAGAGTTTCGTCTTATTTAATTTAGAGACTCTAACTGTTCTGGCCTATCCATTTAGAGAATCCAAAATTTTCGTCTTATATATTTTCGAGATTCAAACTCTCCTGGCCTCTTTCTTTGGAGACTCCATGTTTTTCGCCTTATTCTTTTAGAGGCTCTAAATTTCCAGGCGTATTCCTTTAGAGAATCCAAGAGTTTCGCCTTATTTAATTTAGAGTCTCTAATGTCCTGGCCTATTTCTTTTGAGACTCTAAGAGTTTCTACTTATTAATTTATAGACTAACAGTCCTGGCCTATTCTTTTAGAGACCCTAAGTATTTCGCCTTATTAATTTAGAGACTAACTGTCCTGGCCTACTCGGTTAGAGACTCTAAGTGTTTCGCCTTATTTTTTAGAGACTCTGACTCTCCTGGCCTACTCCTTTAGAGGCTCTAAAAATTTTTTCTTATTAATTTAGATACTAATTGTCCTGGCCTATTCCTTTAGAGTCTCCAAGTGTTTCTCCTTATTAATTTAGAGACTAACTGTCCTGGCCTATTTCTTTAGAGTCTCTAAGATTTTCGCCTTATTATTTTAAAGTCTAACTTTCTTGGCCTATTATTTTAGAGATTTTAATTTTTCGCCTTTTTCTTTTATAGGCACTAACTCTCCTGGCCTATTCCTTTAGAGTCTCTAAGATGTTCTCATAAATAATTTAGAGACTAATTGTCTGGCTTAATATTTTAGAGACTCTAATATATTCCCCTTATTAATTTAGAAATTAACTGTCCAGGCCTATTCCTTTAGAGACCCCTAGAGTTTCGCCTTATTTAATGTAGAGGCTCTAACTGTCCTGGCCTATTAATTTAGGGACTCTAAGTGTTCCGTCTTATTTAATTTAAAGACTCTAACTGTCGTGGCCTATTACTTTAGGGACCCTACGAGTTTCGCCTTATTTAATTTAAAGACTCAAACTGTCCTGGCCTATTATTTTATAGACTCCAATAATTTCGACTTATTTAATTTAGAGATTCAACCTGTCCTGGACTATTCCTTTAGAGGTTCCAAGATATTCGCCTTATTTAATTTAGAGAACCTAACTCTCCTGGCCTAATCCTTTAGAGTCTGCAAGTTTTCGGCCTTAATTAATTTATAGACTAACTATCCTGGCCTAATCCTTTAGAGACTCTAAGAATTTCCCCTTATTAATTTAGAGTCTAACTCTCCTGGCCTATTCCTTTAGAGAGTCCAAGTGTTTTGGCTTATACAATTGAGAGATATTAACTGTCCTGGCCTAATACTTTAGAGACTCTAAGGATTTCTCCTTATTAATTTATAGACTAACATTCCTGTTCTATTACTTTAGAGACCCTAAGAAATTCGCCTTATTAATTTAGAGACTTACTGTCCTGGCCTATTGCTTTGGAGACTCTAAGTGTTTCGCCTTATCATTTTAGAGACTCTAACTGTATTGGCCTATTCCTTTAGAGGCTCTAAGTGTTTATCCTTATTAATTTAGAGACTAACTGTCCTGTCCTATTCCTTTAGATTCTCTAAGAATTACTCATTACTAATTTAGAGACTAACTCTCCTTGCCTATTACTTTAGGGACTCTAAGATTTTCTCCTTATTAATTTAGAAACAAACAGTTATGCCCTATTCTTTAGAGACTCCAAGATTTTCCCCTTATTTAATTTAGAGGCTCTAACTGTCCTGGACTCTTTCTTTAGGGACACTAAGGATTTCGTATTATTTCATATAGAGACTCTAACAGTCGTGGCCTATTACTTTAGGTACACTAAGAGGTTGGCCTTATTTAATTTAGAGGCTCTAACTGTCCTGGCCTATTACTTTAGAGACACCAATATTTTCGCCTTACTTAATTTAGAGACTCTAAGTGTCCTGGCCTATTTCTTTAAAGTCTACATGTGAATCGCTTATTTAATTTAGAGACTCTAAATGTCCTGGCCTATTCCTTTAGAGACTCCAAGTGTTTCGACCTATTTAATTTAGAGCCTGTAACTGTCTTGGCCTGTTCCTTTAGATATGCTAAGTGTTTCGCCTTATTTAATTTAGAGACTCTAACTTTTCTGGCCTATTCCTTTAGAGACTCCAAGTGTTTAGCCCTATTTAATTTAGAGACTCTAACTGTCCTGGCCTAATCCTTTAGAGACAAAGAGTTTCATCTTATTCAATTTCGAGACTCTAACTGTCCTGGACCATTCTTTTAGAGTCTACAAGTGTTTCGTCTTATTTAATTTAGGGACTCTAACTGTCCTAGTCTTTTTCCTTTAGAGAATCCAAGTGTTTCGCCTTATTCTTTTAGAGACTCTGTCCTGGCCTATTCCTTTAGAGACCCCAATTGTTTCGCCTTATTTAATTTAGAGACTCTTAATGTCCTGGCCTATTCCTTTAGAGACTCCAAGAGTTTCGCCTTATTTAATTTAGAGACTCTAACTGTCCTGGCCTATTCGTTAAGAGATCCCAAGTGTTTCGCCTCATTTAATTTAGAGACTCTAACTGTCCTGGCCTATTCCTTTAGAGACTTCAAGTGTTTTGCCTTATTTAATTTAGAGACTCTAAATGTCATTGCCTATTCCATTTGAGACACTAAGAGTTTCGCCATATTCAATTTAGAGACTCTAACAGTCCTGGCCTCTTTCTTTAGAGACTTCAAGTTTTTCGTCTTATATACTTTAGAGAGTAACTTTCCTGACCTATTCTTTAGAGAATCCAAGATTTTCGCTTTATTTATTTATAGACTCTAACTGTCCTGGCTTATTCCATTACAGATACCATGATTTTCGTCTTATTTAATTTAGAGACTCTAACTGTCCTGGCCTATTCCTTTAGAGACTCCAAGGTTTTCGTCTTATTTTTTTATATTAAATAAGGGTGTTTTTATTAACATGATGATGTTACAATACCTCTCGACGTAATAGTTTCAATGCGGCGTTGATCATTAGAGGCGTGGGTGTATTTTGGACGCCGATGTGTGGAGGCTGCAAGCCAGGCACAGGTACGGGTTTTTCCTCGGGGAGCTCTGGTAAGTATGGTACATTGCGACGTACAAGTTTCTTCATACGTAGGTCATAGTAGAAGGATTGTCGCCGGACAGTGTCGGAGGAGTGCCACAGGGAAAAGGCCTATCTTTGGGTGGACCATAACTGAAGTTGTTCTTTAGCTTCATGGTGTAGGGGTGACGATGGAGGTCGGACACCACCCCTGTGTGGGGGATCGGTTCCGCATAGTGTAGATGATATGTATTACTCGCGAGCCATAGGTTGGGTCTCCTTAGTGTAGATTGGCCCCATTATGTGTGATGGGGAAACTAAAGAACGAGTTCAGTTTCGGTTTGCCCCAAGTTAGGTGGGTTTGCGGGCGATAGGTTGGGTATCGGTAGGTGTAAGGGGGGTCCAGGTGTTCCGCTGATGCTCAGGAGTCCAAAACTGCAAAGAAGGGCAAGTGAACCCGAGAGCCTAAAATGGGGGGATCCCAAAATTGCACCCCCACCAATTTTTTGGTTTTGGGGTTACTTGCCCATGGGCCCAAATGGGGGGTGCAAAAAGCACCCCCCATGTGGGCCCCTTAGGGGTCAGTAGCCCATAGTTTGGTTTTGGTCTCCTGAGGGTGAGTGGGGTTGTGGGATAGGGAAGGGAGGGTGCCCCGGCTTATGTATTTTGGGCGGGGGGTATACAAAGTGTGAAATGAATACAAGTGAATATGGAATATATGGACAAATATTTGTTTTTATTAACAAGATGTTGATACAATACCTCTCGACGTAATAGTTGCAATGCGGCGTTGATCATTAGTAGTAAAGGCCTATATTGGGACGGACCAAAACTGAACTTGTTCTTTATCTTCATGTTGTAGGGGTGACGATGGAGGTCGGAAACCACCCCTGTGTGGGGGATCGGTTCCCCCTAGTGTAGATGATGTGTATAACTCGCGAGCCATAGAACGAGTTCAGTTTAGGTTTGCCCCAAGATAGGTGGGTTTGCGGGCGATAGGTTGAGTATCGGTAGGTGTGAGCGTGGTCCAGGTGGTCCGCTGATGCTCAGGAGTACAAAACTGCAAAAAGGCAAGCGACCCCGAGGCCTATCTTGGGGTGGACCAAAACTGAACTTGTTCTTTAGCTTCATGGTGTAGGGGTGACGATGGAGGTCGGATACACCCCTGTGTAGGGGATCGTTTCCCCTAGTGTAGATGATGTGTATGACTCGCGATCCATAGGTTGGGTCTCCTTAGTGTAGATTGTCCCCAGTGTGGGGGATGGGGAAACTAAAGAACGAGTTCAGTTTAGTTTTGCCCAAAGATAGGTGGGTTTGCGGGCGATAGGTTGGGTATCGGTAGTGTGAGGGTGGTCCAGGTGTTCCGATGATGCTCAGGAGACCAAAACTGCAAAAAAGGTCAAGTGACCACCTGGGGCCCAAAATGGGGATTCCCAAAATTGAACTCCCCAATTTTTTTGAATTTGGGGTCACTTGCCCATGGGCCCAAAATGAGGGGGTGCAAAAAGCACCCCCCATGTGGGCCCCTTAGGGGTCAGTTGCCCATAGTATGGTTTTGGGCTCCTGAGGTTGAGTGGGGTTGTGGAATAGGGAAGGGAGGTTCCCCCGCCGAATGTATTTTGGGCGGGGGGTATGGAAAGGCCCACCGTATGTATTTTTGGAAGGGCCTCTCCCAAAAGAAGAGGGTCGCACTGTGTGCGCCCCCAGCCTAGCCGCTGCGCGACTGGCATGGATGCCCCTTTGTTGTCTGGTTATATAGGTGAGTGAGAGAAGGGGAAGGGAGAAGGGGGAGGGTGACGGTAGCGCCATCTATTAGGAAAAGATGGTAGTTAGATATATGCCATCTGTGGTGTTTGTCATGGAACTAAATAGTATAGAGTATATCCGTGGTTGTAGGCGTCGGCTGCATGCTCTGACCGTTGCCAGAGGTGTCGTCATAGAGAGAACTGTGACATCATAAAG
>Ga0268261_10000294_pt1 | contig 30711 bp, 26 predicted proteins | sample TergutNc150P1_FD_190353 | JGI IMG/M metagenome (GOLD analysis project Ga0268261, IMG submission 190353) | Nasutitermes corniger P1 segment gut microbial community from laboratory colony in Florida, USA - Nc150 P1 (SPAdes) (version 2) | ecosystem: Host-associated > Arthropoda: Insects >... | reverse complement strand
TAACCTTTGTCCGTCCTCCTTCCGTTCCCTGTCTACGGACAACACATGCTTTCACCTTCTCAACCTTTCCCGTCGTTCCAGCGAGATGTTTCGCTAACGGGATGACAACACAGTGCTGCCAAACCTGACAGTCACGTGTGTGTCTGTGTCGGAAGCCACTGTGTTTATATACCTTCTTCGACGTTTTCACCCTATTTCGTCCTTTCTGGGAAATGTTTCGCGAACGGCATGACAACACTGTGATCCATGCTTCTGACATGGGCAAATATATGTTGCATGCTCGAGGGTCGGAAACCCTAGAAACGTTTACATTCTGGCTTCTGAAGGGAAAATGAAGAATATCAGTGATATTTCAAACAGACGGTAATATTCCAAATTCGTTACATGTCTGCTTTCCTATTCATTGTCGAAGAAGACATTTAATTCATTCACAATGCTGCCTTCTTCTTGCACGTGAGTAGTTCTGTATCTACGAATGTCACTACCGACCTTTGTATCCTGCCGTTAAGCCCTTTGTACCACTGTGAAGAAGGCATCGAAGAAGGTAGTCGAAACAGGTATCTGTGTATGGTGTAGGTAGGTCCCAAAGCAGTTTTAGCCTCTGCCCACCTATACCCCTTAACGTAAGACACCGAAGTGATTGCTAATGAATTGTTTTAATGATTTCCGACAGCGTTATAGTGCTACCGTATGGTCTGGTGGTGGTATGGCAGGGGCATGGGTCATTGTGTCTGGACTTTGTAGCGTGGAAGTTAGGCCATTGGAGCGAGCAGATCCGTCCAGTTTGACACGTTAACCTAAGGTATCGTAGTGATTGGTAATGGTTATGTTTTTAATAATATCTGATGCCATAAAAGTGCAATATCCGACGATATAATATTGCCGCTGTACGTGTTGGTATAGTTATTTAGACGTGAAAGAGGAAACGTCTGCGAGTGCCGGTCCTTGATTGAGACATTTTGAGACGTAAAGACTGAAGAGGTATTGGTTCGGATTGGTACCAGATGGTCATGTGATGCGCAAATTATGTCAAGCATATGTGATAGTGACACAGCAGGGATGTAGAAGAAAGACGTGACAAGGTGGTGAGGTGAATAGGAGGCGGTAATGTAAGAATTGTAACGGACTTTACGTGGGAGGTATGTATGTATAGCCCTGCACACGGCGTAAGCTGGAAAGGGCAGATGTCAATGTTAAGATAGCTCTTCATGTTTGCGCAAACTGAAAGGTCAGAGTTTAACCTGTGATAGCTTAACATGTCGTGCCAGGATTGCAGAGTTGCTTAAAGAGATGTGAAGAAATCCAGTTAGTCACCTTGATGAGATGGGTGTTATTCGGGGAATAGAGTTGTGTAACGCTGATTTTACAGTTCCAAATGTACAGAGTCTGTGGAAAGTGGAGCGCTTGGGTTAAGAAAAGTAAAAGGTTTGCAGGTCTTAAGGTGAGGATCGCATGATTCTAAGGCTCACGCATGCTGTAATGTCAGCGGTGTAAGTGCCGAAGTAATGAAAATTGTCTAATAAAAGCGCGCTGGATGGATCTCTCCGTATCTTCATTGGAAGAACATTGTGCGTCACGCAACCAGTCTCTGATTTCACGGAAGTTAACTTTGTTTGGTGAAGACAACTACTGCTAATCGGTAAGTGAATGACTTCATTACTGTTTTTATGAGATTTAAGAATCAGTCTGAAATGTTATAAGTGAAAGGTACTGGGTCCTCCTCCATACTAAAATGAAGACAACCTGGTATTGCTTTTTTATTAATGGTAGATTACAGAAGTGTAGTTTGTGTGTCTACAGTGTCGGCGTATCGTTCTTTGCTTTACTTTAGACATTCGCGGTAAAAAGCAGGTCCTTTGACATCCGACGTAGACGCAGAAAAGGAACCAATATCAATATTCCTGGCAAGCGATATCACTAGGAACTCAGTCCTCAAGGCCACCACAGCACTGGAGACACAGTTTGCTGACTCCAGCCTGTTACAAACCAAAACGAGAATAAATAAAAACCTGCCCCGCATATAGTGTTAGCTAAAGGAAACGATTAAAAAGTAGTTAACGCACCGTCGTAGAAAAAACCTAACTCAGCTAACGAAACGGGTGTCGGATTCGTCTCCGGCCAGTCGATGTTCTCGAACGATCGTACACGATCGATAAGTGAGCAGTAGTCGGTGTATTTTGGTCCCTGCCATAGATTGACGGCCTGTCTCAGGACGTAATGCTCTTGTAATGCGCGGATGAGGTATTCGTTTCCCTCTCTGTCAGGCCGCACGTCGACAGAACACACCACCGCATCCTCTGGCACAGGAACCGAATCAGCAGTTTTCCATGATTTAAAAAACTGGAAATGAATTTGGTATTCGTACAAGTGCGTTTTATGGTAGAATGTAAGGCGCAAATCAGAGCCCTCTGACGGTAGGAAAAGCGGAATGGGTGAAATAAAAAAGAACGCTCATGATATCATTTCTAAACAAATTTATTGCTGAGCAAGAGAAAAAAGCAACTACGGAGTAACATGGTCGTTTACATTATTGTCAATGTTTTCAGTTCTTCATACAGCTGGGGGTAGAGAATACTCATGCTGTACGTGGGTAGTGGTTCCATATATTCGTTGCAAGCCATGGCGGACATTGTATATGTCATGACGTCCGTCATAGCGCTACTGTATCTCGCTAGTTGATTCATAACAATAGGTAACATGGTATTGAGGTAGCGCAGATCAAACTGTAGGCGATATTCGTACGTTGACCTAGGTATATCCAGGCGGCCCTTAAGAGGTGGTAATTATCCAAAATCCGTCGTGGATGCCGGAGGTAGAATATGTGTTAGCACAACTGGCATCACAAAGGCGCAGTAGGTGTTCGGCCAGCGCCATTACTTCCTGCATCGTTAGTCTAATAGTCCGATCTTTGATCCTGCAAATTCCACCATCTGCATATAGCCCATTGATGGATAAAAAGCAACCGAGACATACTGGGTCGTGTTCTCGTCGAGAAACAATACACGACGAAGCCATGCACGTATGGGCTCGAATGCAGCACTAATGCCCTCCTCTATAGAGTATGAGCAGATGTCGCTTTCGCGCGTCTCGACGTTGCGTTTATGTATGCGGGTCTCGCCATCGGGGAAGGTGAACCGTCCTCTGGGTCCTTCTTCGTAAGGGAGACGGCGTTTTCTTGCTGACATGACGAGGTAGATTCATACGTAGCTAGAGGTACATTCGTCTTTTATGCAGCTGAAACAGACGTGGGATATGACGTCATTACAGTTCTACGCCAGAATTAAAAATGACTGTGGTGCGAATTATCTTTGGGGCATTTCACGTATTCTTTGTGTTGGATGTGGAGCTTCAACCATCCGTAAAGAGAAAGTGCGTTACGGTTAGCACAACTCTTGTTGGGAAACTTGTGACAGGGCAGACTGCAGTCGGTAGTCATTGTGAAGCTCTTGCGTGAAGGGCAGCCAAACGTGTCTAAATTTTGAACTGAGCGGCCAAGTAAGCTGGACAGAAACTTTGCATTTAGCCGTGGCTTTAGCGTATAGATGGGCAAAGTTTGCCATGGCCTTGGTTAAGGTTTGGAATAATGATGAATAAGCAATAATTCCAACGTCCCATGATAGACCGGACCGTTATGAGCTATGGGCGTCCATGGAGTAGGGGTAGAAAACAAAAAGTTTCGAAGACATTTTCAGATGCCACTGAATCTTCCTTGATTACTTCTTCACCATGTGCCCCCGACAAGTGTTTATAATTAATAACAACCTCCATTTCGTTCGACGTACAGTTTGTAAATAAGGTAATAGCGCTTAGGAGCTCACCTTTTATACCTACAGGTGCAGCATAGGCCTCCACGAGGTACCCCGCAAAAAGACCCGAATTCCGAGGCGAAGAGTTGCTCTACCTGCTGATAGGCGAGGCTGGGAGTAAACAGGCCGACAAATGGTTTTCCTGTGTAGCCTCTATCCATGTACAGGGTAAACAGACAGCAATATTTGCCACAGACGGTACTCACAGGTCCTTGGAGCTCAAGGTTTTTATAATTTAGGACTGTAAAATTGCGTCTTAAAAATGACTGGATATCTTGAATATGAGGGGATAGGCCATAGGAGTCAAAGTAGAATGCTGTTGAGGACCGGGGTTCGAGACTGATAGCTAACCAGTGTGATCCTGACTGTGTGAGCATCTGTATTGACTATGACAGTGCTAGGCTGTGTGATAGAATGTGGTAGCAAATCTGATGGTAAAGCACCCAGAAACGATATAACGTTATTTAAGGTACACGTTATCTGAATTGTGTCCATCTTAGAAGTCTGTGATGACAGTTCGCAAAGAATCGATGCGGACCCAATTGTCGTATTCCAGGTAAAATAGGCACGTAGCTGCCTCTTATAGTGCCACCTTCAATGTCAACTGAATGTGTATATTGCCACATTCCACTGGCGAAGAATGTCCTTCCGATGCCGCCAAATCAGGCGTCAAAATAAGAACCTGAAGTACCCATTAATATACATATTGTGAGTTATCTCAAGTCCCGATTTCGAATGGTGAATGCCGGAGCCTTCGAATAGTCTTGTATCCCATGATAGTTGTTTTCTAATGACCAGGATCTATTCACAGGCTCTCGCTAGGGATCTGCTGGCCATTCACGTACATCAGGAATGTACGAAGACAAAAATGCTGAAATTTGTATGGGTCTGTATTGATGGTGTCGAGAAAGTCGTAAGCTATCATAGTGAACAGGAGCCTTTTGGGTATGCGGCCCATGACCGCCTCGTCGATCGAGAGTGACTGGGGCCCAGCACATAATGCGAAAGTTTTCAGTTCGACTCTTGTCAGGTTATACCGTGCGAGTTCGGTATTCAATTCCTCTTCGAGGGCTAGCGGGATCTGCGGGTTTGTCTGATACGTCTAACAAACAGTTTAGCATCAGAAATGTAAAAGTAGTCTTAGAATGTGCGGCAGGATTTATCAGGCAGAAACTTGGCTTGGCTTTTGTAAACTTTATCTGCAGCTTGATGCCGAGAAGTAAGAATTTCGCAACGTTGCACATATCACTGTGCTCTCCCGTACATTTCAATTTATTTGCTTTGTTTCTGTCTGTTCCAGCGATCTATGAATCCATTGTTTGTCGACTCTGCTTTCGTAGGTCACAGGGCATCATATCGCCTATATCCTTATACCAGTAGCTGTTTGTGAGATGCGGTATCGCCGCGTCAGTACCATAAGACAAAAGCGTTTCTAAATAAACCGTATAGTTATAAAGTTCACCCGACTGTGTTATATTCACGCCATTGAGGGCAATAACACATCGACTAAATAGCGAATGTAGAAAGTTATTTTTACCGGCAGTGTGATCTGTCGCGTCCAGAACAGTTCCATCGGCCTTTGTGAATTTGCCGCGGGTATAGATTTTTATATCGGAGTCAACGTACGTGTCGTAATCAGCGGGTATCAGAAATTTCAGATCGCTCTGATCTATGGATGCTGTGTGTTTGTAGACCACCACATTCGTTTCGTGAATCGCGTGTTGTACTGGCTTGCGAGCAAAAATATCAAATTCACTACACACGAACCCTAGGATCTGAGACATTGTCGTACCGTGACTGATGTAAATAATGAAAAAATATCCCGTTTTATAGTCCTAGCCTGCTGGAGACCTTTTCTAGGTAAGGCCCGTTTAGTTTTTATCTTTCGTTTTGCATTTCGCGTGGCGGAAGATGCTGTCTTTCGCTTGCGAGCGCCACCTCCACGCAACCAATTGATTATTTTCTGTGTCGAATCAGACACGTGTTTTGAGAATATGTCTTGGGTTTCCGCCTGAGGATTTTCGGCAATATCCGTTAGAATCATGCCACCTGTGCGTAACGCCTCGCGTCCAAGAGCTTTGAGCGTTTCCTTACACATAGATTTGGCACCGCTCCAGAGAATTGGTCTAATGGTCCGAAATAGTCCTGACAGAACACTGCCTAGACCGTGTCCCCCTTGTAGGAAATGTGGAGTGCTGTAAATTGGACCGATATCGTCGCGACCACAACCTGCCTGTCGCCGGTAATGCAGGACAACGGGATCCATTGTTATAAATGACTGATGTGGGCGATGACGTAGCGTATTTATATGCGTCGAAAATGTAGAACCACTTTCGTGGGCACATCGTCACTCCTGAAAAGGAACGGCTTACCCTTCTGATCCGCTACTAATATACTTATGTCCTGGGAGGTACGTTTTTCGACTGGCACATAATAGACATTCTTAAAAGTATGTTTGCAATACTTTGACGGATGATTAAACGTTCGCAAACATCGGACGTAGGTGTTACCCACAAACTGCTGTTATCAGATCACAATAAACCAAGGTATTTCTCTCGCCGACATCAATGGATTTTAGTGTGCCGATTTTTGGAGGACAGCAATATTCACATAACCTAACCTCCCAATTATCGGTCGAAACCAGGTCTATGCATTGTGCCAACTACATTGTAAACTCGGCGAGAGTGTTTGCAGGACGTTTTCTGCGAGGCATTGCTAAACAGTGTAATGTAAAAGTGTTTGTTGTACGCCATCTTTTCTCTCTCTAAATATTCTAGACGCTAGCTGCATTTATCCAACTATCGAAATGAGGGCCGTGGCCTCTGCAGCGCACGAGGTACTCCCGAATGCCACGTTTGATCCTTGTAGCCAGAATTTTATCAATCTGAAACGTAGTGCGTCTCGTGATTCGAACAGGTGTTAGCTATTCATTAAAGAACTGCCCGTCTATTACTTCTTGATTCAAATCTTCCAGTTCGTACACGGGTCGAGGGGTCCTACGAATTACCTTGATAATTCGAAATACGTGTGTGGTGTAATTCTGATCGCCGCCTTTGGCAAATTTATTTTTTGTTTTACCAATGCGAACGTGGTGCCCACGCGAAATTTGGGTTGCGCAATAGGGATCAGGCTGCGCTTCTCGTTCATCCTCTCCCATATCGCTAGAATATCAGAATCAGTTACTCGTGCTGGCGGCATGCCAGTCGTACTGTGAACCGTCGCGTTGTAGCCTTTCACAAATTGTTGGAGTACGTCAATAAATCTGTACGTGTTCTTATATGTGAAGTATTTGTATAATTTATCCCGGATTGTGCTGTGAGCACTTTCGACGACTGAGCATTTGACATAGGGGGTTTTACAGATCTGAAACTGAATTCCCTCGCGTTTTAACATGCCTTGAAACGAATTATTCAACAATTCCTTCCCTCTATCCGTGCGCACCCAGACAGGACGTCTTCGTGTAGTTTCAAATATATGGGGCCCTCAAAGATAGATTGAAATGCTGTCGTGACAGCTTTACCCGTCTTAGTTATTAGTGGGATGATGTGTAAGAATATGGAAAAGACATCTATTACTGTTAGTAGATATTTGACGCCGTCGTTATATTTGCTGAGGCCTTGGACATCGACCAGATCACATTCCCACGCGCCATTGATATTATTCACAGTGTAGGGGTTCCTATGAAAACATTTACGCACTGCTCTGTGTAATGTGTACGCATCTTGTTTTAAGTGCCTGGCCTTAATATCTGCAGGCGCTGTATTCTGCTTCTGTTTTCTCGTACTCTGCCTGACAGCGTTTTGCAGTTTTTGCTGAGTTGCAAAAGCAGACGGCTCAGCAAGGTCATAGTACAGTCTGCTTATCATCTTTCACTCTTTAATGTTTCAACCACTGTTCGCATAATTATGCTTCAATGCCGCGAGGTCTTATCTGGGGAAACAGCTTAACGATTATGGTCTTGAGTTTGGTTCCGTGGGAGACGTGGATGGGGGCTCCGAGTTCGTAAACCTCCAAATGAGCACTGGTAAAACCACGAATGCTCTATTATTGTTTAAGGTCGTCTTCGCTGACAAGTCTGATATCTATTTTTTCGATTTAGTAGCCCCAAAGACCTCGTGTGCCTTTAAGATGCTTATCCCTAATATAGAGGTCACTGTTTGTATCCACGGTCTCATCGGAATTACCGATAAAATTCGGTTACCTATTTTACGCCAACAGTACTCTGCATCGAGAACGCCTCGTTTGTGAACATATGGTGACAGGTATGGGCCAGCTACCTGGCCGAAAGACTTCCTAGCAGATGCGCGTACCTCTCCTTCGCTAACGGCACCGGCAACCTCATCATCATCAACAACGGCAGCAGCACTAGCACCAGCAATTCTAGTATTAACGGGACTTGTCTCTGTTTCATATACGTCTCCCGCAGAAGAGATTGAGGGAAGTGCTACAGGCTGTGGCAGCGTTGTCACATGTTGAACAGTCTGCGTACCGAATCTGCTGACTCGCTTTTTGGTATAGGTACTTTCTGTGCGAGAGTAGTGTCAGGTAATACCACTTTTATGTCAGCGATCGCCTTTATCAACGTCCTACGTCAGACAGTGGCTTCCTCAATCTCGCCACGCATCGCGTTCAAATTATCATACGGGTGTTTGGGACCCTTCTTCCTCGTTACAAGTGCCTTATATTTAGTACTATGCGTTGTCTTCTGAAGAGGCGATTTTAGCAGCTTTGTAGGTGATTGTGAGAGGAGCTCATTCTTATTTAAGTAATCGGGGGAAACAAGGTACATTTTGCGTAACATTTTAAGCGTCGCACGAACGAAATATAAGACTGGCTATAGTGGGTAAAATAGCGCTTAACAGAGGCACGAGAAATCCTACTTGTTCGTTTATGAAGCGTTTCTTAGTCGAGATAGACATACGTTTATCTGCGAGCGCGCGGATTAGAACTTTGAACTTTCGTAATCTCTTCTTCTGACAAGCAGTCAGTTTTAGATTGTCGCGTAGAAAATTTAGTACACATTCGCTAATAGATTTCACGAGTTCGCTGTTACTGTTTTTAATGATGGATTTTCGTAATTGTGGTTTTACTGTCTTGAGAACTTGTAGATGGTGATAGTTATGTCGTGCCCCGCCAAAAGATACGGATTTTCTGTCAGTTCTGTTAGGTTAAGCACTAATGATGGAGATTGGTAGCGGGATGACGAGGGTTCGTAATCACCAATATTGACGGTAGAAAGCTGCTACCACATAGACGATTGTCTATTAAATTAAATAATTTGGGAACACAAGGATGAGCTAGCAATCACTCACAGCGTTTCGTCTTTAAATATAAAAATCACTATATATTAAAATCTATAAAAAGAGTGTCAAATAATAAAAAAATTAACATGTTCATATTATACGACAATTATAAATTCACAGGAAATAGTTCACTGTAAAATAGTTGTATTGAAACTGTTAATTTGAATGGTTATTTGAACAGTTATTTTACCTCTTTATGTTGTGTTTAAATTTGGAATTTTGTTAAATGAATTTTTAAGTTAGTTCCGAAAGTTACTCATCTCGACACCATGTTCTAAACAGAAATCATGTATTAATCAAGTTAATTAAACACAGATAGTTCAACACAGTTAGTACGTCTTACCTTTGAATATCAGGAGAACGAAGTTCATCATCGCTCAGTAAATCTTTATAATATTCGTGCTCAAATTAATTATATTCTTCGTATATGTAGTTCTGATTTTCTAACTCTGATGATATGCGACGGCCGGTACTCTGGTAGTGTAATCGTCTTGATTAGTATTTAGTGATTGAGTTTAATAACCGAAATCGGTAGCGTTTATGGAGAGAAAATAACAGCTAATTAATTCTTCAGGTCATGTCACCCGCGGAAGATGAAATTATTCCAACTATGAGTAACTGTACGGCTTGCTATGGTATGCTGTGACAGTGGTAAGCAAGAGACTGACCATTTCCTGGTTTCACAAGTGATAAAACTTGTAGTTTCGAAATATAAATCCAAATTTGAATCGTAACATAATGATGTAGATTTCGTTAAGTTGGAATTCATGCTTTTCGTCGTTTACCTAGCGTAAATAATGGGAGGATATGCAGACGTAAAGACATTGATTCAACACCGTAGCAGATCGTCTGTATCCTGGGCAAAGTCTATAACCATATAACCGTGGTGTTTCTGGGTTGCCTCTCGATACGCTTTACACAGACTGGCACTAGCTTCTGGAAGCACTTGCCGTGCGAGGTATGCAAACTGGTACCTATCGCGAACGTTTTTAAGGCAACCAAATATTTCGCATTAAGCTATACGTCACGGCAGTATGGATCTTGGTGAAAAAACTTCTGGGTAATTAGAATTACACTGAGGTTTCTATGATGACTTCCCTTGGTAAACAGGTCACAAAAGGCTCGTGAAAAACCTCGTTTAAAAGGTCATCAATAATAAAGAAACACGGTAGGCCCTGTGAGTTTTCAATATTTTCGGGTAGACCCTCATGAACCTGTACGTCCTTCCTTAACGCAGCCAACTGTTGCTGAGGCACGGCACTCTGTTCAGTGTAACACCAGATAATTCTACCTGGAATATCCGGCTGTGTACACTGTGTGTCAAGGTTTTGCAGAAAACGTATACGGAACGTAGACATTCCAGACCCTGCAGGCCTTCCTATTATACAGGTAAACGAACGTTTAAACCTGGTGTTACTGCCCATGAATGTCCTCTGTCAGCATTCACTCCCCATATATATACCCGAATGGAAGGGACGTATTATCGTTCAAGTCCCTTTGCTTAAAAAGAGACTCTTTAAGTCTTATCCTCAGGTTGACTTATAATACTAACTCCCCCTGTACCCCTATTGCGTGTAATTTTATTCTGTTTGCGTACAATTACAGTCTCATTCTCATCCATTGTCAAAACAATGTCTTTCATTTTCGCAAAATTTACCAATTGAGGCATTGTAATTAAGCGTGGTCCCACGAACTTTACAAACTGTCTTGCTCTCACCTGTCAAAGAATTAATTGTTCCATACGCATAATTTTTCGGGCCTGCACAATCCACCTCCGAAATGATTTCATTAGTTTTAGTTCTGAATTCATCTGCCCCAAATTGTCCCCCTTTTCAACTTGCGCGGGTTCGTCTCTCGGCTTATAAATATGATAGAATCAATGTCACAATAGATTGCCTTGTCTTGTAGTTAGGCCAGTTAATTGTAAAGGTGAATTCTTTTACCTGCTGTCACGAAGACGCCTATGACCTCGTTGGTATGACGTAGGCTTGGCACGCGTTCTTCTGAGGAAAACTGCCAGGAAATCCAGACCATATCTTCACTAGCAAACAACATGTTCTGGACTTCGATTCCCGGCATAACTAGAAATCGGTATGGTTCTTGGAGATCTGAAATTAATTTAGTCTGTGTGCGGTTACTTTCCCGACATGAAATTGAGACAGAATTTCGCGAAACCTCGTTTTGCCGCATTATATCGGATCGAGTTTTTGTTCAACTGGATGCCTTCGCTCTGATAGAACTGGCGAATGTATAGGTCTTCATCGTCTGGGGTTCGAACCCAGCTAGGATATCCACTAGCCTCTGCTTTGAGTTCACTAAACGTGTTGATGTATTATACAAATAGGCCGCCTTCACCCATGTCTTGGTTATATTGCGTGACTTCGTACTGGTATACTTCTTGAATTTCTAAAAGTTTGTATCATTTGTTAACCGCCGATCGCAACTTCATCTATGATCCACGTGCCATTCAGACATCTTTCAGCATCGCTGAAATGCTGATATTCGCTAATTATGTTCTGTTCTAAGACACTATCGACAGACAGAATAACAGCTTCTTGTTGTACCGAAATGGGAGGACGAGGTGATAGAATTCCTTCGGTGGCACAATCGTACATTTTACTAGACCGTCCAACTTCAGACTGCCCCCTTATCAGCACATGCGTCACCAACATGAATGACCGAATGACTTATGGGGAATTTAAAATACTTTCAAATGTAAGGATATAAACTCATTACGTCGCAATACTGGACAGATACCTCCTCCTCCCTATCTTAAAGTGTAGCTGCATGGCATCGGTTCAACCCCCATACAGAGCATCTCGGGTGGTCAGGGGCGCATGCTTGACAATGGGATGCGCTACCAATTGGGGTTTCTGCTCCACTATCTTAGTTTCATCAAACTTACATTCCCATTGAATTTCAACTTAGTAGTCTGCCAGCTTTATCTGTTCGATCCTCGACAGCGTCTGTTCATAGCGTTCGGCCAGCGTATCTCCACTGATCGTTTTCACGTCTCGGAAAGGCTGGCATGTACAGCCATGAATTATAGCATCCTAGAAATACATATACAGTTCGGGTCTCTGCGCAGTAATCATCTACACTGTAATGCTGCAATTCAGGAGGTCTGTATTCACGTCCATTTCTGGCATACTGTATCTGACAGCCGTCCGTCTGTTCCATATGCAAAGGCCACATCAGTGCTTTCCTGATATATCTGCTATTAGCACTGTAACCTCCCGGGGGAAGTAATCCAATGGTCTCTGGCTTAAGAAATTTCTTGCGAAGCACTTCATTGCATGCTGACGCTATTGTCAATGCCTCTAGGAAAACCTCGATATTTCCACTCTCCATATAATCGCGCCTGAAAATCTGACACGCCTGTCGCAATAAGGTGTCATCTTGGCAATACTGTTCCAACACGCGACGGTTGTCAAAAACTTTCTGCTCCTCATACCAAGACATGAAATCCCTTCTCTCTCCCTCCCCATCTCATCAGCACCGAAATACCCGATGTCTGGTAAGAGACCCACGTAGTCCAAATTTGCCTTTGTGTTTAAATGAAGTGGATACCACGATTTTGAGGCTGAAAACCCAAATGCCTCGGGCAATTTACGTAAAGACATGGACAAGTAAGATATGGAATCCAGAAAATGGAGGTGCTACATTCTCATACTGATAATTTTAAGACCACTTAAAATTATTTGAGGGTTCCATTTCAATAGAAATTATTTGAGGGTTCCATTTCAATATAATCTATCTCTTCAGTATGAACTGTGAATCGAAAGCCTTAGCGTTGTGTGCTATCGCCACGACTTTATTACACCAGGGTCGAGGTTCACAGAGATATGATAGCAAGTCCCCGACAGGACCTTCGTAGAATGAATGGCGTCTCCTACCACAGCGCTCGCAGTCCATATGAATATCATCTTGCATCTCGCAATCCGTACAGAACTGTTGTGCGCATACTATAATTGGAATGTTTTGTTGCATTCCCTGAGAACTTCGTATCCTGTGTGGTTTCAAAATCGTAGAACAGGAACAATACATTATCACTGCTGGGCAATTCGTTCTATAGTGGCCGCATAAAACAGAAATTACCTATCTCTTTCTTCTGATTACAGTTCGGACAGTATGGCTTTGAAACATTCGTGCTTTTTACGCGTTATGTATTTATTACACGTGGCACAGTTTCTCTTCTGTTCACATACAGACTTCTTTCCCAACTTGTTCGTCTTGCGTTTGTCAAAACATGGGCGACTCCTAAACTGTCTATTACATGACTCGCACGGGATTCGAACATCAGCGTATGGACATGGCGAAACTGACCTACAGTCACTGCACGTCTCTTGACACCTATGCGTCACGCCACTTTTGCATTCTTTGTTACAGCCTTTGCAGACATACTTTCGAGAAAGTGCACCTGTTACATTATTGATCACGTGGTAATGATTCGCAACTTCATCATAAAGCAGGTTAATTCTCTTTTCGGAAACCACCTGACCATCAAACACTATATCTTCACAATTTAATCCTCCGAAAACGACAATTCTGTACTCTTTGAAATGCTCCTGAAACTTCATTAACTCAGAGATTCCTCCGCCATTTGACAGATCAATACATGTCGCAAGTAAATGATGCACAAACGGACGTATCGTAAATCTTAAGCGATATGAATTGTAATTTGGATCATTAGTTAATTTGGCAATGCTAATAATTAGGGCATGGGCCAAGCAGTTTTCTTCCGCTTTAACTTCAATGATACTTCATTTCAGATGGACCATGGTCTCAAGCAGTCTACCCTTAGTAGTATATTCGGCCATGGCCGATTGGCATTTTTACAGAAGCAGATTCCTATAGTTTTTCCTGCACGTTAACTTCATTGCTCATTGTAATTCCTACCATATCAAAATCGTTACAATTTCGTAAAGCGTACTCAAACAGATCTGTCGCACTGGCTAGGAAATGGAACACAGGGTTCGAATCCTCTCCCTCATATGGCGGCAAGAGACGCACGGTAAGCTGTGTTCCCTCTGCATTGAAACGCCTGTACTGTCTGTTCATTTCTCCATCTATAGTAATTCTAGGGAGTTCCATTTCATCCTCATTTATCTCAAATACACGAGCCATATTTACTCTGGAAACAATTCACTGATATTACTAGACATAATTTTAAACATGTTAATCCATAAAGATCAACAAGCAGTCGATACAGCTACTCACCAGGTACAACGATGGTTTCTTCTGAAAAATATGGTCTGTCACTAATATCTGCCCTCCGTCTTTGTGAATGATAAACAAGGAAATAAGGGGCTCTCTATTTATAACAGTAAGACATAGGCCTTTCTTCCTCTAAACATGTATGGTTCTTATTCATCAGTGTACCAAAATGGAGGGAGATAAACGCTGTCCAACGTTCACATACAAATTGTAATGGATTCTCATTTGACTAGGATTGTTTCTGCCAGACGCTGACGTTGGTATATAAACTCATCGACCCGCCCCGGTTTCTAAGACTTTTAACTACTCACGCCACTACAGCTAAGGTAAGTTATTTAAATATTAGGACGATGTAAGTTAACAGTTTGCTCTTAGCTATTGCCTAGCAACATGTCCTGCAATCTTTTCAGATGGACTTACTAAAGTAATTCCAAACAAGTCACCTCGAGTCGATGTGTCAATACAGAATTTGGAGACTGACCGGAAGTACCCAATTGTTCGGGAGGAACACGCGGAAACACGATACGGCCCCACGGTGTCATTTACACTTGTCGATTCAGCCGGCTCACATCTTAAGGTCTTTCTACCTAAACGAAACAACGCGGCAGTCTTTGAAACCGATATACAGGACATAAACTCACGAAAAGTGTCGCTGCTTCTAATATCAAAAGGGCAATGTAAAGCATCAACGTCTCATATATTGTCTATTGAAAAACAAGGCACCTGACGTAAAATCATCCCTGTGTAATAAATGACATTGGAAGAACATGTTTTTTTAATACAGCACGTTTAACGGTATGTCCATTTTCAGATGCTTCTCGCCGTTTCAAACCATGAAACCCCGTCTTACCACTCGTTTTTAGACGCTGCTTTGGATGTGGATGCGAGATATCCAATTGTAGCAGCTGAATGGAAACTGGCAGCCTGGGGTCCATCACAGTACCTGACTTTACATAAATTCCTAAACGAATCGGTTGATGTCATTCTGCCTAGTCACGCTAGTTTAATCTTTTCCCAGCAGGTAATGGCTCTTGTAACTTCAGGAACTGTAGGTGCAAACATGGTATATAAATGTTTCTGCTGTTGTTCGCGGTGCATTTATTTTATTTTGGAGTAGCATTAATCTATTGAATACAAAAGACGATAACGTCACTATGACCCACGTCTGTTTCTTTTATTTGTACTTACAGATGGATCTGTTCGTAGATAGGCAGTTCATCAACCCAGATTCCCAACAGATTGGCAAACCTTATTTAATCCTAGACGTGCAGCATACCACAACACTTGACGGACTGCAATTTGTTGCCAGACTGTGGTTCAATGGGTTACAGGATGTGTGTGTGTGATATTGCCACAACACTGTGCGATCCGTTTTGGTGCAAATTATCTGAGGCTCCTTAATAATCCACGCCTCCTTTGCAATCTTGTTTATCGGGGTAGAACCCTGTCTGGTACCCCAATTTTTGAATTTGAATACGCGGGAGGCTTCTGATATACGCTGTTAGTCTAGCATAGTATATATACACACTCTAAGGGTTTCTGTTTATTTCATATTTTTATAATAGCAACCGCTATCTGTACTTTCCAGATGGATATAATTGACATGCTCGCAGCGGATATGTACACACCACTGGATTCGCTGCAAATAGGCACACCGTATTCCATTGTACATATCAAGCACAGAAGCCCCGGATTCTTCATGGTCCTGAGGATTAGCTGGGAAAAGGTGGATGTGCTGGTCCATTGCCTCAAGCATATGCCAATCGATTCTCGAGAAGGGCTATCGAAAAAATTAATAATAAATCCCTCCATCTCGATCTAGTGTTTAGGGGTAGGACATGGTTCAATTAACCCATACTCGAGATTCAGGGCAATGGGTTTGCATTGTATTTATGATAATGCCTACACTCGATCAGATTCAGAGCAATGGACAATAAATATATGTAAACTTCCAAGTTATTTGGATTTCGGTTTTATTTATTTCTCTCTTCCAGACATAGACATGCTAGTGGACAGCAAATTGTTTGACGGCTCCGCATCCTATGTTCAGGCCCACAGACGCTTGCAGACGTTAGCAGGCAATGCCACGTAGGTTCCTACGTACACACCCTGGCCATTTACCCAGCGCGGCACCATGCCACGCCATGATTCACATGACACGTGACGATGTAGTGGGGCGACCGAACCAGTACCTCATTCTAATATGCCTCCAAAAATGTCTGTCAAGGACCGGCACTCGCAGACGTTTCCCCCTTCACGTCTAAATAACTATACCAATACGTACGGCGGCATTATTATATCATCGGATATTGCACTATTATGGCATCGGATATTATTAAAAACATAACCATTACCAATCACTAAGATGCCTTAGGTTAACGTGTCAAACTGGACGGAGCTGCTCGCTCGAATGGCCTAACTTGCACGCTACAAAGTCCAGACACAATGACACATGCCCCTGCCATACTACCACCAAACCATACGGTAGCAATATAACGCTGTCGGATATTATTAAAACACATCCATTTCCAATCACTAGTGTCTTAGGTTAAGGTGTATAGGCAGGCAGAGCCTATAATTGCCTTGGGACCTAACTACACTATACACAGATACCTGTTTCGAATACCTTCTTCGATGCCTTCTTCACAGTGGTACAAAGGGCTAAACTGCATGGTACAAAGGTCGTAATGACTATGGTAGATACAGAACTACTCACGCGTGTGCTTTTGCGTAAGTTGTGGACCCTTCCGTACGTAACATGGCGCATATTTCACTCTGATACATTTCCACAATTTATTCCGTTTCCCTTTTTTTGTTACATAATACACAAAATTGCTTTCCGGTTTCGCCATTGGTCATACCGGGCAACGCCGGGTACCCCTGCTGGTCTTATATATAAAGATGAATGTATGTTTGTACCTTATACAAATCCACATTTCTGAACCGATCAGAACCAAACTTTGCACACATCTCCCCCGTGGTCTGGAAGAGACCGTAGGGTATGTATGGGTCCACAATATTTCATCTTTCCCACCTTTTAGACCTATTTTGTCGGGAGCGGGTGCAGATTAGTGCGCAGTAGATGGCTGCCGGCGCCGAACTGCCCCGCTACAGCGTTATATCCGTGATGCGGCGCGTGCTGGTGTGACGTTACGCACGGCGGGTTGTGCAATGAAAACGCGGAGATGTTAACGGAATGCGTGTTTGTGAAAATGGAAACTTGATGAGATGAGAAGGAAGTGACTAATGAATTGCACTTGCAATTGCATTGCATTTATACAAATGATAACGTAAAACCTATCTAACCTTCGTCCGTCCTCCTTCCGTTCCCTGTCTACGGACAACACAGGCTTTCACCTTCTCAACCTTTCCCGTCGTTCAGCGAGATGTTTCGCTAACGGGATGACAACACAGTGCTGCCAACCCTGACAGTCACGTGTGTGTCTGTGTCGGAAGCCACTGTGTTTATATACCTTCTTCGACGTTTTCACCCTGTTTCGTCCTTTCTGGGAAATGTTTTACGAAAGGCATGACAACACTGTGATCTATGCTTCTGACATGGGCAACTATATGTTGCATGCTCGAAGGTCGGAAACCCTACAAACATTTACATTCCGGCTTCTGAAGGGAAAATAAAGAACATCAGTGACATTTCAAACAGGCGGTAACATTGCAATTTCGTTACATGTCTTTGCTTTCCTATTCATTGTTGAACAAGATATTTAATTCATTCACAATGCTGCCTTCTTCTTTTTACACGTGTGTGCTTTTGCGAAAGTTGTGGACCTTTTCGTACGTAGTATCGCGCATATTTCACTCCGATATATTTCCACAATTTGTTCTGTCCCCCTTTTTAGTTATATGGTACACAAAATTGCTATTCGATTTCGCCATTGGTCATCCCGGGCAATGCCCTGTACCCCTGCTAGTACATGATATGTGTTGACCCACACGCACAAACACTGACACACATTACATACATACATATATACATACATACCAACGAGGGTGTGCTGATAAGTCCTTAGCCCGACCAGGAAGGAAATAAGCTACAGCGACCAAACTCGGGATTATTCACCATACTCCCCATGAACATCAATACACTTCTTAGCCCGTTGCTCTAACTTTTCAAGCCACAAAAAATCAGAATATTGTCCATCCAACCAGGAATTCGCGGCAGCAATGATCTCCACGTCGGACGAAAAATGGCGACCTTTCAATTGTTTATTCAGTCCAGGGGAGATGTAGTCGGACGGGGCCAGATCAGGAGAGTAGGGTATGTGATCAAGGCAATGGAAGCCCAGGTAGGCCAATTTCTTCTGGGTTGCAAGTGGCCGGTGAGCCGGGGCATTGTCGTGCAAGAACAAGACCCCAATGATGACCTTCCCGCAGCGTTTTTCCTTCAAAATATCATTCAATTGCGCCAGCAGAGATGAATAATACTCCCCGTTGTTAGTTTGGCCCTTTGGAAGATAATCAATGAGTAGGATGCCGTCTTGATCCCAAAACATCGAGGCGAGAATTTATCCAGCGGATTTTTGCACTCGGAATTTTTGGGGCAGGGTGAGCCGCTATGCCGCCACTCCATTGATTGTTGCTTTGTCTCCGTGTCATAGTGACATAACCAGGTTTTGTGCATGGTTACTAATCACAACAGGAAATCATTTTGATCGCGCCGAAAAAAATTCAAATTTTGCTCAGGAGACTACAACCTTGACGTTTTTGATCCGCCTTCGGGCATTTCGGGACCCATTTCGCGGAGAGCTTCCGCATGTCCCAATTTTTATGAATGATGGACCCAACCCGCTCACGTGAGATGCCTAGTTGCTCAGCTATTGATTTAGCCGAAATCCGGCGGTCTCCCAAGATTAGCTCGTGAATTTGATAATTAATCTCCGGGTTGGTTACTGTATTGTGTCGTCCAGGACGAGGCGCATCAAAAGTGGAAAAATCTCTACGTTTGAACCGGGCCACCCAGTTTTTGACGGTGGCATACGGTGGTGCATGTTCCCCAAATGCTTCTTTCAGAATGGCGTGAATTTTTTTGGTGCCTAGCCTTGCAGGAAAAAAACTTGATAACAGCTCGCGTCTCGATGTTTTTGAAATCGCGCGCGTCGCCTGATATGCTTCCTATCAGCCTCTGTAACAAGAAAAGACTTTCAATTCGGCACACGAATTTCCAACGACGCTACCGATTCCGTCCTACAACATCGGGAAGTAGGTCGGGCTAAAACTTATCAGCACTCCCTCTTACTAGAGCCCTATGTAGAATGACCATAATCATATTCAGATCCTCGCCCTGCAAAATGTTGGTGACAAAAAAGGCGGATTTTTAATGAAATTTAATCTCTCCTAAAATATTTTATGCTTGGAAGATAAATATTTGTCGGTGGCATAGTTTATTTATATAACAGTGGAATCAAGGAATTCTATTGGATTTTGTTGAATGAGTTTTACAGTTGCGTTTATAAATGGCTGTCTTAAACGGTCTGAGTGGAAGTGACAAAGTAATTAATCTTTGTCACATGCTGAGGAAGCTACCGAAAATAGTTTGGTAATGTTTGCAGAACGTACCCATTTTGCAGCTTTCCCTCTGGCACGAGGTGACAATGAAATCACTCTTTTTTCATTTCTCGCAATAATGCAGCCTACAGGAAACGTGTGTTGGATACCAAACGTAGTCTAACTTTGTCTAAACATTTTAATGGAAAATTCTCTACCTCCAGTCACACTTTACCGAGTTAACGCACGAGATACACACAACATTTCCTGTAGGTCTTCATGTAAAATATCCGATATTTTTATACCATTTGAAACAAGTGGAATATATCAGTAACGTTTAGCTAACTCCCCAATATATCAGTAAATTTTAGCTAAGTGCCCAATATGTCAGTACCTTTTAGCTAACTCCTTAATGTCAGTAACTATTAGCTAACTGCCCAATATATCAATAGCTGTTAGTTAACTGCCCAATATATCAGTAACTTTTGCTAGCTCCCCAATATATTAGTAACTTTTAGCTAACTCCTCAACATATCAGTAACTTTTAGCTAACTGCCCTATATATCAGTAACTGTTAGCTAACAGCCCAATATATCAGTAACTTTAACTCCCCAATATATCAGTAACTTTTAGCTGACTCCCCAACATATCAGGAACTTTTAGCTAACTTCCCAATATATTAATAACATTAGCTAACTCCCCAATATATCAGTAACTTTTAGCTAACTCCCCAATATATTAGTAACTTTTAGCTAACTCCTCAATATATCAGTAACTTTTAGCTAACTGCCCAATATATCAGTAACTTTTAGCTAACTCCCCAATATATCAGTGACTTTTAGCTAACTTCCCAATATATTAATAACTATTAGCTAACTCCCCAATATATCAGTAACTTTTAGCTAACTTCCCAATGTCAGTAACTTTTAGCTAACTTCCCAATATATTAATAACTATTAGCTAACTCCCCAATATATCAGCAACTTTCATCTAACTCCCCAATATATTAGTAAATTTTAGCTAACACCCCCAACATATCAGTAACTTTTAGCTAACTCCCAATATGTCAGTAACGTTGAAAGCTGCTAACCTCTCTTCGTATCCTGCCCTTGCATTAGTATCTTCGATGCATCATAAATTAAGCTACACAGGCGCCTGGTATGCCAAATACAAAACCGTAACAGGGAATTTAAAATCACCCAACGCCAGACCAGTTGTACCTTCTCGACACACACTCGAGCTTCTGCGTAGCCCCCACGAAGAATCCGGGCAGCAATCTCTGCACAGCGGCTGGCCAACCAAATTAAGACGACTTCTTTCGGAGGAGTCCAAATTTCGAGTCGGAGACCCAACCCTTAAAGCCACCAAGTAAACTCGAAGAGCTGACGCCTTCACCTTTCACTTCCCCAAATAACCAATGGCCAGATGATAGCCGTATATATGGAAAGGAGTGGGAGGTGTCCGTCCTGTTCCGGTACTCCCGCATAGCGACGAACTTTGAGCCAGCCTGAGGCGGTCGACTCAACTGTTACGAAACACATCGCTCACAGCGACGTTCATATATATATCGACACATTTTATTCGGTCTCTTCGATGACGTCATAATTGAGTTCGACTGTAATTATTTTAATTTTTCTCATACGTTCTGTGGGCGCTGCAGCCCTGCAGCCCATATAGACGAGCAATCATTATTTAGAATATAGCGCCGGAAATTAATATTCATGAATTGCAACTCCATCAGCAGTAACAGAACTAAACACCCACAACTGTTATACTAGGCGTACATTTTGGAAACTGCTTATTAGAATATTGGTTGGGATTGTGAAAGGGTGTATCGTCTATACGTAAAAATATATAGGTGTGTTTTATGGTTCCATAGTTTACGGATCCGAGGGTATCTTGCAAGTATCAGCCGTTGTCCGAAAGAGGACCTGCACATTGGGCGAGAGATTGTCTTTTATCTCGCCATGCTTGCGTAATATAAGTGGACTCTGTGCTACGACAGTCGATTCACCAATTTTCAAAGTGACATGGTAACTGTAGAATATCTGTGAAAGTTTAGCAAGTGAACAAAATACAAAGATTTTTTGCTGAAGGTGCAAGCCTTCACGTAATATTAGGTAACGATTAATAACGAGGATATGGCAGTATCATCTCCACTAACCAGACAGCAATTAAAGGAGGTTATGCAAATGGTAGCAGATAACTGGCAAAGTAAGTAGGGGCGTCATATATTGTTATATTTAATATTTATGAATATGTATAATAAAAAATGTCCGGTATCAGTGGCTGCGAGATCTAAGGCGTAGGACTGCGGCCGCTCGCCTGCTGAAATCGTGGGTTCAAATCCCACCGGGGGGATGGAAGTTTGTCTGTTGTGAGTGCAGTGTGTTGTCAGGTAGAGGTCTTTGCGTCGAGCTGATCACTCGGCCAGAAGAGACCTACCAACTGTGGTGCGTCGTTGTGTGTGATCTAGAAACCTCTCGAATGAGGAGGCCATGACGCGCGTTGGGTCGCAGCGCCACAAAAAAAATTGCAAATTAAGGCTGTTATGTGGGCAATGGACATTCAGAATTAGAAAATAAGATGTAATATTATGTTTTAAATGTATTCACAAATTTTTCTAGACAATTTATTATAGATTTTTTAAGTTTCTGACAATATTGAAAACTGCACTCTTCTGAACTATTATGCAGCGGGCAGTGGTAATTCCTTACCGAAGGTACGGAACAACCAATTGATCCCATCCTCAAGAGTCAAGTATCTGTGTTGTACATTAAGTTATATCTTACGTCATATGAAATATTTCAACGTACATAGAAGGTACTATTACGTAGTAACTGATGAAGTGTATGTCAGTAGTAAGGGTGAAGGTATGGCTCCCGGAATCCCAGACAGTATGGCGCCAGGTTTAATTAAATTTGAGCTCCCTCTAGTGACGTCACACGTCACAAACCTAACCTTTCCCTCCCGCCCCATCGCCCCCAGGAAGGCAAACATTGCCCCAAGACAGTATGGCGTCTGGGATAAATCTAACTTTAACTTGTTATTATTTAAAAACATAACTCTCCCCACCCTTCTTTAAGCCTTTAGGCGATCACGTGATGTCAACAAAGATTGCGGAGAGGTAAATAACCTTCCCTGTAAACCTAAATTTGACCTGTTATTATTTTGAAACTTTATTGTCACGTGACGTAAACACCCCCAGGAGATGCGATGTCAACAAAGATGGCGGAGGGGTGAATGACCTTCCCTCTAAACCTAACTTTAACTTATTATTTTGAAACGTTATTATTGTCACGTGATGTAAACAGCCCCAGGCGATGTTATGTAAACAATGAGGTAGATAGTGTGACGCCGTGCTTAATCTAAATTTAACTTATTATTTACAAACCTAACTTTCCTCACCCCTTTTTAGGACTTTAGACGATCACGTGATGTCAACAAAAATGGCGGACGGGTAAATGACCTTCCCTGTAAACCTAACATTAACTTGTTATTGTCACGTGATGTATTCAGCCCCAAGCGATTTTACGTAAACAATGAGGAAGAGAGTGTGACACCTTGCTCAACCTAACTTTAACTTGTTATGGTAAGCAAAGGTGCCATTTTGAATTTGTGACAAAATGGCGGACACGCGCGGTAAATTTAAACCTAACTTTTACTTATTATTATTTTGAAACCTAACAGTTAAATTTGTCATGGTAGGCGGATGTAAACAAACTCTCTAGACAACTTGCCGCCACTGCCATTTTGAATTTACGGTAATATGGCGGATACGCGCGCTATTTTAAACCTAACTTGTTATTATTTTGGATTTGGCGCTACATGAATTTTGAATTTGTCATAATATGGCGGCTAGCGCGTTAATTTTAAACCTAATTATTATTATGAATATTTGTTATTGGTTTGATGTAAACAAAGGTACTATTTTGAATTTTTGCCAACATGGCGATTTGCGCGGCAATGTAAAACTATGTTATTATTTTAGATTTCAACGCTAACGCCATTTTGAATTTTTGTTAACATGGCGACTTACGCGGCAATTTTAAACCTAAATTTAACTTGTTATTTAATAAGGCGGCCATTTTTAAACATGCCGGACTAGCGCAACTATTTAAACCTAACAAACATCCGCTATTTGAATTGAACAGACATTTTTTACAATATGGCGGACTTGCGCACCATTTAAACCTAACTTTAGTCTGTTATGTGAATAAGGCGGCCATTTTTATATATGGCGGACTAGTGCGCTAACATTAATTTGTTACTAACTGCCATTTTAAATTATACGGCTGACCTAACTTGTGGCGGTATTTTAAACTTTCTATTTTGAAGACTAGTTACGAAGGAAAGGGACGGGGTTTTCGCCCTGAGGCAACCTAAAAAGATTTTACCCTAGGTTATTGTGATAAGGATAATAAACAAATAAACACAATTTTACATTTTACAAATGCACACAATATAAACTGTTTTTTATTATTATAATTAAAAGTACAATTTTTATTACATTAATAAACATACAATTCAGGTTGTTATTATCGAAAATACATTTTGTTTATTACACTTAAATTTACGTATTTCTTTACTAGCGAGTGCGGTAGGGCAGTAAGTATTTGCGCAAACCAATGCATGGCTTAAAAGTTACGAACAGTAACACGAGGTACATTTTGCACATAGAGGTTTTTAAAACACGTGGAAATATGCTTGTATAAATACGATAGTACAGGCGGTAAAGATGTTAAAATGCTGCACGGTTTGAAACAGAATACTACGTTAAATGTTTCGTAAACAAAGAACAACGAAACGAGCAGTTTGTGTTTACAAGCGTAGGACAAATACTTAGCATGCAGGCGCATTACCGTATTAAAGGGTTTAGAAATGAGGATACAACTATTGTTATAATTTTAAGCAAACACAGTGGTACACTAAACGTAGTTAGGTAGAGATGATACTTTGCGTGCTACGGAAAATGTATTTTGAGGCTGCGTACCTTACGGCAGGCACATTTAGTTTTTAAAAGGCGCGCGCTAGACATTTTAACATTACATAATTGAAATTTAACGTTATTTAGAAGGAAAAGACGAAGATGTATTTATTTTAACATGTACGGACAGAAAAACACGTTAGCCGAACTTTTGTGCGTAAACCACGAGAGACAGATAGCTGAACACCTACTGAACATAGTTTAAAAACTAATGTTAAATACATACAGAGAAATACACATACACTTTGAACTTGCTGAAAAACACAACACAGTAAACACGTGAAATATTAAAACCATTCTTCTTTAGACATTACTAGTTTTACACGTTAAGCGCTAAATAGAACTTTTAATTTATTAACACATTATGAACTTAAAACTAGCAGTTTTCTGTTTTACACACAATTTAATTTACTTTTAAAACACATTTAACAGAAAATAGTTTTTACATGTGACATACATGGAACACACTTTTTACGTAAATTGCATCTTAAGACAGTTTGCGTAATTTATGTGTTTACTGCACAGCACAGTTTGTAGAATTTGATTTCTTTCACCGAATTTGAGGATTCCGACTGCAAAACTTGCAAACGATTTGAAGCATTCACTTAATTTTGCACGTAAATGTTAAATATAGGCGTCAGGATGAAATGAAACCTTTGCGAAGCCCAGAAATAACATTTTGCAAAAAACTGAAATATATAAAAACAATTGTTTAAAAACTAGCCTAGATGAGGGGAAAACGACTTTTAAATTTAAACAAATTTGCGTATAAGCAATATTATTAAACGTAAGTTATACACACAATATTTTATTTGTTGACAGAAAAGTGTTTACTACAGACACATGAGTTTATAACGGGTAATTGTTTAAGGTTGCGGTAAGTGAAAGTTTATTTTGAAACTAATTAGAGGCAAGAGAAACGTTTTTACCGTATAGGAAAACGGATGGAAACTTGATTTTAGAGAATACAGCGACATTATTTGATAGTTATTTTTACAAACTTTGTATGTACAGAAGGAAACATACTTAAAAGGTGAGCATTTTGGCGAGAGGAGCGTTTTATTTGTTTACACAGGAATGCAGAGTTAGTAGTAAAGGTGTTTTAACAAAAATTAATTACAGAATAGGTGTACTCGTACGAACCACGAAACTTACATGCAACAGGATGTAAGCCTACGACCCAAACAAATTAATTAACGCAATGTAACTTGTAGGAAAATGAAATGTACTTACACTGAACAGAACTTTACACCGTGGTTAATTTGCCCCTGGTAGCCTAAAAACCTAATTGTTATGTGGTGTCTTTAAACTGTGTTTTTAGGCAGGCAGTTTGTCTGGAGAGCTCCGGTAAGGTAAACATTACGTATACATTGAAAATGAACGTTGCGCATTGAAACTAACGGATTTATTGAAAACAAAGAATTTTGTGCCGAACTTGTAATTTACGTATATATACACAAAAAAAGTATGAATAAAAACACCACAAAGCAGGAGTAGCAAGCCTATTAGGGCTAAGAATAGTATAATGCACTAAAATACAGACACTTTGCAAGACTTTTGTATAATTTTGAAAAGTAGGGTCTTCGAATTTATATACTATATAAATTCTTTGTATATGCTAAAGTTAGTGTTGTAAGACTTACCTGACAGATATATCGCTGTGCTTTAGGTGGCATACGCGACATGTTTTAAGGAAGCGTTTGGACAGGGGATTATCAGATGTTATATTTTTCACATGTAATTTGATGGGTTGTACGATCGTACGTACTATTTATATGGATACAAAATTTTGATACAAGTGATTTTAATGTGAGGGGTTGTTTTAACATAAGATGCACGTACACGGATTAGGTCCTTGACACTCGACGTTATACAACATGCGAGGGTCCTGCATATCCCATATGCTCTGCCTACAAGTACGAGAATCCTCAACCCCGATTTCGGCTTTGTAGTGGCGCACATATAGGATTTTATTGCCAGAGGTACGTGATGACACCACAACAATGGCGTAATTTGCAGCAATAATAAGCAAAAGTTGACCACATAAAATGTACTAAATTAAGATTAGATCGCGGGTCGCAAGGTAGAACACAATCAACACAGACAATTCTGACAGCTATAGATATATCTCCATGCCTAACGGTATAATAAATATTTTCGCCATGCCTGTAGTAGTATGGAACAAATACAAAATCTAAACTTTCAAACGAAAAAGCGGATGTATGGGTAATTTGCAATAAAACGGCAATTTCGGAGTACAACTTTTGAGGGTGGTAAGCCGTGTATATAGTAATTAAATTAGGGTGAGACGTAACTTTACCGCCTATGTACATGGCAAACTGTCCCACAATTTCACAACACAGCTCTAGTCGGTAAAATAACCATAACAGTACCTCAGTAACATAATTCAGGACCCTTAACGACGGGCGAAAATTCGCTAACCCACGTAGCATAACCAGTAATAGTCTGCACAGAATCGTGGATGCCAATGAGCGTTGTTAACCCATGAAAGCACTTTCCGGCATGCGGTGCCATATTCTAAAATATAAAAGGAACTTAATAGTATGAAGCGTGTTTTAAGCAAAAAGGATAAACTAAAATACAATATTTGTTTTAAATGTATTACATATTTTAGCTTTACAAAAAAGACTTACATGCTTTGGTAGCGAAGCACACTGTAATTGATAACACTGATGCACTAGCACAAAATGCGGGCTTAGCAAACGCTATGTGTTAATACTTGTAGTAAACGTGTAGCAATCAAATATTTAACTGTGTAGAAACACACCATAGTTTAAAGGTTTTTATGCACCGCAGTTTAAAAGATTGCGTGTAGCAGACAAAGATTCAGCGTTACACAAGAGCGGGACAGTTTAGAATGTTTCACCGTGGTTTAAGTATTAAATATATATAACTTACTTAACCTAGTTTAAACATGCTAATTATTGTTTACATACAAGCATATCTTAATGTATTCCCAGAACAAATATCTTTTAGACCGCTAACATTACAAACTGCTCAGAAATTTGTTTCATTTGTAGACTTCATTAAATAGCTTGCGACCCCTCAAACCAAAGTGTTGTCTACGCACAGACGTATCTTAATAATCTCCAGACAAATAGCTTTTAGACCGCTAACATTGCTGGTACGCTTAGAAGTTTGTAAACCCCTTATGCTCTTGCGTTTAATGGAATTGTTTGTTTACTCTTCAGACTTCATTAGCTTACCTTAAATAGTCTGTCGACTACTGGGGTTTTCTGGTCATTTTACGTAGACATTTGTAAATTAGCGCCATTTGAAGCCTATGAATTACCACAATTTACAGTACGGTGACACCATGGTAGGTTTAAATAAACGTCAGTCTGTACCTCACATACGCCTTTTAAACAGTCTTACATGTTAATAAATGGTAGGGTCTTTACATGTAAAATGCTGCTGTATTAAATAGTAAATATTTAAGGTAATGTAAATTTAAATAGGACGCGTTTTATATAGTAATTAACGGTTTTATTAAAATAAAATAAAAATACTTGGCTCACGATTTAAAACAATGAACGTAGAAGGTGATTAAATGCAGGGTTCTTTCTGATGGCTTACAATTAGTTACGGGCAAGTAATACTGAAAATAGTTTAAGCAAAACGCTTATTAAAGGCACGTAGCGAAAATGGTTATATAACAGTTTTTAACTGCATAAATTATTAACACGTTACGTAAAGGTTATGAGCACAGTATTGTAAGTAGGTATATTCTATCCTAATTGCATACAACACATGACGAAAACGTTAAGGAATAGGAGTCTTATGTATAAGGTACAGGGTTAGACTTTAATTATTAATGCATTTAAGAAATAGAATAGTTTATGAGATGCGATCAATCATAACGCGACGGGCCGAGTAATGCTGTTTTGCAGCAAAATATTAGAAGGTAAGGAAGTCTCGTACCTGTAGCCTAAAAGCGCTATTATTAGGTGTTACAAGCTAACAATATTTGTTCTTAGGGAGGCAGTTTCTCTGGAGTTCACTGACAGTACATATAGAACAGCGCCAGTGTTACTGGACAGGGAATTCTCCGAGATCTGTAAATAGCGTTTACATTGTCGTGGGGATTGCTTCTAATATTTATTACTGCTATTACGCTGTTAAGTCGTGAGGAAGAAGACTTTTAGACGTTAACAGAGCTAAATGAAGTTATCAGTTTGTAAACTGTATGTTCGTGGACCCGTGCATTATAGTACAATTCACGAAGAAAATAATATTGCATATGTCGGTGTATAATATCAATGTATGCAATATGTAACTTTTTAACAGGTGTGAGACAGCGTAATGTGCTTCAATGCGTACCGTTAGCATGCATTAATCAGGTCCACAATATATAAATAACCAACAAAATTCATTCAGATATTTATGATGTAATCCGACAGGGTAGTTTATTTTTAAGCTGTATGCAACTTTATCGGGTAGCACGGGTATAATCGAAGCTTTCGGTAAAAAACGAAGACTGAACAATTCGGTTAAATACGTTTGCGCTAAGAAACTGTTCCAACCTAATATAATCTAACCTGCTTCGACATTATTTCCCAGTTCCTGCCCTACTGTATCAGATACCAACTTAACCGCAAACCAAACACAAGGTAACCCAACCTAACAAACTTGCATGTTTCGACATTATTCGCAATACTTTCCTCACGGTGTTCAGACACCAACTTATGCCAAGTCATCCGAACAGAACGTAATTGATCCTAACCAAACGGTTAGGTTTAAAATGATCATAGAAAGGTCAATGTTAGGTTTCAAAATTGTCACGCATGTACTGCAAGTTCGGTTAGCGCGCTAACCTAACATGCAGTAACTGCTTTACAATTTTGAAAACTAACATTGACTTTGTTATGATCATTTTACAATATTGTATTTTAGTTTATCCCTTCTGCCTAAAACACGCTTCATACTATTAACTTCCTTTTATATTTTAGAATATGGCACCGCATGCCGGAAAGTGCTTTCATGGGTTAACAACGCTCATTGGCATCCACGATTCTGTGCAGACTATTACTGGCTATGTTACGTGGGTTAGCGAATTTTCACCCGTCGTTAAGGGTCCTGAAATATATGTTGATGAGGTACTGTTATGGTTATTTTACCACCTAGGGCTGTGCTATAAAATTGTGGGACAGTTTGCAATGTACATAGGCGGTAAAGATACGTCTCACCCTAATTTAATCACTATATACAGGGCTTACCACCGTCAAACGTTGCCCGAAATTGCCGTTTTATTGCAAATTACCCATACACCCGCCTTTTCGATTGAAAGTTTAGATTTTGTATTTGTTCCATACTACTACAGGCATGGCGAAAATATTTATTATACCGTTAGGCATGGAGATATAAGTATAGCTGTTAGAATGGTCTGTGTTGATTGTGTTCTACCTTGCGGCCCGCGATCTATTCTTAATTTAGTACATTTTATGTGGTCAACGTTTGCTTATTATTGCGGCAATTACGCCATTGTTGTATAGTCATCACGTACCTATGGCAATAAAATCTCATATGTGCGCCACTACAAAGCCGAAATCGGGGGTGAGGATTCTCGAAATTGTAGGCAGAGCATATGGGATATGCAGGACCCTCGCATGTTGTATAACGTCGGGTTTCAAGGACCTATTCTGTGTACATGCATCCTATGTTAAAAACAACCCCTCACATTAAAATCACTTGTATCAAAATTTTGTATCCATATAAATAGTACGTACGATCGTACAACCCATCAAATTACATGTGAAAAATATAACATCTGATAATCCCCTGTCTAAACGCTTCCTTAAAATATGTAGCGTATGCCAGCTAAAGCACAACGATATATCTGTCAGGTAAGTCTTACAACACTAACTAAATTTAGCAT
>Ga0268261_10000293_pt1 | contig 30736 bp, 32 predicted proteins | sample TergutNc150P1_FD_190353 | JGI IMG/M metagenome (GOLD analysis project Ga0268261, IMG submission 190353) | Nasutitermes corniger P1 segment gut microbial community from laboratory colony in Florida, USA - Nc150 P1 (SPAdes) (version 2) | ecosystem: Host-associated > Arthropoda: Insects >... | reverse complement strand
ATTAAAGAAGGATATCAAGACACCTCCCCCCACAATCTGAAGATAACATATCATGAAAAAAGAAAAATCAGCCTCTTATGGCTGAAATCCTCAAATTTAAGTTGTCTGAAATATTGACATAGTACCACCCCCTTGCTTGAGCAATATAGGAAGATGACAAGCATGGACATTCTTCTCAACTACTTTGACGGCAAGCTCCAGTGGGCGCAATTGACAGGTGAAGGGCAAGGATTCACCGAGTACATTTACCGACATTATTTAATCGCTTTGGAAGTTTTGCTCAGAAATCCCCCTTAGTCGGAAGGGTACAACGAAGAAGACTGCAAAAGCGTCTTCGATTATTTGGAAAATGCTTATGTGATGGAATGTGAGGAGGAACCGATCGCTGAAAAATCCAGTAAAACTCACCTCTCTTTGAAGTGGACATCTATTTTCTGGGAATGGCTCAAAAATAGCAACAAAACCTCCTTGACGGTGGCACTCATCTTCGGATTGACTACCTTGTCAGTTGCACTTGACGATATAGAGCGGGGAATTTTATGGACAGGTTTGGGTGTGTCAAACCTTCTAATCGGCGCATTGTCATGGCTAAAATTTGGGATTGGAATTGTTATTAAGTTAAAACAATGGCGGCATCATCGCCATCGAAAGAAAGGGTCGTGAAGCCTATTAGTGCCATCTCATGCCCGCCTTAGGATACCAGGTCCAAGTGCATGACCGGTTTGTCGAAAAAATAGTTACCGGTATTCTTTTTGCAGAGGTGACCTTTGTGGCGAAAAATGGTATAATTAGGCAGTGGTTTTTTAGGCGAAGGATGGTGGGCATGAAAATTTTAGTGACGGAACGGTTTTTGGATCATATACCCGGTGGCCAGATGGAAGCTGTCTTAGGGAAGATGACCCGGTTTGTCCAGGATTACCGTGATTTTGGGTTTAATATGGCTGGGATGCGCCATGGGGTCAGCGTCAGGGAAATCGGGAACAACCGGCACGGCCTGCGGATTTTCAAGTTCCGTGTTACCAAGTCGGACAGGGTGCTTTTTACCTTTGACGTCAGCCGCCTGCGCCCGGAATACCGCCAGTCGATTTTGTTTTTGGATTATGTGCTTCATGACGAGCAGGGGCAGGTTGGACGGGTAATTGGGCTTCGCAACCAAAAAATCCAAGCTTATAACCATGTGGATGAGGAAGCGTTTGACGCATGGGTTGACGAGGCGAGCCAACATTACGATTATGACCCCAACCACGCCATCACCCGTGTCATCGACGTGAAAACCATGGGCCGCCTGTTGGATACCCGCGATGAAAAGGTGCTTTATTACCTCAATGATGAGCAGTATGCCTGTTTGCAAAAAAAGGATGCCCCTGCGTTTTTATTTGGGAGCGCGGGCAGCGGCAAGACGACCATCAACATATATAAGCTTTACCTGTTGGCCCTTGCGCCGGTGAAGGTGGCTTATTTCACTTATTCTTCTTTTTTGGTGGAGGATGCTAAAAAGCTTTTCCTTAAGGTTTCTGAGGAAGGGGGCGGCAACCTAAACGGTGCCGTTGAATTCATCCACCTTCAGGAGCACCTATCCCATCATACGGGCAGGCACCAGTTGGTGAATTACCCACAGTTTCAGCACTGGGTTGCCAGCCATCACCCGGTCCTGCTCCAAAAGGCGGGGATAGGCCCCCTTGGGGTTTATAAAGAAATCAGGGGGCTCATCAAGGGCATGGTCCCGAAAGAATGGATCGGTTATGAAATTGACCTTGAAGCCAAAAAGGTGGCCCCGCCCGTTATCGAGGCCTTAGAGCGGCAGGGGCTTGCTAAGTTGCGGGGGAATGTATTGGAACTCTTCCCAGAAAAACTATACGCCGCCAAAAAAGAATTTTTAGACCCCTTTACCCTTGGGGGGGTGCTTTTGCTTCATCAGCACCTGGATGAATGGCTAGTGGCTCATAAGATGATGGGCCGTGAAACCTACCTGGGGCTTGACGAAGGGTATTCCCCGTATACAGCTGCCCAGCGTGAGGCCATCTACGAAATGGCCATGTCCTATCAAGAGTGGCTGGAAGCATCAGGCCGGGTGGATGAAAACGACATCTCCCGCCTGTACCTTAAAAAAATCATGGACGGCAAGGTGCCTGGTTATGATTATGTGGTCGCAGATGAAATCCAGGACCTGACGGAGCTGCAAACGTATATTTTGATCAAGCTTGCGAACAACCGTAACCACCTCCTGTTCAGCGGCGATATCAACCAAACCATCCGCCCTACGTATTTTCATATGGGGCGTGTGGAATCCATGATGAAGGTTTCCAATACCCATTTAGGGTTTGACAAGCATCTGCTAGTAAAAAATTACCGGAGTGCCCTGGAAGTGGTGGAACTTGCCAACCGGCTCATTGATTTAAGGTGCAGGGCGCTTGGCAACCATAAGAAAAACGATTACAAAGAGCAGGCTATCAGGGATAGGGCTTCAAGTGTTTTTTACTGTGATTTCAAGTCCCCGGCGGATGTCATCCGGCTGATTGAAACGGGTCTTAACCGCCATTATGTGGCAGTCGTCGTGCCTGATGAGGGTGAAAAAGTGCAGCTTCAGCAGATGACCCCTATTAAGGGGGCTATATTTACCGTCGAAGAAATCAAGGGGATCGAGCGGGATTACGTCATCTGTTATAATGTCGCTTCCCGCTATAAAAAACAATGGGAAACTGCTTTGAGTGGGGATGAGGCGCCAAATAGCACCTACCGTTTCTATTTCAACTTGCTTTATGTTGCCTTAACCCGTGCACGCAACCAGCTCGTCTTTGTGGAAACGGATATGCCAAAACCCCTCATGGAGGCGTTGAGGGATTTGCTTCTCATTAAACACGAATTTGAGGAAGGCAACTTTTTGTTGGCTGAGGTGTCGTCTGAAAACCAGTTTTACCAAGAAGCTGCCCTTTACGAACGCCGGGAACTTTATGAACAGGCCATCAACGCCTATAAATTATCGGGGCTTGATGTGGAAAAAGAGGTCCGGCGATGCAAGGCTTTGGTCAAGAATCAGCAAGGTTATCATCTTGAAGCCGGCCATGAACTTGGGAAACTCGGGTTTCACTCTTTGGCTGCGAAATGCTATCTTCAAGCGGGTGACGAACTGAATTATTTGAAAGCGCTGGTTAATCAGGGACTCCCCTTTGAAAAGCTGCAAGAACGTTTTGGCCAGGATGTTTTAATGTTTATCTATAGCCAAAAAGAAAACCCCGCCTTTTTGCACCGCTTCAACCAAATTTACAAGCTTGAGATAGCCAGGCGCCTAGGTGCCCTGGACCGGATGCAGGAAAGCCTGCAAAACTTAAACAGGAGGTGGCAAGGTGGAAAAGGAAATGCTTGACCTCATCCGTTCATTTGAACAGGCTTCCAAAAAAATGGAGTCCCTTGATGGGATAATTGGCGGATTTGGGCAAGTGGTGCAAAGCCTGCAATCCCACTTGGACGAGCTTATTGAAATGGTCCATTTGGAAGGCATCGTTGCCCTATCAAAAACTACCGCTGAAAAATTGTCCGCTGTGTCGGCGGGGATGGAGGAAGCCATCAAGGCCCAGCAAAAAACCATCCAGCTGGCGGGGCTCCTTAGCGCCCCGGGCATGTCCCAAAGCCCCATAGCCTTTGGGACGACCGTTTACAGCCTTGCTGGCGACAAAATAACCGCCCAGGACCACTTGGCACAAAAAACCTGGGAAATCCCTTTGACGGGAGCTAAGAAGCTGGCCGTGGCCCCCATCGGGGCATTTGCCCTGGCTGACGGGGGGATTTTCTTGCTGGAAGATGAAAAAGCACATCCTATACTTGAAAGCCGCGCCAGTGATTTTTATGTCCATGGCAACAGGCTAGCTTATTTGGAAGGGGGCAGCCTTAACCGGTTCCATTTGATTACAGGCAAAACCCAGCTTATGGCAACAGGGGTTTTGTCCGTTTCCCCCCTGCCTATGGGGCATGCCCTGCTGGTCGCTTCCCAGGAAGGGGAGCAAGTAGCATTCATCTAAAAAAAGGCATAATCCCGTGTTTTAAAGGGAATAATAAAATGAATTGAGTCGATAAGGAGTGAAATGATGCCAATCCAGAGCCATTCGCAGTACGGTGGTAGGCGGTCCCAATGGGAAATTGCCCGGCAGCGTACCCGTTTCATGATACAAGTAACCATGCTTTGCGCCATCCAGGTGGTGATGATGGTGGTCCCGTTTTTGGGATTCATCCCCCTTGGCCCTATCAACGCCACGACCCTTCACCTGCCGGTCGTTGTGGCGGGGACGGTCCTCGGCGTGAAAGGCGGGGCCATTGTGGGCCTTTGCTTTGGCCTCATCAGCTTCTTGCGCCATAGCTTTATCGCGCCGGGGCCCCTCAGCTTTTTGTTCACGCCGTTGGCGCCGGGGGGGAATATTTTCAGCCTGGTGATTGCCATAGTGCCAAGGGTTTTGCTTGGTGTGTTCGCAGCGCTGATTTTTAAGGGCCTTAAAGGCCGCAATTTCAGGTTTGCGCCTGCTGGATTGGCGGGGCTTTTGGCAACCTTGCTCCATACGGTCATGGTCCTTGGGGGGATTTACCTCTTCTTTGGCCCGGCCTATGCGGAGGCCCAGGGGATTTCCATGGCAACTGTCATCCCCTTCTTGATGGGGATCGTCGCTACCAATGGGATTGCCGAGGCGCTGATCGCTATGATGGTCAATGCCGTATTGGCGCGGGTGCTTATCCCGATGTTTCAAAAAAGATAACTTTCAAAAAGCCGGATTGCTGGCTTTTTTTGTTTATTTTTGCATTTTTCTCCATAGTATACAAAATGTGCCTACTTTACAGTGCAAATGTCGCCTAGTATAATAGGATAGATACTTTGCCCCTTTGGGAGGGGCAAACAAAAACAGGGTCAATAGGGAGAGTGCTTATGAAAAACAAGGTTTTGAAATTTTCTACGGTATTTGCTTCATCCATCGTCATGCTGGCTTGTGCCGCTCCTGCCCAGAGCAATGTGGCCGAACCAACGGCTGTTGTGTCAGAAGCGCCTTTTGAGCGCACGTCCATCGTCATCGCCGACGCTAGGACGACCCATCACCTGAACTTGTACGTTGCCTATGAAAAAGGGTTCTTCGACGAGCTTGGACTTGATGTGGAAATCATCACCCTAGAGGACAACGCGGCGGCACGTGATTTGGTAGCAAGCGGGGGCGCTGATATTTTCTGGAGCTGCCCGACGGTGGCACTTGCCGCTATCGCCAATGGTGCGCCACTGACGACTATCGCCCAGGTGAAAACCCCTTGCACCAGCGTCTTGGCAGTACCAGCGGATTCTGACATTACCTCATTTGAGGACTTGGCGGGCCGCCGCATCGGTGGGATTTCCCCGGCTTGCGAGGCTGTTTTAGGGCTGTCCGTAGCCGCACGCAACGCAGGTGTTTCCTTTGACCTTCAGACCCTTGCCGGGGGACCTGCCCTTGCAGCCCTAGAAGCGGGTCAAATCGACGGGGCTTTGCTTGAAGAGCCACACGCAAGCCAAGCTGAACTTGCCGGATTCCAATTGTTGTTCCGTGACGTTTCCGATGCCCTGCCTTGCCGTACCATCAATGCCCGCAACGTATTCGTCAACAATAACCAAGAAGCCGTTGAACGCTTCATCCAGGCTGTAGACCGCGCCAACGAAGTCATCAACGAAAACCCGGTTGCCGACAACATCGTGGAAATCGCCCATGAGTTCACGGGTGCCCCAATCGAATCCATCATCCATGGGAACTACCGCCTGGTATTCCACACGGATTTGGCAGTTGATGGCCTAATCCAACTTGCGGAGGAATTGGTGTACCTGGGCAACATTCAGGAAAACCCTGGGACTGCTATGTTCGCTTCGTCTATGGAAGGCATTACATGGTAAAAAAAATTTTTGGCGTGGGGGCGCTCGCTACGGTCTTGGCGGGTTGCCTGAGCACCCGGGCCAGCGGCAATTCCCAGCTTAACATCGGCTATGGGAGCGGCTTTTTATCTTCACCCATCTATGCGGCGGAACATGCTGTCAACCTGCATTATTTTCAGCAGGCTTCCGATATTGTCTATGGGCTTTTGGGTGGTTCCCTTGACGGGGGCTTCCTTCAGGTCGACCGATTTGTGGCGCTGATGGAATCCAACACTGATTTTTTGGATAGCTTCACCATTATGGGGACCATCGACTATCCCTTCGGGGCGACCCTCATCGTGCGGGAGGATTTGTCCCATCTGCGGCTTCAAGATGTTGGCAACCTGAATATTGCAGTGACATCGCCGGGGAGCAACCTGTTGGAAGCCTTCCTCGAAGATGCCGAACGGCTTGGGGTTGATACAGCCGGCATTACCTATACCTTCATGCCTTACCGCACCATGGTGCCGGCCTTGACGGAAGGGGAAGTGGATGCCATCCTCATTAGGGGCGACCATGCCCTTGTGGGCCTTGAAGCCGGGCATTTCATCCTGTACCAAAACTGGGACCTTGAAGGGGGGGACGCTTGTTGCCCGGCCATTGTGGACCAGGCCGCCAAAGTATTCTTATCCCGAAGCGATAAAGTGGATGACATGGGGTACTATATCCAGTCATTGATGGCGACCCGCCTACTGAACGCTTCATATCACCGGGGGGCAGTAGCAGAACACACAAACCTGCCTGCCGATTTGATGTTTGGCATGCCGGTCCCTGAGTTTTCCCTGGCTGACGACGGTTTGATTGAGATCTTTGAATTTATGAGAAATGAGCATTATCATAGCAACTAATACGAAGTGGCTCTTGCCGTTGTGCAAGGGCCGTTTTTTAGGACGGTGAGACAGTGATTTCGGACAAGTATAAATTACGGAAGCCCCAGCGGTTTTTGTTTGCGGTGCTCCGTGAATTGGGATTTTTCTTCAAGGGGGCGCTGGGCAATTTATTCTCCCTCGAGTTTTTGATGGTGTTGGTGCCCCTGTTGGTTTTATGGGAAGTGCTGCCCCGCTATGGCATTACTGGGCCCATCATCCCGCCATTTAGCGTAGTGGTGTCCACATTTTGGCATCTGTTGACCAACCGCGGGTTTTTGCATGACATCGGCGACAGCATGTATACCTTTTTTCGGGGCGTGGGGCTTGCGGTCTTGGTTGCCATCCCCTTAGGGCTTTTGACTGGTTGGAACGAAGGCATCCGCAAACGCATTTTGCCATTATTCCAACTGCTGGCACCCATCCCAGCGCCTGCGTGGGTACCCATTACCATTTTCTTATTCGGGATTGGCACGCCCATGCAGGTCTTCCTGATTTTCCTCGGGGCCTTCTACCCGATTTTATTCAACACCTTCCAAGCCGTGAAAGATACGGACGGAAGGTACCTAGCAAGTGCCCGCGCCTTCGGTGCCAGTGAGTTTACCCTATTGACCCGGGTTTATTTTTGGTCGGCACTGGGTGCTATCATCATGAGTGTTCGTACGGGTGTTTCCGCGGGGCTCGTTATGCTTTTGGTGGCTGAAATGTATGGCGGGAACACGGGAATCGGTTTTGTGATGAACGAAGCCCAGTCCTTCTTCCAAATCCCAGTTGTGGTTGCCAGCATGATGACCCTAGGGATTATTGGTTGGTTCCTCATTGAAGTCCTGAAGTTTTTGGAACTTAAACTCGCCGTTTGGAAAGGAGGAAGGTAATATGATAGAAGCCAGGGGCGTTACCAAATTTTTCTCGGTTGTCAACGATGACCGGACCGCTGACGGGATTACCGCTGTTTTATCCGCCTCCCTCACCATTGAAAGGGGCAAGTTCGTCAGCCTTTTAGGCCCATCCGGGTGTGGGAAATCCACGTTCCTCGAAATGCTCGGCGGCTTGTCGGCACCTACTGAGGGGGCTGTGTTCATCGACGGGATCCAGGTCCTTGAAACGTTGCCGGCGACCCGTAAGGAAACCATCAAATACCGGCGCAAGTACTGGTTCTTATCCCCCCTTGCCAACCACATGTTCAAAAACAAGCCGAAGCATGACATCGCCATGATTTTTCAGGATTATGCGGTGTTCCCATGGATGACCGTCATGAAAAACGTGACCTTTGCCTTAAAGCTGCGGGGGGTTCCAAGAAGCGAGCGCCAGGGCATTGCCCTTGAATACCTGAAAAAAGTAGGGCTTGACCATGCCCTGGGCAAATACCCTTCCCAGTTATCTGGGGGGATGAGGCAACGTCTGGCGTTGGCAAGGGCACTTGCGGTGAAGCCGAAAGTCATCTTGATGGATGAGCCATTTGCCGCCGTGGATACCCTGACCCGTGAACGGCTCCAAGATGAGCTTTTGATCCTCATCAAAGAAAGCGACATCACCATTGTCATGGTCACCCACGACGTGAAGGAAGCCTTGTATCTGTCTGACGAGGTGGTGGTGTTCTCCGCCAACCCGGGGCAAATCCGCAATACCTTTACCATCGACGTGCCACATCCAAGGCGACGCCATGACGACGGGCTGAACGAAATCCATGCCCGCATCGAAGCCTTATTGAAATACGATATTAACCATGAAAGCGAGTATGTGATATAATGGGGACTTTTCGCAAGCAGACTTATAACAACATCACCAATGCCATCGGCAATACCCCTCTTGTCAAGCTAAGCAATTTAGGCGAGGGGCTCGGGGCAGAGGTCTTTGGGAAAATCGAATTCTTCAACCCTTCCGGCAGCATCAAATGCCGTTTGGGCTTTGCCATGCTTGAAGCGGCCCGTGCCAGCGGCAAGCTTAAGCCGGGTGGGGTCGTTATCGAGCCTACCAGCGGCAACACGGGGATCGGCCTTGCCTTTGCCTGTACCGCACTGGGTTATAAATTAATCCTCACCATGCCGGAAACCATGTCCATTGAGCGCCGCAAGCTGGTTAAAATGCTGGGTGCCGACTTGGTCCTTACCCCCGGCAGCGAAGGGATGAAAGGCTCTATCCGCAAGGCCCGTGAATTATGTGCCCAAATCCAGGACAGCTACATGCCCATGCAGTTTGACAACCCGGCAGGGCCTGCCATCCATTACCAGTCAACCGGCCCTGAAATCTGGGAAGACACCGATGGCACCGTCGACATTTTCGTGGCTGGGGTTGGGACCGGCGGGACCATTTCCGGCGTTGGGAAATACCTGAAAGAACAAAACCCAAATGTCAAAATCGTTGCCGTGGAGCCAGAAGCCTCTGCTGTGTTGTCTGGAAAACTTCCTGGCCCCCACCGTATCCAGGGTATCGGTGCCGGCTTTGTGCCAAAAGCACTGGACCGCTCCGTCATTGATGAAATCATCAAAGTCACCAATGAAGATGCCTTCGATTATGCCCAAAAACTAAGCCTGAAAGAAGGCATCCTGGCAGGGATTTCCTCGGGGGCAACCATTTGGGCGGCTCTTGAACTGGCGAAGCGCACGGAAAATACCGGCAAGAAAATCGTGGCAATCATGGCTGATAGCGGGGAACGATACTTGGCGACACCCCTTTCGGATATCCCCATCGCCAACTAAGGTCAGCCTTTATGAAAGATTATTTCAAGTCCATCAAAAAAAGGGACCCGGCAGCCGGGTCCAATTTGCAAATCCTATTGTATTACCCGGGGGTCCAGGCCCTCATGTGGTTTCGGGTGGCAAGTTTTCTTTACCACCGAAAATGCAGGCCCATCGCAGAATTTATCATGTACTGGGTGCGCCTCATCTTAGGGATTGAAATCCATCCGGCGGCAACCATCGGCAAAAGGCTCTTCATCGACCATGGGACTGGGGTGGTCATCGGGGCCACCGCCATTATCGGCGATGATGTCACCATCTTCCATGGGGTGACCCTTGGAGGGACCAGTGTCGGCACAAAGCCCGGAAGGCGGCACCCGAAAATCGGCAACCAGGTCCTTATCGGCACCGGGGCCAAGATTATCGGTGCCATTTCCATCGGGGACGGCTGCCGGATAGGCGCCAATGCCGTCGTCTTGGAGGACATCCCCTCATTCACCACAGCCGTAGGCGTCCCCGCGGCCGTCAAAAAGACCATTACGGATGCCTACTTTGCAGATTACATTTAAAATACCGAAGCAAAAATAGCAGACATCGCAAAAGAAAGTTGGAGAAATTATGAAAAAATTAACTGGATTATTGACCGCATCAGCATTAGGATTATTATTGGCAGCTTGCTCAAACGAAGCAGCAGAAGCAGACGTACCGGAAATCGTGGAAGTTGAGGAAGCGGTTGGCAATGAGCAAGAAGAGATTACTTTGCTTAACGCTGTCACAATCAATGTGGTTGCCCATGAAAACCACGGGCACGAAGGACATGATGACGAGGACGGGCATGAAGATGACCACGACCATGATCACGACCATGATCACGACCATGATGAGGATGAGGATGGGGAAGGGATTGGCTCGACCCACCACTTCCACTTCAGCGTTGAAACAGAAGGGGCAGTTTCCCAAAGCACCCACAGCGGCGCGGCATTTGTCGAGCTGAAACTGACCCCGGCAACAGGTTATGCCTGGGCGGAAGGGGTACAGCCTGAGGTGGTTTACCCGCAACTTCTGGAAGGGTCTGAGATTACATCCTACATTGATGACCATGGGTGCCTGGTTGTTATTATTGTGTTCCCATAATCCGTAAAAAGGCTGTTCCCAACACTTAGGAAAAAGTGTTGGGAACAGCCTTTTGCAGTATTACCTACATGCGGTACCCTTCGGCAAAACATTCATGGACGAACCCGCCAACGAAGGGATTCCCTGTTTTTTTGCGCCCAAAACTGTAAACTTCCGTAAGCCAAGCATCAAAAGAGATGGAAGCATGGTCGTAGGGCTGCCTCGTATAAGTGCCAATTAACTTTGAAAAAACACTGCTCGTCCGGGTCAACACTACAAATACTGCCACGCTATCATACTCTTGCCGGTAGCATAACATATAATTGTCTGAGAATTGTCGATGTTAGTATGCCCGATTTTGCGTTAAATGCTAAAGATTTACTTTTTTTACCATACCTTGCAGGAATCTTGAGTGCAGTGGCGTATGTTAAAGGGGATAAAACCGATAGGAGGAACGCTTGCATGAAAAAACAACTTGCCATCATCGGTGCGATAGGCACCATTTTAATTGTGATCGGGACTGCTTTATGGGGGGAAGCTAGGGAGGAAGAATTCATTCCTGCCGCAATAGCCCCGGCTGAAATCGAGGAAGGACCGGCCGAACCGATGCAAACCCTAAAAATCGTAATAGATGTCAAAGGCATGGTCAATAACCCCGGTATCCACGAAATCGAAGAAGGAGCCCGGGTCCAAGACGCCATCATAGCCGCTGGCGGGCTTAAAGAAGATGCCGCAGTGGATAGCATCAACTTGGCTGAACGCCTAAGGGATGAAATGGTAGTCTGGGTCCCTAGCATCCACGACGAAGCACTTTCGCTGCCCACAGCCCACAGTCCCGGATCTTCAAATGACGCCTCAGGGCTCATCAACATCAATGAAGCACCAGCGAGCCTCTTGCAAACCCTTCCTGGAATCGGCGCCACCCGGGCAGGGGCCATCGTCCAATACCGGGAAACCACTGGGCGGTTCCAACAGCTGGAAGACTTGAAAAACGTGAGCGGGATAGGGGGGGCGACCTTTGAAAACCTTCGGCATCTCATTTCTCACTAACGCGCGCCAACACCTGATATTTGTAGCCCTGCCTACCATAGCGTTCCTGCTGGCAATCCATGGTTCCTACTTTTCGTTAACGATCCCCTTGCTATACCCCCTCCGCTTTCGCAAAAAATCCTGTTGGTTCCTGTTGGCCGCAGCCCTGTTGTCATTGAATTTTTGGGTTAGGACACAGCCTTTGTTTGCAACCTCCCAACTGCAAACAGGCACTTTTGAAGCCCAGGTCCTGGAAGTCAGGCGCCAAAATGATGACAGGCAGGTTGCGGTAGTGCGCATAAATGAAAAACGTGCCTACTTAAGTTATTTCGAGGGGGTTCCGCGCCTAAATCCCGGTGACCGCATACTTGCCATAGGAGAGCTTACGGTTCCTGGTCCGCTCAGGGTTCGCCATGCCTTTGACTTTGGGGCGTTCCTGCGCAGCCAAAACATCCGCCAAACCCTAATGGCGCAGCGGTTAGAAGTGACTGGCCGCCAATTCTCGCCTCGGGTTTTTCAGCGCAACCTCAGCCGCTGGGTAGATGCCCGGTTCCCCACATTGACGGCAGCCTACCTCAATGCCCTTTTTCTCGGTGTCCGTGAGGGAATGGATGGCGAGGTCCAAGACGCATTTTCAAACCTTGGCATTATCCATGTTTTCGCCATTAGCGGGATGCATGTAGGGCTGTTGGGAGGCTTATTGGCCCTCTTTTTAAAAAGGGCAGGGCTCATGGAGGAAATCGCCGCATTCGTCCTGATCGTATTTTTGCTGGCCTTTACCATTGTTTCAGGTGGTTCACCTTCCATTGTCAGGGCAGCGGGGATGGGGATTTTGGCTATTTTAAACCGGCAATTCAAATGGGGCTTGTCTTCGTTGGATATTTTTTCCCTCTTATTGCTGGGCAATATCGCGTTGGCCCCCCATCAAATCTGGCAGGTGGGATTCATTTACAGCTACTGGATTTCCTTCTCGCTTATCATGTCTAAAAACATGTTGAAAGGCCTTAGCAAATGGCGGCTCTACTTATTGTTCCCATTCATTGCCCAGTTGGCTGCACTTCCTTTGACTTTGTTTTTCAGCTATGGGATGAACCCGCTTTCTTACGTGGCAAACCTTATTTTAGTCCCCATCGTTACCCTTGTCCTGATTCCCTCGCTTTTGGCAACCCTTTTCATTTCCCCATTGTCCCATCTGCTGGAACCGCTTCTCCAACTGTTTGAAAGCCTTAGTATCCTTGCGTCCCGTCAATTTGGCATGATGTGGGTAACGGGTGCCATAGGTACGTCGGCTACGGTTTTTCTCATGCTTTTATTTTTGGCGGGATGCTATGCTTTTGAGCGTTGCCAAAAATGGGCAGTATGGGCAGCCACCCTTGCGGCCATGGTTTTGATGGTCGAAGGCAGCCGCCTGGATCCCCAGCCTAAAATCACGTTTTTGGACGTGGGGCAAGGGGATTCCATCATCGTCCAATCCAAAAGGCAGTCTTGCAATGTCGTAGTTGACACAGGCGGCCAGTTCTTCCCTGGCGGCCGCAAGCGCCCCATTTTCCACCAGACCTTGCAGCCTTACTTGCTAGGGGAGGGCATCCGGCGCATCGATTACCTGGTGTTGACCCATGGGGATTTTGACCACATCGGCGAAGCCAGGGCGCTTATGGACCAATTTCCAGTCAGCAGGCTTTTGGTGCCCCAAGCCATCAGGGAAGGTTATTTCGAGGAAGTCTTGGCTCATGCCAAGGATTTGGGCATTCCCATCACCCATGTGGGCCAAGGGGATGTCTTGAATTGCGGCGGCCAGGCATTTGAATTCTTGCAGCCTGCCCGCATTGCCAAAGATGAAAACGATGCCTCATTGGTCAAGCTGTTGTCCCTGGATGGGGTCAGCGCCTTGTTGACCGGGGATATCGGCTTTGAAGTGGAGCCCTATATTTTAAGGGCCCTTGACGGCAGGGGGGCCCAAATATACAAAGGTGCCCATCATGGTTCCCGGTACTCCAATTCCTTGGATTTCATGGGCACCATCGACCCGGTATTAGCAGTGGTCCAGGCAGGGGAGGAAAACCGGTTCGGCCATCCCACCCCTGAATGGTCAACTGCCATAAAAACCCTAGGCATCACCCAGTTTGACACCCCAACCTATGGGACCATCCAAATCAGGCTGATGGGCGAAGGGCGGTTTTCAGTCTCAACGTCAATACCCCCGCAAAACGAAAAAAATCCGCCAGCCTCAATGGACTGACAGATTCATTCATTAGATAGATTTGTTTACCGTGGCACCAGCGCTTCGCTGGTTGTTTGAAGTCTGGCCACCTTTGCCAAGGTTTTTATCGGCGCGTTTTAAAGAACCCTGGTTCTTGGTCCCCTGGCGCTTTTGCTCCAGCATTTTTTTGATGGAATCTTTAGTTGTTGTCATAATGGTCTCACCTCACCCTTTAATTATAGCATTTTTGCCCACCGGGTCAAGTGTACAAATCGTTGACAATGCCCGCTCTTGTGATAAAATGGTAAAAAAGGGGTGTTACATAATGATTTATACGGTCTTAGGCGGGCAAGGGGTTTTGTCCGGGAAAAAAATAGGAGAAATCCTCAAAGAGCATAAAATCTCCCCAACAGATGCCACTAGCTACGATATGCTGGAGACCCCGGTGCAAGAAGCGCTATTTGATGTGTCCTCCCTGGCTTTTTTAAGCCCCAAAAAGGCTGTCATCATCAAAAATCCCGATTTTTTGACGGGGGCAGGCAAATCCCAGGGGCACGACCTGGATGCCTTTGTGGCTTATTTAAAGAATCCATCAAAGGACAATGTCTTGATAGTCCATGCCCCCTATGAGAAACTGGATGAACGAAAAAAAATCGTCAAGGCCCTTCGCCAGCATTCCAAGGTCCATTTGTTTGAAACGTATACGGACTCATCCCTAAAGCTTTGGTTCACCAAGAAGCTAAACGCACAAAACATCGAATATGACCCGCGGGCAATCGATGCGGTCATCGAGCTGACTGGCAGCAAGATCGACCTGATGTATGCCGAACTGGAAAAAATTGAACTTTATTTCATGGACAGCCCCGACAGGCTCTTGACCTTGGATGTGGCCAATGCCCTGATGAGCAGGCGCATGGAGGACAATGTTTTCTTGCTGACGGAGCAGCTGATGGGGAAAAAACAGGCTAAGGCCCATCAAACCTACCTGGACCTCTTAAGCCAAAAAGTCGACCCTTTCCAGGTGCTCATCCTGCTGGCCAACCAATTTCGCCTCATGAAGCAGGTGCTCAGGCTTTTGGCAAGCGGCTACCCCCAACCGGAAATCGCCAAAATGCTGGGCGTCCATCCGTACCGGGTCAAGCTCATCGCCAACCAATCCCACCGCTTTGACCCCATTAAGCTTGAAAGCTGCCTGGCCACGGCGGCAAGGATGGACCACGAAATCAAAACCGGCCTCCTCGACAAAAACCTAGCCGTGGAGCTTTTGATACTCACCACCGAATAAATGAAAACTCACCACTTATCCCGGGACCGGTATGGGTGGTGAGTTTTATAATCCCCGTTTTTATCAAGGGATTGGTTTAGCATTATTCAGAAAAAACTTCGTTATAGCGGTGCAGGTTCGTCGGGTTGGCCCTAAAGCCCTGGAAGTTATTTTGGATGCCCACGAGGTTTTCGCCGGTAAAAAGTGGGACCCAGATGGCTTCGTCGATAACGATCTGCTGGAGTTCCCTATAGATTTCAAGGCGCCCGCCCTCATCGGCAGTCTCCCGCCCCAAGATGATCAGCTCGTCAGCCCGTGGGTTGTTGAAAAAGGTGCGGTTGCCAAGGGCTCCATGGGAGGATGAATGGAAAAGGGCAAAGGCGGTTGCGTCCGCATCGCCCGTGGAGTTGGTCCACCCCAGGATAAACAGGCCGTGGTTGCCCTGTGATGTCTGCTCCAGGAAAGTGGCCCATTCCAAAGTAACCAATTCGACGTTGATGCCTACCTGGCCCAATTGATTGGCAATGGCTGTTGCCAAAGAAATGCGCAGCGGGTCGCTGTCGATGTAAAAGGTCGTGTCAAACCCGCCGTTGAATCCGGCAAGCGCCAACAGTTCCCGAGCCCGGTCGGGATCATACCCATAGCCGGAAAGGGACGTATCCGCCCCGAAGATGGCTGGTGCCAATGGGGAATCCGTAAAGCCGCCCACGCCTTCCAAGACCGTATCGATCAGCAACTGGGTATCGATGGCGTAATTGACAGCCTGGCGCACCCCTAGTTGGTCAAAAGGCGGCTGGTTGACGTTCATGCCAAGGTAATTGATGCGCAGGTCGGGTTCCCTGACCAAAGTCAAATCAGGGTCCTCCGCTACCCGGTTCAAAACGGTAGGGGGCAAATCCACGGCAATCTGTACTTCGCCGGTTTCAAGGCTGATGAAGCGGGTATTGGCTTCTGTGATAAACCGCATCGTCAGGTTCTTGAAGTGGGCTGTTTCCATAAAATAGCCATCGTTTCTTGAAAGTTCCACTTGGTCGCCGGCATCCCAGCTTTCAAAGACGAAAGGCCCGGTCCCAATCGGATGCTGGCCAAACTGGTCGCCGGCAGCTTCCACAGCCGCCTTGGGGACGATTGCCGCCGCATTTTGGGTCAGATGGAACAATAACGGGGAAAAGGGCTGCAGCGTCGTAATCCTTAGGGTATGGTCATCTATGGCAATCACCCCATCCGGGTCAATAGGCCCCATGATCGGTGAAGTGGCAGGCGACTGGGTAGCCCTGATTATGGAAAATGCAGCATCCTGTGCCGTAAGTAGCTCCCCATTGTGGAAGCTGACATCCTCCCGCAGGTTGAATTCATAAGTATAATCATCCAGGCGCTCCCAAGAAGTTGCCAGGTAAGGCTTTATGGCCATATCCTCATCCAGCCTGACCAACGTGCTGAAAATCTGGGTCATGACTGACGAAGAGGGGATATCCCTTGCTGCCTGTGGGTCCAGGCTGCTGGGTTCGGCCCTCAGGGCAACGACTAGGGTATCGTCGTTTTGGCCGCCCGTCCCGCAGCCTGCCAAAGCAAGGGTGCCAACAATGGCGGCCGCCATCATTGCCAAGGCCTTGAATTTTGCATTTAGCATAAAATCACTCCTTTTCAGTCCTAATGCTTGGTTGGTGCGTTTGCATTTAAGTGTCATTTTACCATAAACCTTTTTTTTATTCAAACGAAAAGACCTAGCCTTCGCTTTGGCATCCCTATTTTTAGGCCTGTTTTTAGGCATTTGGGCATGTTTTTGGGGGTTCATGAAATTTTCTTTTTCCGAAAACGCTTTTTGTTTGATATTGTCGACTTGCTCAGGTATACTAAGAAAGATTGAAAATACATTTCTAGAGGTGCCTTGATGAATATTAAGAATATTGCTATTATTGCCCACGTCGACCACGGGAAAACGACGTTGGTCGACCAGTTGTTACGCCAAGCGGGAACGTTTCGCGAAAATGAGGAAGTGGCCGAACGGGTCATGGACTCAAATGATATCGAACGTGAGCGCGGGATTACGATCTTGGCTAAGAACACGGCTATTGATTATAAGGATTTTCGCATCAACATTTTGGATACGCCCGGGCATGCCGACTTTGCCGGTGAGGTAGAGCGTATCATGAACATGGTTGACGGCGTGCTGCTTGTCGTTGATGCCTACGAGGGGACAATGCCCCAAACCCGTTTCGTCCTAAAAAAAGCATTGGAACAAAAACTGACGCCAATCGTTGTCGTCAATAAAATCGACCGCCCGGCTGCGCGCCCGGAAGAAGTCATCGACGAGGTCCTTGAACTATTCATTGAACTGGGTGCCGATGACGATCAGCTTGAATTCCCGGTTGTTTATGCATCCGGCCTTAACGGGACTTCTTCTTTGAGCATGGACCCGGCTGACCAGGAAGAAAACATGCTGGCCGTGTTTGAATCCATCCTAGAGCATATCCCAAGCCCGGACCTTGATGCGGCTGCCCCGCTTCAGTTCCAACCAGCCCTTTTGGATTATAACGACTATGTTGGGCGTATCGGGGTCGGGCGCATCATGCGCGGGGAGATCAAAGCCAACGAAACGGTTTCCATCTGCCGCCTTGACGGGAGCATCAAGCAGTTCCGCATTACCAAGCTATTTGGTTTCTTGGGCCTTAAGCGTATTGAAGTCGAATCTGCCCAGGCAGGGGACATCGTGGCTATCGCCGGGCTTCCTGACATCAACGTAGGGGAAACCGTAACGGCTGTTGGCCATGAAGAGGCACTGCCTGTCCTTCACATCGATGAGCCGACCCTTCAGATGACGTTCTCGACCAACTCTTCCCCATTTGCCGGGCAGGAAGGGAAGTTCGTCACGGCTTCAAAAATCGATGAGCGCCTGTACCGCGAAATCCAGCGCGACGTTTCCCTTAAAGTGGAGCGGGTCGGGACTGCCGAGGAATGGATTGTTTCCGGGCGCGGTGAGCTGCATTTAGGCATTTTGCTTGAAAACATGCGCCGCGAAGGGTTTGAGCTGGAAGTTGCCAAGCCGGAGGTTATCATCCGCAATATCGACGGCGTCGACTGCGAGCCTTTCGAGTACGTTCAAATTGAAGTGCCAGAGGAGCATACAGGCGCTGTCATCGAAGCACTTGGCTTCCGCAAAGGGCAGCTTCAAAACATGATCCACGGCGACAATGGGCAGGTGCGCCTGATTTACGATGTGCCTTCACGCGCCCTTATCGGTTTCAGCACTGATTTCCTGACCATGACAAAAGGGTACGGGATCCTTAACCACACGTTCTCCGACTACCGCCCGATGGAAAAAGGGTCTGTCGGTGCCCGTAAAAATGGTGCCCTTGTTTCCATGGAAAACGGAAAAGCGACCACTTACTCCATGATGTCCCTTGAAGACCGCGGATTTATGTTCATCGAGCCGGGGACTGTGGTATACGAAGGGATGATCGTCGGCGAAAATGCTAAGGACCTTGACCTTGCAGTAAATGTCGTCAAAGCCAAGCAGCTGACCAATAACCGTTCATCAGGGAAAGACAACACGGTTGTCCTGAAAAAACCGAAGGAAGTTACCCTTGAATTTGCCCTGGAATACATCGACGAGGACGAATTGGTGGAAATCACGCCGCAATCTGTCCGCCTACGCAAGAAAATCCTGGATACCAACCAGCGCAAGCGTTCAGATAAACGCAAGCGAAATGATGAAAAAGAAGCATAACATATCCTCCCTTCCCAACCGGGATTTCTCGGAAGGGGAGGTTTTTTTATGGAAAAATGCATGGATACCGCCCAAAAATGGCAAACTATTCCCAATAGGCAAATCCTATGTCTTTTGATTTGTGGCAATTTTGGGAAGGTGAATCGGCATGGCTAATGAAGTTTTAATCGAAATCAAGGATTTGACCCGTGAATTTGACGGAGATATTGTGTTGAAGGGAATTGACCTGATCATCCATAAAAATGAATTCGTGACCTTGCTCGGGCCATCAGGCTGCGGGAAGACGACCCTTTTGCGCATCATTGGCGGTTTCGATGACCCGACTTCCGGGTCTGTTTTGTTCGACGGGATGGACCTTCTAAAAGTACCAGCCTATAGGCGGGAAATCAATACCGTGTTCCAAAAATACGCTATTTTCCCGCATCTTAATGTCTATGACAACATCGCATTTGGGCTTCGCATGAAAAACCTGCCGGAAAGTGTCGTCGAGGAAAAAGTCCGGCGCATGCTAAAGATGATCCGCTTGGAAAAACAGGCCAAGCGAAACATCGATGCCCTTTCCGGTGGGCAGCAGCAGCGCATCGCCATCGCCCGGGCCCTTGTGAACCAGCCAAAAGTCCTGCTCCTTGATGAGCCTCTCGGGGCACTCGACCTTAAGCTGCGCCAAGAAATGCAGTATGAACTAAAAGAGATGCAGCGGGAATCTGGGATTACTTTCGTCTTCGTCACCCATGACCAAGAGGAAGCCCTTACCATGTCCGACACCATCGTCGTTTTGAATGATGGGCTGATCCAGCAAATCGGGTCGCCAGTGGATATTTACAACGAGCCCCGCAACCGGTTTGTGGCTAATTTTATCGGGGAATCCAACATCGCCCGCGGAAAAATGCTAAAAGACCGGCGGGTTGAATTTGAAGGCCACGTATTCGATTGCGTCGACAGGGGCTTTAATGAAGACGAAGAAGTAGACGTGGTCATCCGCCCAGAGGATTTGAAAATCGTTTCGTCAGGGGAAGGGGCTTTCAAAGGGTTCGTCGACGCCGTCATCTTCAAAGGGGTCCACTATGAGATCATCGTCATGGTCGAAGACCGGGAGTACGTCATCCATAGCACCCAAAATGCTAACGTTGGTGAACTTGTCGGCATGGTTGTCGCCCCGTCTGACATCCACGTCATGGAACTGGGGGTGTAGCCCGTGAACGAAAACATCAAGCGCTTCAGCTACCCTTACATCGTCTGGATTTCCATCGTTATCGTTATCCCCGTCCTGCTGATCTTCCTTTACAGCTTCATCCAAAGCACGGGGGAACCAGTCGTCTTTCGCTTCACCCTGCAAAATTACCGGGATTTTTTGGACCCTATTTTTTTGAATGTGCTTTGGCATTCATTTATCATAGCCGCCATTTCCACGGCCATCTGCTTATTGTTGGGATACCCCGTTGCGTGGGTCGTTTCCCGTTTGAAGCCTCACCGCCAATCATCGGCACTCATGCTTTTTATCCTTCCCATGTGGATCAACATGCTTCTTCGCACCTATGCCTGGATTACTATTTTAAGCCGCCAGGGAATCCTCAATAAAATCCTGGCAAGGCTAGGCATGGGCCCGTTCCACATGATGTATACTGACTTTTCCGTATCCCTCGGCATGGTTTATAACTTCCTGCCTTTTATGATCCTGCCCATCTACACCTCAATCCTAAAAGTAGATGGCCATTTGATTGATGCTGCCCGCGACCTTGGCGCTAGCGGATCCCATGTGTTTCGTAAGGTGATGCTTCCTTTGACCATGCCCGGCATCATTACCGGGGTGACCATGGTGTTCTTGCCTGCCATGAGCACCTTTGTCATCCCGCAGCTGCTTGGCGGCGGCCAATACATCATGATCGGGAACCTCATCGAGCGGCAATTTTTACTGACGGGGGATTGGCATTTTGGCAGCGCCATCAGCGTGGTGCTCATGGCCTTTATCCTCTTGTCGGTCTGGGCCATGAAAAGATTTGACGGCGGTGGTTCCCAGGCAGGGACAGCTGGGAAAGGAGCCCTCCCATGGTGAAAAAATGGTTGCCGAATGCTTATCTGTGCCTTATTTTCTTTTTCTTATATGCCCCTATCGTTGTCCTGGTCTTATTTTCCTTCAACGCCTCATCCCGTGCCACCGGGACCTGGACCGGATTTAGCCTGGAGTGGTATGTGGAGCTCTTTGAGGACCGGCAAATCCGTGGGGCCCTTGGCTATACCCTCATCATCGCCATCTTGTCCACTGCCATATCCATGGTCGTGGGCACCTTGAGCGCCATCGGAGTTTACAAGCTTAGGAAAAAGGCCCGGGGTTATGTGCTCAATGTCAATTACCTGCCCATCATCAGCCCTGAAATCGTGACCGCCATCGGGCTGATGATTTTGTTCCAAAGCATCCGTCTGAATTTCGGTTTTACGACCATGTTGCTGGCCCATATTATGTTCAGCATCCCTTATGTTATTTTGCAGGTCCTGCCGCGACTTTATGCCATGGATCCCAATATGGCAGAAGCAGCGATGGACCTGGGTGCAACCCCTTGGCAGGCCATACGCATGGTCGTCGTGCCGGAAATCCGCCCAGGTATTTTTTCTGGAGCCCTTATGGCCTTTACCATGTCTTTGGATGACTTCGTCATCAGTTTGTTCAATACAGGAAACGGTGTGACCAACTTGTCCATCGAGGTCTACTCCATGGCCAGGAGGGGCATACGCCCGACGGTCAACGCCCTGGCAACCTTGATGGTGGCCATTGTTTTCATCACCGTCCTGATTGCCAACCAAATCCAGCTGAGAAAGAAGGTGCGGGGATGAAAAAATGGTTGATTTTGCTCGCCGCGGTTTTCCTAGTTTCTTGTGGAGGCGACCAGCGCCCCCGGCTCTTTGTTTATAATGTGGGCGAGTACATGGATACCAGTGTCTTGGAGGAGTTTGAGGAGGAATACGGCGTCCGGGTCATTTATGAAACCTTTGACTCCAATGAAACCGCCTACCAAAAGCTAAAAGCCGGGACAACTGCCTACGACGTGGTTTTCCCCTCGGATTACATGATTGAAAAGATGATCAAAGAGGACATGCTGGAAAAATTGGACTTCTCTTTGATTCCTAATTTTGAAAATCTGCTGCCTGAATTTACCTATTTGGAATATGACCCAAAGAATCTTTACTCCGTTCCGTATTTTTGGGGGACGGTGGGGATTGTTTATGATACCAGGCTAGTGAATGGGTCGGTGGATTCGTGGTCTGCTTTATGGGACGAAAGATATGAAAAAGAAATCTTCATGTATGATAGCCAAAGGGATTCCCTCATGGTGGCACTCAAGCTTTTAGGCTATTCCCTTAATACCCATAAAACCGAAGAACTTGAAGCTGCGAAATCCCTCTTGATAAAACAAAGCCCCTTCGTCATCGCTTATATCACTGATGTGGTCATCTCCAATATGATTGCCGGCAATGCAGGCCTTGCCGTGGTCTACTCCGGGGACGCTGCCTACATCATGGATGAAAACGAATCCATGGAGTATGTCATCCCTAAGGAAGGCTCCAACCTTTGGGTAGATGCCATGGTTATTCCAAAAATGTCCAATAACAAAGAACTTGCCCATGCCTTCATCGACTTCATCCTGCGCCCGGAAATTGGTCTGGCAAACACAGAATACGTCATGTATTCCACCCCCAATGCCCTTGTCCTCGAAGAGCTTGAAGGAGAAGGATGGACCGAAAACGATGCCTTCAACCCCGATTTATCAAAGTTTCCCAACCTGGAAATGTTCAAAGACCCTGGCGAATTCGTAGCGGAATACGACCGCATCTGGATTGAAATCCTTGCCGGGGCGAAATAACATCGTCGCACCAACGTTTCACGGTCATATTCCCCATCGCCGGGGTCTATTTAGCTACCATTAGCTACTTTATTGAGTTGATTGAATAGGGTATCCAGCACATCTTCCGCTTGGGTATCCTTTTCTTTTGACGCATGGATGTAAAAGTCCTGTGTCACCTTCGGGCTTGAATGCCCCATCCGTTTTTGGATTTGGGTCACGTCCACCCTCTTGGCAGCCAAGGTGGAGCCGTAGGTGTGCCGAAGGTCGTGGAGGGAGCAGTAAGGGATGCCCGACGCCGTTACCACCCGCCGGAACTTGCAGGCGACGGACTGGATGTTCAGCACATGGTCGCTGTAGGGGCACTCGAAGAGGTGGGTTTTCTTCTGCCCAAGCCTCAGGGCCTCCTTTGCCTGATGGGCCTTCCATTTCTTAAGCTCGCCAATGATGTAATTGCCCAGGGGGACCAAGCGGTCTTGCTTGCTTTTGGTGAAATGCTCAACCTCTCCGTTGGTCAAAACTTTCTTGCAAACGAGGACTGTTTTTTCAAGTAAGTCGATGTCCTCCCACTTGATCGCCAACGCTTCCGAGATTCGCAGTCCGCTGTTTAGCAAAAATACGATGAGGAGCCGAAACCGCAAGTTGTGGGTGTTCGGTTCTTTTTCGTCGAGGAACGCCACCAGCTGGGCGACTTCCGCCGGGGTCAAAAACTTGTTTCTTTTCTCCGGCTTCTTTTGGGGGCGGGCGCCCTCCAAGTATTCGGCGGGGTTGTATGCCATGAGTCTGCGCTTGACGGCAAAATGAAAGATTTCCTTCGCCGTCCGGATGATTTCCTTGCTGCGGTTGCTTTCAAACCACGGGGCCGCCAGGTTTTCCAACAAGATTGGGGTTAATTTGGCGATGCGCATAGTTTCCAGTACCGGCTTGAAATGGGCGCGGACCAGGGATTCCTTGCGCTTTACCGTGTTGTGGGGCGGGTTTTGGCGCTTAAAGCTCTCCAAGAACAAATCCGCCAGTTGCCCACATGTGAGGTTGTTTTGCTCCAACCCGCACAGCAGGGGTGTTTCGTTTTTGATTTTGCGGACAGCCTCTTTTAAGCCTGCCAGCGTGTCGGCGGTTGCCGTGGTGACCTTGCCATTTGGCTTCTTGACTTTCTTGCGGTAGCTCTTGCTGCCGTCCGCCTTATCGACGACCCAGTAGGTGAAATTATTTCGTTTGTCGGTTTTCTTGACCCCATTTTTCATGTCTCTTCCTTCTTTCTTACCGGTCCAGGGCACAAAATCGGGAATGAGCTTCTTTATATAGGGTTAGTATTTCATGTTGAAGGGCGGCATGTGCCACACCAATCGGCCGATGACACTCAGCCGTTCGTTGGCAACCTGCGCGCTGTAAAACTGCGGTTCGTGTTCGGGGTTGCTTGATTCCGGTTCCAGTATAACCCCGGTCTTGATTCGCTGGAACCTCTTGAGCGTAGCGTCGCAGCCGTCCACGGCCACGGCGACCACCTGGCCGCTGTGCACGTCCTCGCAAGGGTCGATGAGGGCATAGTCCCCGTCCTGGATGACCAAATCCATGGAGTCGCCGCTCACCGGCACCAAGAAGGCGCTAGGGTACTTGTCCGCCACCTGCCGGGGCACGTCGATGTATTCCAACACGTCGCCGTTCATCTCCCCAGGCGATCCCGCCGCTATCGACCCGTAAAGCGGCATGGGGACGGAGTTGGCCACCGCCCGCATAGCGCCGGGGATGGCCTTGAGCATGTCGTCTTGCTGTTCTTGGAGGAGCTGGGTGGCGGGGGTCGCAGCCCCGTTTATATAATTATAGATGCCACCCTCTTCAATGATTGCACTTTTTGGAATACTGAAATGGTCAGCTATTTTTTGAATAGCACCCATCCGTGGTTCGTTTAATCCATTTTCCCAATTGGAAACGGCAGATATTGATACACCACAAATATCGCCGAGTTCTTTTTGCGATATGTTAAAACGGCTACGGAGGCTTTTAATATTTTTAGAAATCGACACGTTGTCACCTCCTGAAATGATTATACCCCAAAACTAAAGCGAAAGCTAGTTTTTCTGTAATTTATTTCAGCTTGTGATATTGTAATTACAGAAAAACTTAATTTTTTACAAAATAAACCTTGACTCGACACACTTTTTAAGTTAAACTGTAATTAAGGCGACGAAAGAAGTCGAAAGAGGTGATAGAATGAAATTTGACCTTGAACAAGCACGGAAGTATAAAAAAATTACACAGAAGGAGCTTGCCAACCTATTAGGGGTGAGTGAAGCTACCTACATATCATGGGAAAAGAACCCTGATAATGTTCGGGTGGGGTATGCTAAGCAAATAGCATCGATTCTTGGTATCTCTTACGACGTAATTTTTTTTGGAAACGAATTACAGTTTAACTTAAATTAAAGGATAACTGTAATATGCTTTCCCAAACGAAGGGCAACGAGAGGAGGTGAATGGCGATGATTGAAAATATCATGCAAAAAGAACGTTTCGATAAATTGTGGGAAGCAGTGGAAGGCTTGACCCTAAGGGAATGGAAGAGCCTAAGTTCTTTGGTTGATAGGGCTTATACAGAAAAGGCCAACAAGGTTTTACTTGATGGCCCGAACCGAATTATTGAAATTGGTGAATATCATTTTAGTGAGAAGATGAGGTAGCAATCTGAATGAAAATAGGATTGATCCTGTAATCTACACCTTTGTAATGGATTTTAAGATAATCCATCTCTTCGTAGGTGTCTGCTCTTTGTTTTTGAAGGGGGCTGTGAATCTCAGCTCCTTCTTTGTACCAAGTAGAGGGATCTGTCATATGCGGACCCATGACACACTCCGGGTCGTCGTTTAAGCAGACCCAATCGCCTTGCAGGCAAGCAATAATTTTTTTCATGCGAATACCTCCATTTTGGATTATGGCTCATTATGGACGTTTTGCAGTGAAATATTCAACAAATTATTAAATATCCCGGTCCAGGGCAGGAAAATGAGAATGAGAATTTAGGGGGTTGGATGATGTTCAAGGAATTGGAGGAGTTGGTCAAGAACGCCGTCTTTCAGGCGACGGCAGATGCCCGCCTTGCCCAGTTGGAGCTGTTGGGCCAACAGAGGGTGCCGCTGATCCAGCAGAAGGATTTGCGGAGGGAATTGCGCCTGACCAGCCCGGAAATCAAGCTTTTGGAAGAAGAGCACGGCTTGGAAAGGCTTCACATCGGCGGCGGGAGCAAGGTGTACTATTTGGTCGACGATGTGGTGCGGGCGTTTAAGAACCAACGAAGAACCGCTTAGGAAGGAGGCAAAAAGACATGATTTTCGAACTAGGGAAAAACTACGAATACGACCCGGAACTGATGGTGGAACATGCTAAAAAAACCGCCATGCCTGCGTGGGCGTGTGCGGTGGAGGCTTATGTGCTCCATACGGATTACCAGCCGTGCCCGGTTAAAGTGTCGGGCAACGGGCTGGGCTACGTGAACCAGATGATGGTGAACCCTAGGTATTGCCGGGAAATCGGGGCATGAAAAAAAAGCCACACTGCAATGTGGCCGACTCTGGTAAGGAGATAAGGAGATTATAACATGAATCTATTTGAACTTTCAAGCAATTGGAAAAATCTGTACGAACTGGACAGCGAGGACATGGAAGTCTTCAACGCACTCCTTCAAGTGGACGAAGCCATCGAGGAAAAAGCCGTCAACATCGCCTACGTCGTCAAGAAATTGGAAGGCGATGCCGAGACCATCAAAAAAGAGGTGGACAGGCTAAGTGCCTTGCGAAAAACCAACGAGAACAAGCAAAAACGCCTCAAGGAATATCTGTGGCAGAACATGGCCTATCTGGGGATGGAAAAAATCGACACGCCGCTTTTCAAGTTCGCCATCCAAAACAGCGCGCCAAGCCTTAAAATCACGGACACGTCGAAAATTCCGCTAAGGTTCCAGAAACTTGAGCCGGTCATCGACAAGGCGGCCATCAAGGAATCACTCAAAAACGGGGAGGAGGTAGAAGGCGCAAGGCTCATCCAGGGCAAGCACCTTCGCATCAGATAATGCAGATTAAAAAAGCAAGCGACATCAAGCGCCACGACCTGTGGCGCATCCTGATTTACTCAAAGCCCGGCATCGGGAAGACGACAGCCATCGGGCGCCTGGTGGGCAAGACCCTGGTGCTGGACATGGACGGCTCCAGCAAGGTTTTGGCAGGCAAGAAAAACGTGGACATCATCGAATTTGACCGCAACAACCCAGTGGACTTCATGACGGAGTTCTTAAAAGCCGCCCCCGAGATGGTAAAGGGTTACGACAACCTGATCGTGGACAACATCAGCGCCTTCCAGATGGATTTCTTCGTGTTCATGGGCAAATCGAGCCACAACGGCATTTCCAACGAACTTCAGCACTATGGGCAGTTCACCAATTATTTCATCCGGGTGCTGACTGCTATCTATTCGCTTCCTCTGAACGTGATGCTGACGGCGTGGGAGGATGTGCGGGACGTGGAATTGCCCACGGGGCAGAAGGTTTCCCAATACATCCCGCAGATACGGCTTCAGGTCATCAACCCTTTGCTGGGGCTGACGGACATCGTGGGGCGCTTGCTTACCAACGAGCAGACCGGCGCAAGGGGCTTGATTCTGGAAGGCAACGACGGCGTTTACGCCAAGAACCGACTGGACAACCGCAAGGGCTGCAAGGTCGAGGAATTGTTCAAATTCGGTGATGTCGATGCTAAAGCTACGTGATTACCAAGAGGAGCTGATTGACGGGGTGAAGGCATCGATGCTTAAAGGCAACCGGGCCATCATCGTCCAGAGCCCGCCCCGAAGCGGAAAGACCGTCTGCATGGCGCACATCGCCAAGGAGGCGACCGCCAAGGGGAACCGGGTGCTGTTCTTTTGCCACCGGCAGGAAATCAACGACCAGGTGGTCAAGACCTTTGAATCGGCCGGGGTCGACATGGGGCTGGTGATGATTGGGAGCGTCCAAAGCCTGGCGCGCAAGCTGTCAAGCCTGCCCGTCCCGGATTTGATTTTAGTGGACGAGGCCCACCACATCAAGGCCAACAGCTACAAAAAGATTTTGGGGAATTTCCCCAGTGCCTACAAGCTTTACTTTACGGGAACGCCCGTGAGGACAAACGGCGAAGGGTTCGAGGAGCTGGCCGACGACCTGATCTTGGGGAAGCCGGTGAAGTGGCTCCAAGCCAATGGCAACATTGCCCCTTTCCGTTATTATGGCCCAACATTGATCGATTCATCCAAATTAAAGAAAAAAGCCGGAGAATTTACCGCCAAGTCCATCGACGAGGGCTTGAAAAAAGCCGTCTACGGGGATGTCATCGCCCATTATGAGAAACTGGCCAAAGGGCTTCAGGCCATCGTCTACGCCCACACGGTGGAAGCCGGGGGGCAGGTGGCAAAGGAGTTCCAAAAGGCCGGGTACCGGGCGGCAGTCTTGCACGGGAAAACGCCGAAGCAAGAGCGGTCGCAGTCCATGGCGGATTTTCGCGCCGGGAAGTTAGAAGTTATGGTGAATGTGGAATTATTTACCGAAGGAATCGACCTCCCCGGCGTGGACTGCTGCATCATGCTAAGGCCCACCCAGTCGCTGTCGCTGTTCCTGCAATTTGCCATGAGGCCCCTCAACCCGAGGGAAGGAAAGACGGCGATACTCATCGACCATGTGGGGAATTCAGCCATCCACGGCCTGCCAAACGCGGACAGGGAGTGGCGGATCGACGGCATGAAGGCCATCCAAAGGACCTACAACACGGACGGCGAGCTGGTCATCAAGACCTGCGACAGCTGCTTTGGCTGTTACGAATCCAAGGAACACAAAGCCTGCCCCTACTGCGGGGAGGTGCCCGAGCTGACAGCCCGGGAAATGGACAACATCCGGCAGATGGAGCTCCAGGAAATCACGGAGCAGAATGCCAAGGAACTGAAAAGCCGGGTGGCGAATTTCTACGACGCCAGCGCCTGCCAGACCATCGACGAACTGCTGGAATACAAGCGGCAAAAAGGCTACAAGCACGGCTGGTTTTACCACCAGGCGAAAAAACTCGGATTATTATAAATAGAAAAGGGAGAGATTGCTATGTTTACCATTGATTACAACGCACACAAACCATTCACGGAGCGCTTCGAGCGGGTCCCGGCAGGCACTTACGAGGTGCTGGTCGAAGGGATCGGAACCGTGGAGAACGAGAACGGCAAGAAATTCGAGATCAACTTCAAGATCCGCAGCGATTTCCAGCAGCCGATGCAAGGAAGCTTGATCACCGAGCGCTGGTTTGCCAACAAGCAAACCGGCGAATACCATGAAATCAGCCGAAGCAACATGATGGCCATGCTTTCCGGGATTGCGAAGCTCAAAGGGGTGCAAGACGGCCAGAAATTCAAGGACTTTGACGACTACGTGAACTTCCTGATTGGCACGCCTATCCTATTGACCATCGACTGGCGGGATTCCAAGCCGAATGCCGAGGGGCGCACGTTCCCGAACCTGGTCATCCAGAGGATGGAGCCATCCAAAGCGGCGGCAGCCCCTAGCAACGTGGTGGGCATCAACGAAGCCGACTTGCCATTTTAAGCCATGAAGATGGTGGACTATGCGCTCAAATACTGGGAGCTCGGGTATTCCCCGATCCCCGTTTCCAAGGATAAACGGCCCTTAGCAAAATTTGCCGGGAAAAAGTTTACAAAAGAAGAAATTATATCACTTTGGGGAAACAACCCGGGTGCCAACATCGCCCTTTTGACGGATTCCATCTTCGTGGTGGACATCGACCGCAAAGGGGCCGTGGACGGCTACCGCTCCCTGTTCGCGACGGACATGGGGCGGGTGCTTGCCAAGAACCCGAGCCTGACCCAGACGACGGCTTCGGGCGGGGCGCAGATTGTTTACAAGAAGCCCAAAGGGGTTGCCATCTCCCAGAAAATCGGGTGGATGGAAGGCGTGGACGTGAAGGCATCGGACAATAATTATTTCCTGGTGCCTCCAAGCGTCACCGAGAAGGGCATGTACAAGTGGAACGACCACGGGGTGCCCATCGCAGAAGCGCCGAAGGAATTGGTAGAGGCATTGAGACAGCCGGAAAAAGAGGTAACCAAAAGGGATGCCCCGGTGGTGTATAATCAGACGAAGAGCAACAAAACGACGGAATTGTTCGAGACGATTGCGGAAGGGTTTGGGAACGAAGGGGGGAGAAACAACGCCCTCGTCAGTTTTGCGGCGGCGCTCCTTTGGCGGGTCCCGGCCTACTTGGCCTGGGAGCTGGTCAAGATTGCCAACGGCAACACAGCGGACCCGATTGCCGACAACGAGCTTGAGCGGTCCTTCAACTCCATCCTGCTGACGCACGCTCGGAAAAAGGGGGTGCCGATGGCGCATGGAATTACTGAAGAACATTGAGCAATACGACCAAGCGGAAAAAAACGAAGCAGGCGGCTGGCGCTCCCAGCTGTCCATCAACAAGAACAACGAAATCCGGGGCAATTCGGTGATGAACATGCAGCTCATCATCGCCAACGACCCCTTGCTCAAGGACATGTTTGCGTACAATGAGTTTTCGAGGGAGCCAGAGCTTGCCAAGACGTTTACCCTTTACGGGCTGACGTTTGAGAAGGGGAGCCTGCCCAACAAACTGGATGCCACCCTCCTTGAATATTTCGAGAAGGCGCACCGTGCGGTGTTCAACAAGAACCTCATGCAAGATTCCATCCTGCTGGCTTGCCACAAGCGGGCTTACAACCCGGTCAAGGCTTATTTCAAGGAATGCCATGAGAACTGGGACCAAAAGCCACGGCTGGAAACGGCCTTGCAGGATTACCTCGGGGCAGAGGACAACGAGGTCACCCGCCAAATTGCCCGGCTGTTTTTCGTGGGGGCGGTGATGAAAGCCCACGAGCCAGAGCGCAAATTCGATTTCGTCTTGGACCTGGTCGGCGGGCAGGGTTCCGGGAAAACCACCTTCCTCCAAAAACTGGGGGGCAGGTGGTACACGGACAACATCCAGGACTTCAAGAGCAAGGACCAGTTCCAGATGATGCTTCGCTACCTGATCGTCAACGACGACGAGATGAAGGCCACGGCAAATTCCA
>Ga0268261_10000292_pt1 | contig 30746 bp, 25 predicted proteins | sample TergutNc150P1_FD_190353 | JGI IMG/M metagenome (GOLD analysis project Ga0268261, IMG submission 190353) | Nasutitermes corniger P1 segment gut microbial community from laboratory colony in Florida, USA - Nc150 P1 (SPAdes) (version 2) | ecosystem: Host-associated > Arthropoda: Insects >... | reverse complement strand
GGGGGGGGGGGGGGGGTTGGCCCAGCACAGGGGCTCCTACACAGAAAAACACGAGAACATGACTGTACGTGGTTGCCCTGCATGGGGTTTACAGTGGTGATTCTAGCAACAGTATTGAGAATCTCTAAGATGTACCTTAAAAATTTATAATTACTTGTTATTTTTCTCTGATTCAGAAATATTGCAATCAGTGTTGCACTTTTTTTTTTAATGTACTAACTTAGATAATCTTGGTCATATGGATGAGTTCACTTGTAATTTGGAATTTACTGGGACTCTCATTCTGTTCTTTGTTTTGTATTTCCAATGTCTATTAGTGAAATAATCCCTTAATTTGTGATTGTAGGCATTCGACGATGCCATTGCGGAACTTGACACATTGAATGAAGACAGTTACAAGGACTCCACGCTCATCATGCAGCTCTTGAGGGACAACCTCACGCTTTGGACCTCTGACACACAAGGGGATGGAGATGAACCCCAAGAGGGTGGTGATAACTGATCTGGCCCTCTCGAAGAACCCCCGAATCCCCGTTCCACATAATTATATAAAATATGCAAAAATAATCTTTTCTTTCCTCCAGTTCTTCATTCCTCCCAGCCCTTCCCTACTTGTTCCCATCCCCCCTCTCACTTTCTCGGTCAAGTCGGTGTGTGTGTGTATGTATGTATGTATGTGTGTGTGTGTATATATATATATATATATATATATATATTATAAGACAAAAATAAGTTCACATACACATCTACACACATGCAAACACATTTAAGAGAAACTTAACAAATCTACATTCTGAATGATGTTCCATGTTTCCAGAGATTGACAATGAAGTATATGGATCGGTTAGCATTTCTTGTGAAGGCTGTCCTTTCCATTTCTCTGAAAGAAACACTGGCTAAATTGCATGCACCAGGAGTCTTATGTTTCTAGTGCAATAGTGGCATTAATGAAAGTAGCAGTTTGCATAATGTCTTGGTTTCATGTTAATTAGTCCACATTCATATGGGTAATTGGAAGTGGGTAATACATACTGGTTTTTCTGTTAAAATATGATTTATTCTTGTTTCCAAATTATGCCAAAAATTTAAAAGGGAACACTGAAATTTGATGTACAACAAAATATGGGTGCTTCTGCTGGAAACAAAGTCTCAGTTGGAAGAACAAGTATGCATGGAATAGTACCACTATATAATATGAGGGAATTGCAGTTGTAAATGAAGTTGTGTGTGATTTTGTCTTCATTGTCAAATTTGTCGTCGCATTTTTTTCTCTATCCCATGCTGTAAAGAAAATAAGTCGCCAGATGTTTTATTATTGCCTTGAGAAGCCAATAAAAAGCCAAATTATTCAAATCTGTGTGCAAAATAATAAATATATGAGGAGTTTTTGGATCCTGTTATTTATATTAGAACTAATTGTGAACCATAATTATTGATTTTATAGACCACTGTTAAGTAAATACTAAATGATGTTTAAGTAATGAAAAATTTGCTAATCCTTATACATCTGCCATACTACATCCCCAGACTGTTGAACATATTTCTGGTACATGTTAAAATATATTTAATTTGTTCAGCTGTCAAGATTTTAATAAATTAATTGGAAATGTCTTACATTTTCAAGTTCCCATGTCTCCAGTACTGGTTGTTTTGCTGTTGTTTCTTGTAAGACTGAGTTTTTGAGTCCTGGATTTGCTGAATTCTGTGTTCTTCACCTTTCTGGTTGCTCCATCTTTGTTATTCACAGTTCTGCAAAGTGAGAGGGATTTTGGTGTAATATTTTATTGTAGCTATTCGAAAGCTGAAAAACACCGTTGTGATTCCTTGTCTAATGCTGATGTGCAGAACATGTATAGCTTTGCCAGATTTGCTCAAAATTTCTTATGGGTTATCAGTCATACATGATAGCACTTTTTAATGAAAGCAGTTTCTCTGCCACAACAGTTTATGAGTTTGTACAAGAGAAGTACAGCCCATTTTTTGCAAGGTGATTTTAAATTACTGTGGTTTTTATTATGTTGAGGAAATGTGTAGTAAAGGTCAAAACAGAAATGGCTATCCATGCCAAGAAATTTTGTATTGTTCAAAGATAATGTTAATTGGTAGTATCAACCGAAAGATATACGAGTGACAAGTGGTAGGTAGTATTGTATGCTTGTACCAGTTTTAGACAATTGTATCTGTTAACCAGTAAAAAAAGAAGAAGCTTTCTACTCGAGATTCTTTCTAGAATTCTGGGTCACTTGTGTGTCGAAACATAAACTCCTAGCACCGTATGCTGCATTGAAATTTAACTCTTTCCATCTACTCCATTTTCCCAGTAATATCATTTGGCATTCATGTATATATTATAATTCATCTGTGAAGATAAAAACCATTTCAATAACCAAAGAAAATACAAGCTAATTGCTGGAGAGCTTATTTAAAAATCGATTTTCCGTTGACAGTCTCCTCCTCTCAATTTGTTGTGGAATATGTTGTGTTGTGATTTTTCCTTTCTTTTTGTATATGGTGTATGTGCCTTTCACCTGTAAGGCCTAAAGTATTGTGGAATTCAGTTTACAGATTTAGTTTACAAACTTATTTTTTCATGTCAAAACCAGTGTTTGTGTGTCACGGATAACAATATTATTTGGTGATGAATTGGGCCATTTTGTGTCCAGTCTTTGTATATGCAACTTTCTGACACACAATAGCCTCTTGTTGCACGTCAGTTCTCCCCAACACCTTGAAATTGTTATGCTTTGCTATTAATTTATCAGATTTAAACATGTACTGGCTGCTGTTACCTTAATTTTGGTCAGAATTTAGAATATTTCTGTAGGCTGGTTTATTTCATGTACTTCTGAATTCACCTACTCTAAATTTCAAAATTTCTATTCCTATTTTTTCCGCAGTGCATCATTGTAACATTATTAATGCTAAACGTAGTGATCTTATGTTTATACTTCGTAATTAATGCGTTTCAAAGAGGTGGTGTTTGTAAATAAAACTGTAAAATTAATGTAGAAGACTTGTTTAAAGTGTTGAATTCCTGAACACTCCTCCGCTTCATTCTTGTTAATGTTCATTGATCTTCGTGCTAATTGTTCCTGTGTTTGGTGTTTTTTCCCCCCCCAACGTAGATTTCCATATGAAATCGTAATGGACTAGATTGAAGCAGTCCTTGCCTGAGACAGATTTAGCATTCCATTCTGAAGTGGCATTCACATTGTGGGCCATTTTCATACAGTGAGCTTATGGTTTTGTAACAGTAATGGTAATGCAAAAAAGAATATGGGTAGGATCATACAGATGAGAGGTTCAAAGTGGCTGTTGATCTTATCAAGAGTAAACTATGTCATGTTGTAACAATATTTATCCTTATAGTCCTTCCACATGCTGGAATGACTTGCAAATGACTTCCATATAAGTATGGTGACTAATGTGGTAGGAATAGTTAGTTACATTGGTAGCATCCAGCTAGATCATTCCCATATTTGTACTCCTGCTGGTGTGAAAGTGTGGGATTTTATCAGTTACTTCAGCTGTTACAATATAGTGTTGTAGTAGTTGGTTTGAAGTGACAAGGGTATTTGCATTTACATGTCTTATTTTCTTGTACCCACTTTTATCGAAGCTTTTAATTTGGATTTGTACATAAACAGTGAAGTGTGGTTGAAGGAATAAGGTGCAATAAGAAGTGGTGATTATACCTTGTATTATTCTGGAGTTGAAAAGGCTGAAAGAGGCATAGCAGTAGTGGTGCAGAAAAGCATAGTGACAAGTGTTGCGAAGACAGTCTGTAATGACAGAATTATTGCTCTTGAATTAAAGGCAGAAACCAGTAACTATTTGTTAATGCAGGTGTACCTGCCAACATCTGAGTTAGGGTGATTAATTGGAAGAAGTGTATGGTAAGGGGATGGAAAAAGTCTGATGAACACCACCATAATGGGAGACTGGAACATTGTGATTGGAGGTAAATTGTGTTGAAACATTGTTGGTCTACGTGGACTGGGAAGGAGAAATCAGAGAGATCAAAATGCTCATTGACTTCTGTTAAAGGAATGGATGTAACATCAACAGCATATGGTTTAACAAGCCTGAGAAGATTGTACACCTGGAAAGCACGAGGAGATTGAAATTTATGTCATTTGGATTACATACTTGTGAAACATTGGTTTAGAAACTGTATCAAGTGTATGTGCAGGCTTCTGCCTGGAGCAGATAGTGACTGACTGCAACATACTGGTTGTGAAGAACAGTACAAGATTGAAGAAAATCATGAAGTTCCAAAAAGGGAAAAACCAAGGTGGGATGTGAGGAAGTTATATGCTAAATGACAGAAAGTATGAGATACTCTAGAAGAGAAACTTGGTGAAAGTGGGAATGTGGAAGTGCAGTAGAACAATATCAAGAAATGTTTGTTAGATACTGTGAGTGATTTACTGGGAGAGTCCAAAGGAGAGCAAGAAAGCCAAGGATTATGCAGCAAAGGATTAATGAAATGAACACAAGAAGTGTAAAAATGTCAACCATAAAGAAGGAAGGATTTAATATACATGAAAATGAACTTGCAAACTGAAGTGGAAAAAGCTATCAATGAGATGAGGGATGGGAAGGGTACAGGAGATGATTATATTCCTGGGAATGGCCTCATACTGCTGGGAGAAGATGGTCCCAGATTATTGATACCACTGATCAGCAACGTGTATGACTTTGAAGAGTGGCCCAGGGATTTCTTTGAAGTTACAGTGATTGCCTTAAAGAATAAGCCAAGAGCTATAAAATGCAATGACCGTGGCAGTCGGCCTCATGGCACATATAGCAAAGATAGTGAGGATAGTAAGAAGAAGGATTGAAAGGAAAATGAAGGATGTGCTTGGAGAAGATTAGTTTGGATTTAAAAGAGGAGAAGGATCTAGGTATGCAGTTAGGATGTTCAGAATAATAACAGAATGACTTTGGACATAGATGAGAAATTGTGTGCTTGCTTCATAGTCTGGCAGAAGGTATTTGCTTGTGTATGCTGGACCAAATTAATGCAGATCTTAAAGGGAACTGGTACCAGCTGGCGATAAAGAAGATTAACAAATTGTATGTGGGTCAGATTCTTACACTGAAAAGGGGGAGACAAGAAGTATGGAGGTTTGAAGAGGAGGTAGACAAGGATGCTGTTTGTTGACAGTTATTTTCAACTTGTATAGCAAATAACCTTAACAGGAAGCTTTTGAAAGTTTTGGAGACTTCAGGCTAAGAGGAGAAGTAATTTGCACTGTGAAATACACAGATGACCTTGTGCTTCTGGCAAAGAAAGAAGTGGTGCTATAGGGCATGATAGACTGATACAAATTTGAAAGTGCTGTGAGATGGAAATGTGGAAAAAACTAAGGTAATAGGGATATCAGCACAACTGTCTTCAATACAGAATATGGTCTTATAAAAAAACAAGTGGAGAATGTTTAATATTTCAACTGTTTGGTTAGCATGATGATAAATTATTCAAGATATACACATGAAGTTAAATCCAGGATTGCCACAGCAAAACCAGCATTCAACAAGAAGAAGGCTGTTATCACCATCAGATTTGACTTAAATTTAAGGAAGAAAACTAGTAAATTTCTGCATTTGGGCCATAGCATTGTATGGTGCTGGAGAAGATTAGTTGGACTGATTGTGTAAGAAATGAAAAGTGTTGCATAGAGTCAAGGAGGAAAGGAATATCCTGCGAACAATAAAAAAGGAAGAAGGCTAACTGGATTGGTCACATCTTGCATAGGAGCTGCCATCTAGAACACAATATTGAAGGGGAGAGAGGGAAGGATAGTGGTGATGGTATGATGAGGAAAAAAATGTCAGCAGCTGCTGGACGACCTAAAGAAAAAGGGAAGATACAATTGAGGGAGGAGGCAGTAGATTGTACTCTGTGGATAGCTGTTTGGAAGAGGCTTTGAATCTTTTGCAAGACAGACTACAGAATGAAGAATGATACAAGAACGAAGTATAGGATAGTTGAACCAGGGTTGGAAGCACGAGTTTATGTGAGAAGAGAAAGGACATCTTCCATTGTCTCATAAAGGACTAAATGAGGGCATGAGGTTAGAATAAACATCAAACTCAAATGTGCAGTTCTAAAAGATATGGAAATTTACAGGAAGCCTGCTATAGTATATGGGAAGATCCTACAGAGACGACAGTTTTAAGTTTTCTGGGATATTAGTGTCATGCTTATTGGCAATTGGATACCTACAATGTGGAAGACCATCCTTCAGCCTCCATATTCAGGGTCTAAGAAATCCAAGAATGTTATCTGTGCTGGGAAGAATGGATGTTTGGTATAGGTAAGAGTAACTTGGGGGTAGCAAGCCAATGTAGATGAATATCAGTTGGCAGTGTCCTATTTCAGAAGGCATAAATGCTCAGTTCTGAGGCTGAGGCTTGATCCCAAGCGTGTAGTGATACAATATTTAAAAGCAGATTTAATCATCTGATGGCTTCTAAGTGTTTTATTCCCCTTTAATGTAAACATGAAAATAGTCATTGACATTCCTCTGTAGCACTTGAAAGCCTGAAGTCTAAAAGACTTACCTGCACACTGCCTGTTAGTAATCACTGAAGCCAACAAGTTGACTCTGAAATGGAGTTGGGTCGAATGGGACCAATGTGCGTGTGAAGCATGCCTTATGGAATTCTGTGTGGAATGGAGGTGTGGCTGGTTGGTTTCAAGAGACATCTCTAGTCCTTTGCATGTCAGCAGACAGGATGTAAAATTTGGATGGGAGGGCCTTCCTATCTCACATAAATTGGTAAGACTATTGTGTTCTGATGCCGTGATAAGTGGATCCCTTTCACCACGTCATGGCATACCCTCAGGTTGCGGATGAACGGCCTCCATTGTGGAGGGTAGCTGCAAATATATTGAAAAAAGCAGTCATTTACAGCCGACAAGGGGTGATCCTCCAGCTTTGGGGTTGGGCAATTTGCTAACAACTCGCCTTAAAAACGTCAGACCTGGACTGATACTTTGGTGTGACGTAAGCAACGAAAATGGGACATGAGATTAGGTACTTGGAAGTTAAAAGCTTGTATAGGGCAGGTTCATTTACAGCTGCAGCCAGGGAATTAGTAAGGTATTAAAACGATTAAGTGGGTGTACAGGAGGTTGGGTGGGACGAAGGGGGCATGGTAAGAGCATGGAGTTATAATTTTTTCTATGGAAAAGGAAACGAAAATCATCAATTGGGAACATGATTATTTGTACACCACAGAGTAGAGTCAGCAGTTAAGAGAGAGTTTGTTAGTGACAGGGTATGATACATAGTTTTGAGATGTCACTAGTGAGAGATTGTTTTGAAAGTGCCTGCATGAAGTGAGGAGGGAAGTGATGATTCAAAAGACAGTTATGAGGAATTAGAGCAGGTTTTCATTTTACTAAGTACCATATGAAAGTTCTATTATTTTAATTCAAAAGTGGGGAGAGAATATATTTTCAAACTTACAATTGGGAATGAGAGTCTTTATCAGGATTGTAATGATAATGGTGTTAGAATGGTAACTTTGCCACAACAAAAAAGTCTGGTTGTTAGGAGCATGATGTTCCTGCACCGAAACATTCATATGTACACCTGGACCTCCTGTTTGGAAGACTGAGATTGATTGCATATTGACTGATATGAGATGGCATTCGGGTGTACTATGTATACGAAGTTTCAGGGGAGCTGACTGACACTTATCACTATATAATGGTTGCAGAAGTTATTGAAAGATTGGCAATAAGTAAACAAGCAGCACAGAAGTTTAATGGGGAAAGATTTAACCTCAGGAAGCTAAATGAGCTGGCGGTTGGGAAACAGTATCAGATTGAGATTGCAAACAGGTTTTGCAGCTTTGGCAGTTTAATAGATAGTGAGGACATAAATAGGGCCAGGGAGAACATTAAAGAGAATATCAAAACCTAAGCTAAAGGGAGTTTAGGTTTTCATGAATTGAAGCAGCATAAACCATGGTTTGACGAAGAATGTTCAGGTTTTTTAGACTGAAGGAAGCAGGCCAAAATGCAGTGGGTACAGGATCTAAGCCAAAGCAGTATAGATAAAAACAATGTAAGACTTGAAGCCAGCAGACACTTCAGGAACAAAATGTAGAAATATCTGAAAGCTAAAATTGACGAACTCAAAACACATTAAGATAAGGGACTTGTATAGGTGCATAAATGATTAATAAGGGTTTTGAGCCTAGAACTCGTAGAAAAGGATGAGAAGGGCAATTTTTTTTTTTGGCATTCTCCCACAGTATTTTGGCTAGGTGGAGAAACTACTCCCAGCTATTGAATATACATGGGTTAATGCTGTTAGGCAGTCAAATGCATACAGCAGAACCACTAGTGCCCTTGAAGTTGAGTTGGCTATTGAAAAGCTAAGTCACAAGTCACCAGGTATTGATCAAATCCCAGCAGAATTAAGGCAGGGTGTAGAACAGTACGCTAAGAGATCCATAAACTTATTGCTATTTGGAATAAGGAATTGCCTGACGAGTTGGGGTCGATTGTTGTACATATCTATAAGAAGGGCGATAAAACATTGTAATTATAGATGACTTTTAATTATAGATGACTTTTGCCAACTACGTACATAATTTTATCCAGCATCTTACTGTCAAGGTTAACTCCATATGCAGAGGAAATTATTGGGGATTACCAGTGTGGATTTCGAGTAACGAGTCTGCTACTGATCATATGTACTACATTCTTCATATGCTTGAGAAAAAGTGGGAATACAATTAAGCAGTGCCTCAGATGGTTATAGACTTCAAGAAAGTTTATGATTCAGTTGGGAGGGATGCCTTCTATAATCTCATTGAGTTTGGTATCCCCATGACACGGTAAGACTAATGAAAATGTGTCTGAATGAATCCAATAGCAGAGTCCGGGTAGTCAAGCATATGTCTGACACGTTTCGTATTAGGAATGGTTTGAAACACAGAGATGCCTTGTCGCCATTGCTTTTCAACTTTGCTTTAGAGTACGCCATTAGGAGGTTTCAGATAAACCAGGATGGATTGAAATTGAATGGTACTCAGATTTTTTTTTTATGCGGATGATAATATATTGGGAGGAAGCTTACATACTACAAAGAGAAATGCGTAAGTTTTAGTAGTTTTTAGTAAGGAGACTCGACTAGAAGTAAATGCTGATAAGACTACATACATGTTTGTGTGTCGAGAAAAGAATGCAGGACGAAGTCACAATATAGAGATTGATGATAGTTTCTTTGAAAGGGTGGCAGAGTTCAAATATTTGGGAACAACCTTAATAAATCAAAACTCTGTATTGAAGTCAGGGAATGCTTGCTATTATTCGGTGCAGAATCTTTTTTCTTCCAGTTTGCTATCCAAAAATGCAATGATAAAAGTGTACAGAACTATAATTTTGGCTGGTGTATATGGGTGTGAAACTTGGTTGATCATGTTGAGGGTGTTGAGAATATTTGGGTGTAAGAGGGACGTGGTAACGGGAGTGGAGAAAACTACGTAAATAGGAGCTTAATAATCTGTAGTCTCGCGCAATATTGTTCGGGTGATAAAATCGAGAAGAATGAGATGGGGTTCGTGTATGTGGGAGAGGAGAGGCTTATGCAGGGTTTTGGTGTGGAGACCTGAGGGAAAATGACTTGGAAGGCCTGTGCTTTAAATGAGGATAATATTTAAGATGGATGTTCATGAAGTGGCATTTGGGTGTATGGACTGGATTGATGTGACTCAGGATAGGTGCAGGTAGTGGTTACTTGTGAACGCGGTAATGAACCTTCGGGTTCCATGAAGTACGGGGAATTGCTTGAGTAGCTGAAACCCGGTTAGCTTCTCAAGAAGGTCTCTGCTCCATGGAGTAGGTATGTAATTGTATTCTGATGTCATTAGAACAAACAATTGTAACATGGTACTAGGGTTTCGATGTTCTATTTTTGGTAGGTATGTAGTGACAAGAAAGTGGGGTTATAGCACCTTATTCAGGACGTATATCAGAATGTGATCAATACACATTGCAGGAAGACAGCACTTAGCACCAATTGATTTCATTTTAGCCTTTGATCACCTGTTGTGTGCATGTGTTCAGAATATTAAAAGATACAGAAATTTGACTTGCCTGTCCGTCTAAGACACGGAAATTGGTTAGTTTTCAAACTTGGGTAAACGCAGTAAGCAGCTGTGGTAGTAATACAGTTATAAATTCTCTGGCGTGCAGGTGTATGGAAGCACATACTGTTCATTGCTTTCATTACTGAGGGTTTTTTTGCAATGTTGAGTGCTGCTTTACTGTTTGAAGCTAATACTAATATGCAAGGAACTAACTCGAAGCTCACTGCAATTTCTAGAAGCAACTTCATTAGGAATACCAAACCTTTAACTTGGAACAGTTCTGCAATGGCAGTTATGCTTTTTAATCTGGTAAGTAACACGATGCAGTACGCAGTGATTAGTTTTTTCTTCCCAATGATGGACACACTAATTTTGGCATGTGAATTCCACTGCCACCATCATCTGAGTATATATACCATGATTTGCCTTTGAAAAAAATTTACTTTGGTTACCGGCGCGGCTGGTCTGTGTGTAGAGAAGAAATTTTTTTAAGGAACTTTGCGTGGTAGTCATAAGTGTGAATGTGGCAATGACAGAAAAAAGAAGCCAAACTTGAGCTGTGTTGCCAGTTGGTATTTTGCTGAGTCTTTTTAGCATGTTTATATTTTCAGTGTGGCAAGGTGTGTGAAAGTAATTTGTGGCCGTTGTATAGTGTATACAGAGTGCATTTAGAACATCTGTATACTGTAGAATGCTGTATGTACTTTCTTTTGAGATTGGAAGTTGGTTGGTATTTGGAAAGTGATAACATTGGTCAACAAAGATTTTGTCCCATGAGAAAAAATTCTGTGATGTATTTTTGGATGCTGAATTCAAATACTTTTCCACGCAAACCTTTCGCGTTGTTTTCCACCCACACCTTTCTTGTTGCATCAGACTGTGAAAGCACAAGCCTACATATGTGAGTCACTGGGGGCCTGTAGGTGGTAGTCTGGAGATGTAACAAGCAGTCACGTGTGATTAACAGTCCTCTGCCGGTTGCCGGCCAGAGCTCGGTGTGTTATCGTCTTAGAAGTACATAGTGTTTGTTCCACCATTAATATTCCGAGAAACTGCGAAAATTCATCGGATGCTTTCTGCTGCATCTGCGGTGAAGTGACATTCATATCCCGAAAACGGGTTTTCACACCCCTGATTAAGAAATGCTATTGAGCATTATTTCGGTTGCAAAGTGGGTGATCGGGACAAGAGTTGTGCTCCCAATTTTTGTTATGTGGCATGGGCAAAAGGTTCACGCTGTATGCCTTTCGCCATTCCTGTGGTTTGGAGAGAGCCCACGGACCATGTTTCAGATTCCTACTTCTGCCTGACCAGTATCACTGGTGTAACAGCAAAGTCCAAACACGCTGTTCAATATCCTAATTTACCATCTGCGATGAGGCCAGTACGTCACAGTGCGGAGTTACCTGTGCCAAAGCCTCCAACAAACATGATACTTAGAGTGAGTTAAGTGATGAAGATGTAGGCCAAGCTAACAACAATATGGATTGTGATGCAACATTTGCAGGAGTCTGTTCTTCCAATGAACCACACCTGACTCGAGGGGACCTGGATGATATCGTTCGCGATCTAAACCTGTCAATGAAGCAAGCTGAACTTTTAGGCTCCAGGTTAAAGGGCTGGCATCTTCTGCACCCGGACACTAAGGTGTGCTTTCACCGTAGGCGCCATGAAGAATTCAAGGATATCTTCTCCCTGGAAGATGGTGTCGTGTTTTGCAATGATGTTTGATCCGTTATGGAAGTTCTTGGCCATGAATATAACCCAGATCAGTGGCCCTTGTTTATTGTTTGAGGTTGAGGGTGGTTCTCCTACACAACGGAAATAGATTCCCCTCCGTTCTTTTGGCTCATGTAGCCAACATGAAAGTTGTGAAAGCGTGAAGCTACTGTTGGAAAATATTAAATATGACGATTTTAAGTGGAAGTTATGTGATCTCACAGTTGTGGCACTGTTACTCGGAATGCAACTCGGGTACACAAAATACTGCTGTTTCCTGTGCGAGTGGGACAGCCGGGACAAGAATAATCACTATGTAAATAAACTGGCCTAAACGAATATCACTGACGCCAGGGGAGAAAAGTGTCATCAATCCTCTTGTTCTTCCTGAGAAAATTTGTCTGCCCCTTTGCACATTAAGCTGGGCCTCACGAAAAACTTTGTGAAAGGTATTGATAAAACCGGCCCTGGATTCGAATATGTGAGGAATAAGTTCCCAAATGTGAGTGACGCAAAAATCAAGGATGGTGTATTTATAGGACCTCAGATCAGGGAAATTATTCAAGACAAACAGTTCGCTGAAGACCTGAATGAGACTGAAAGAATTGCAGGGTTGTCATTTAAGAGGATTTGCAAGGACTGCTTATGAAATCACAAAGCAGCGAACTATCAGAATATTTTGCAGGGTCTGTTGACTTTGTACAAAGCTATGGAATGCAATATGAGTCTCAAAATCCACCTTCTGGAGTCACACTTGGATTTTTTCCCCCAGAAAATCTCGGAGAAGTCAGTGACGAACACGGTGAAAGATTTCACTAAGACATTATGGCTATGAAAAAGCGGTAACAAGGCAAGTGGACCTTAAGTATGTTGGCAGGCTATTGCTGGACACTGAAGAGGGATGTATCTGACGCCAAATACCAGCGAAAGTCATACGCCTCTACATTTTAGAGGAAACTTCCTGCCTGTTTCGTGAGAACGTAAAGTACTATGTTGCACATTTAAATTCCTCTGTATCTTTGAAACCCTGCCCGGTTCAGCATAAAAAGTGGTGTTCACCTATTTAAGGTCGTGGGGCAAAAAAATTAAATTTTGTTGACCAGTGTAATCAACAAGGAACGTGGCTGGTTATAAGATTTACTCTCTTTAGTGCAAAAGTAAATGAAGTGGATGCGTTATGGGTAGATGGTGTGTATTTCATCCCTGCAAGTGTGTTAGATATGAAGTGTTTTACGGAAGTACATTGTCATTTAAAGTATGTGGCACCTCAGATTCATACTTAAATTACTGTTTTATTTGAAGTGTTTTATAATGATAAGTAGTATGTGCTGAAAGATGGACCTGTGCACTGTAATAATTAGTGCACGTTATGTGCTGTCATGCTCTGAATCATATCACACCATACGTATGACACTATTTTTCGTCAGGACTATGACGCCAACGGTCCACACATTTATTCATAACCCGTACTGTACAGAAACTAGACCGAGTAGGATAGCTTCAAAGAAAATCCGTGCACAGTGTTGGGTGTAATTATATTGCTATTTTCGTAGGTGTATACTGCGAGGCACTGAAGTAGGAATGAAATGGTTCAAAAGGACTTTCCGATTCCTTCACCCACGTGCAGCGATTGAATAAACTTCGTTTAACCATCGACTTGCGGGGGGGTTGGGTTGGAGAGGGGGGTTGTCATTTCTGGCAACGTCAGATCCGTACTGACCGAGCTGACTCCAGCTTTGCCGTACGATGTGGTGCTTTGTTAGAACGGACTTAATTTTACTCTGTGGGTTGTGAATGGGACTAATATTTTCCGTGCATGAGGTAGAAATGTTCAGGTTAGGTTATTAACACTTGAAAAATATAATCAGTGTCCACAAGAACTTTCTCCGTTGTACAACTACTCGACACAATACACCACGTTCCGATATGAAATTGCTTCGCCCATGGAAGCAGCTTCCAATAGGTAGTGCATTGTGTTCAGTATGTTGCAACCTGAAAGCGAACTTGCAGTGCATGAATGTCTGGTTGTGAACAGGGATATAATTGTCTGAGAAAGTCAGAGTAACGCCAGGGGTAACGCAAGGGAGCGTATTGGGCCCACTTCTGTTCGTCGCGTACGTGAATGATATTTGGAGGAACTTGGATTCAACTATTACACTTTCCGCAGAAAACCTTTTGACCTTTCTGTTGTTGAAGGTCCAGGAGCCGGTTTTTCCGTAAACACTTCTTCAAGAGCGTCGGGTCCCATGACTCCCCGAATCAGCATCCGAATTCTTTGCAGAAAACGTGTATTCAGAACTCGGGGAGGATCAACTCCAGCGGCAGTTGCATGAAGTCAAGCAGGTGTATTTCTTTCCTTTTTCGATAAAAGTTGTACAAGACATGTGAATTTATAGCAGTTCTAAAGAATAAGCATAAGATATGACCTTTGGCCACCTCCGAGTTCGATTCGCAGAATAATTTTCACACTTTGTCTAATGGTTTACTCCTTTTGTTTGATTATATAACTTTACTATTTGTGGTTTTTAAGTCTCTTTATCTAAACTACCAGCACAATGTATTGACGATAAAACGACAGCTTCTGACTTTTTGGAGACATGGCTCAGCAAAATAACATTTCCGTGGAAACCATACAAAGAAGAACTCACCGGACATGATTTAATGTGAAGGAATTTATAAAGAATTTTCTTTTTTGTTTTTCCGAACGGTCTCCACTTATCCTTTTTTTCAGCTCTCTTACGACCTCAACTGAACTAAACTAGTCGGCTGTGAAGTTTCTATGAGAGCCGTAGAAGAGTTTCGCCAGTGTTCTACTTAGGTGGGTTTCCTACTTGCAACAGGTCTTTATCAAGCCCTTTACCGTCTGAATTTTTTCCGCAGTCCATGTAGGTATTATACTCGTAGCAATAGTGTGTCTTAGAATCAGCAAGTATCATTACTTTTATGCCGTCCTTGTCTTCGGGGTATGCATTTTGAATTTGCATCGCCCCCGGAATCCTACAAGCGTCTCATTAATGCGGACTTATTCTCCTGGTATGTAGTTCTGCTGAAATTTGTCAATATACTTATGCAAGCATGACGATATAGCTGTAGCTGGATTTTATACATTCCTGTAATCTCTTTGTGCTAAATTATTAAATCATAGGCATGCAAGTAAATTCAAACCTTACTTCATTTATCTGGTACAGCGGAAGAGATCGCACAACCTGTGCCATCAGTGGAAAACATAGTCGACATAGCGTCATTTCCAGATTTGAAGGCTCCACTGTTTTTGAGAAGACCTAAATAAGTTCGACATTCTGTTTTATCCAAACCTCGTAGTCGAGAATCTTATATTCCTGCATGCGTGCAAGCTTTTCATTACATTGCAGGATTAAATCGTTCTCTATTTCAGTAGAAAATATTGAACTCCAAATGTTCATAACACTTGCAGAATATAACTTTTGCGAAACAATAAATACCCGGACGTTTCATTTTTAGAATGTTTCCGGAAGACATTCTTGTGTGCTTAGCCTTGTCTACTTTCGACCATTTGAATCGATTTTTGCCAACGCTTACATTCATTTTCTAGCGCCTCAACATTATTTCCGAAATCTTCAGAAATATCCTCAACTCCTAAAAGTACATTTTCAGTTTCTTCGGGCTCCCCGTTGTCGTCTCCTTGTTCATTGGCTGAATAGTGATCACTCATGCTGAAGTAATCACTGTCACTGTCATCATTGCCACTCCCGTTATATCTTCCTTGTCGTCCTTCATATACATTCCTCACAAAGTGACGAAGTCTCTGGTCATCAGTACAGCAGGTAAAAAGCCCTTTTTTATATCATTCATAGCGTGCAGTTTCTTATGTTCCGTATTTTTAAAAACCAACAAACTGCACTAATTAAAATAGACTACTAAACACTTCATATCAGGTGCCAACTCCTACATGTTTCGGCACCAGGGTACCATCAAACCTTTATGCTGGCACCTTGGTGCTGAAACGTGTAGGGTTGGTACCTAATATAAAGTGTTTTTTAATCTATTTTATTTTACTTAGTGCATTTTTTTGTTTTTAAAAAATATAGAACTTCCCTTGTATTTGAAACCATATCAAAAGGAGAAAATTACACTACTGGTGACATTGGGTCCCGCGGATCCCAGGACACTCAGTACGAGAGGCTGTGTAACCGATCGAAAACAGGCAACACTGTAAGGAGGAGGGGGTAATATAAAGGTAGTGAATACCCGAGCGCTCTGTGTACACAACAACAATTGTGGCAGTTGAAGTGAGATCTCACGTCACCAGTGAATGTTTAAGAATACTGGAACTCACTTAGATCACTTAATGATCGTTCTGTACATATCCGTTTCTCATCCTTCGCAGTCACGTTGCAGACTATACAAGGGTGTATCAAAAAGTTCCGAGACTGGACCTATAGACTAGAATGTATTTACTTGATTTAAGTTAGGGCAGCATCCCCTTCAAAATAGTCCCTTTGTGCAGCGACACATCGATCCCAGCGCCGTTGCCACTGCTGGAACGCGTGCTGGAAGTCCTGTTCTCGAAGCGTACCAAGAACATTCTGCGATTCCCGCTGGATCTCCTGCACTCTGTGAAAGCTGCAGCTTCATCTTTGGGAAGAGGAAGAAGTCGCAAGGGGCCAAATCTGGTGAATAAGGCGGATGCGGAAGTGTGATAATGCCTTTGTGGGCCAGAAACTCACGCGTTACGAGAGCTCCATGAGAGGGTGCATTATCATCATGGAGCAGCCAATTGCCCGCGCACCACAATTCAGGTCGTTTTCGCCGAATGTCCTCCCTCAGACAGCGAAGAACATTGCAGTAGAACTCGGCGTTCTCGGTCTGGCCTTCGGGGACAAATTCATGGTGCACAATCCCTCGAATGTCGAAAAACACGATGAGCATGCTCTTGGTCGCGCTGCGACTCTGCCTAGCCTTCTTCGGTCTTGGGGATCCTGGGCTCTTCCATTGCGAAGACTGTTGTTTAGTCTCGGGATCATACCCATAGGCCCAACTCTCATCCCCAGTGATGACCCTCGACATGAAGGATGGGTCATCCACGGCACGCTGACGAAGCTCTTGACAAATTGCAACACGGTGCTCTTTCTGTTCGGGGGTCAGAAGCCTTGGTTCGAACTTTGCAGCAAGGTGGTGAATGTCCAAATCACAAGTGAGAATTGTCTGCACTGTTCCGTATGACACATTAACGATTGCAGCAGTGTCCTTAATGGTTCTCCGACGATCCTCATGCACAAGCCGCCGAATTATTTCCACATTTTTAGGTGATGAGCTCGTGGAAGTTCGCCCTGACCTCTCTTCATCTTTGAGTGATGTTCTGCCTCTCTTGAAGTACGCGTGTCACTCGAAACACCTCGCACGACTCATGGCCTCATTTCCATACGCACGTATCATTTGAAAAGTCTCAGCTCCAGATTTGCCGAGTTTCACGCAGAATTTGATGTTAGCTCTCTGCTCCAGTTTCACGTCCATGCTGAAATCGCAAATGTGACGGCACACATGGTGACAAACACTCGTGTTGTGCAACTCCCAATATTCACACAGCGACGCCACTTGGCATGCTGAGTGGTGACGTTCTCTGCTCCCAAGCACAGCGCACTTATTCATGTACTGCCATCGGTTGGCGGTCTATGAAACTAGTCTCGGAACTTTTTGATACACCGTCCTATATACTCACTAAACTACGCATCGTCCTCTCCCTCCCTTATTTCTTCCTTTAGTGGCTGGTTGTTGGCTGTCCTACGCCTGTAGATGTTTCCTACCACTATGGGAAAGTAATCATTTTCGCTCTCAGAAAACCCGGTACGTCTGGCGTTCTGAACCGAAATTTGCGAGACAGCGGAATAGAGAATTATTTTCCCTCTCCCCCAAATAGGATCGGGATCCCTGCCCATGGCCTCTATTTCGGTTTGTAAACCATTAAGTTGTTCCATCGTTATTCCAACAACAAATCTCCCATTTGCAGTACTCTTTAGTTTGAGCTATTAACGGAACTGCCTACCGGTACTTCTATTAAGGGTGACACAGTACATGAATATTGAAGTTCACCTATAACAGGCCATGAAGGCCCAGAGGAGGAATAGAGGTATAATGGAACTGTTTCTTTAACCCTGGTGCTAGATGAGGTGGATGGTTAACGCCACGCACAGGCCGCTTTACCCAGGTAGGAGATGCGGTATCCATCGTACAGGAAGCTGGGTAGGCCCCAGGGTTAGTCTCTATGGGCGAGGAATTTCTCACCTCTACCGGGATTTGATGCCGTGACAATCCAACCCGTACCAAGGCGCTATTCCATCTCACCTAGATGATTATTTTACATAGTACATTAGAAGTCGGAAAAACAACTTGTTTTTCTCCAACAATGTCACAAGATGAAATGCCAACAAATCTTTTTTATATATTTTTAGTACGAAGACGATACATTTTAAACTTTATTTTGCATGAGGGAGTAACGCCACTTTTCCATTTCAAATAAAAAGTTTCCCTAGAGTAATGTAGACGTACTATACTTGTGGCTGCACCTTTATCAACATAGAAATATTCGAGTACTACCCAGTGTCTGTGCACGTTACATAACTTGTCAGCCAGTGGTGAAGTTACTGGCTTCAATGCTGTACCTTCTGTGATGTATATCTAATTACAACTGCCTAACCACTGGAAGCTTTCGTAGTAATTTGTGGGAGTTGAGATTACAATTGTTACAAAAGAGCAAAGGTCATTAGATCATTTCTGATCTTTCACCATGATCGTTTAGACATTGTTACCCTCATGATTCACTTGACACACCTTAAGCAGTAACGGCACAGGAGATAAAGCTAAGACAAGTGCCAAGCTCTACGTAAATCATCCTGTTGGATGCTAAGTCTGCATTGACTTATTTTTTCGCATAGACATGGTTAAGCACCGAATTTAAGTAGTTTGTGGTAACTAGTTGTGAAAGAGGGCGTTTTAAGGCATGTGCAGAAAAAGACAATAACCAATGTACAAGAACTCTTCGCAGAAACTGCGAGAACTCGGTGCATAAGATCAGATGCAAAGCTGAGTATATGAAGGGCAAATTTATGAGTCACTTGAAGAAGGTTCATTGTTCATGTTCACAGGAGCTCACTGCGTGTACTTCTCCATATTCTGAACCGCATTGATGAATGAATTGCACACCCTCTCGTTATTTCTCTAATATTCCCATATATGCCTAGGTCTTCAAATTTGGCTCTATCCAGATTTACTTCCCAGAACTTTGCATGATTTCTTTTCTCATCTGTTCGTGTCACATTTCCTGCCCACACCATCTTTGATTTGATTACCATAATATTAAGAGCGGAGTTGCTATCACGAAACTTTACGAAGCTTTTCATTATGCAGTGTTTCTCATCCTCATGTTATTGTTCCCTCGCGGGTTCAGATATCTAATTCAACGCCATGCTGTAGAAAATGATTCGTCTATGTCCTCCCCGCAATGTGACAGGCCAAGTTACACCTCTACATAAAACAACGCAAAATTGTAGTCCTAGATGTCAAGGAAGAAAAGGACATTCTGAATTTGGATTTATTGCTAACATCGGGAAAGCGGTCGACCGAAAAAAAAAATGTTTATACTAAGGGTGGATTAACAGACTTCATATTAATAACATGAGTAATTTCCATCGGGTCATATTCATTATGCCAGTGAAAACGGGTGACTCAATGTAACACGTATTCAACGCGAGTGCTTCATAGTAGTAGTTACTTCGATTAATCTTATTGGATTTTCTTAGCAAGAACTACTGGGTTTTGTCTTATTCATTTTGTCGTTTCCTGTCCCACGCCCTCTATTTTGCATGGTGGTTAAGATGTCGCGTCAGTATATCATCAGGATTTCTCGTATTTCATCTGTCCATCTTCTGCACTGTATTCCTCTTTTTCTATTGCCAGTCCTAACATCAAATATTTCTCCATGGAATCTTACATGCGCATTATGTGTCCGAAATATTTTAGTTTGCTTATTGTAGCTGAAGTTTCTCCAGAGTGCTTGGGATTCCTTTGATTGATCATGGATGCGTTTGTCCTGGCTGGCCCTGGTATTCCGAACAATCTTCTCCACATTCGTAGGTTGAAAGCGTGTATTTTCTTCTTATCTGATTTCTTTAGCGTCCAGCTTTCGCGTTAATGGAGTACTGCTGGGAAGACTATTGTCTGCACTAGCTTATCTTTATGTTGGTCGAAAATTGCGAGTCTTTCATGATTTTTGTCAAATTTGCCATCGATGCTTTGCCCAGCTTATTCTTCTGTTGATCTCCTCCGAGGTGTAGCCGTCATTGGTCATGAGATCCTCCAGAATCCTTTAACTTGTTACAATGCTGATTTATTCCCGTCTGCAAAAGTGTTTGCTTGTTCCCAAATGTTCATTACTCTGTTTCTGTAGGTTCAAATTAAGACCCGTCCTCTCACTTCCGTTTTTAACTATTTTTATCAGTTCAACCATATTTTCCTTGTAACACATCATCAGTAAATTAAAGGAATTTATGCAACGTCTGTAAACACAACACCGCACTATATAATCACGACGTTTGGAAAGCTATTACTTTCTTCCTCGGGTGTACAGATAGTATCTTAGATAAAATCGTCACATGCATTTTAATGACATCTTTTTAATGAAATTAATGCATACTCAAATGTAAAATAATTCATCTAAATAACACTTACATGTCACATAGTACCACAAATAATTTTTAGATAAGAACAATCATAAAATTCGTGGAAACATACGTATTTAAGATAAAATAACTTTACAACCTACATTAATTTAGTAAATACAATAAATACTCCATCGGCGAGGTAGAGATACATCCAGTGGCCATCAGTATCTAACCTCGTATTTCAAACTGCTTTTTAATTCTTACCTTATTGGTGGCAGCCACATAGGTTAGGTATCTACAGTGGATTGGCTGATAGGGTTATCCATACGTAACATATTAGCCACTTCTCTGTATTTTCTATAAATGTAATTGGGTTCAAACTGTAAAATATATGTCTGGTTGCAATTCTCTGATGACTTTCGTCGAACACATGTGCAACCAATTTTGATCTATCAAAATACCCTTGCCTAATGTTATAATTTATGTTCCTTTATACAAACACCTAATGGTCTGCTTGTTTCACCAACATATTCTCCACCACATTCACATGGTATTCTACATATACACTGTGGTTTGTCTCTTAATTTGTTCTTTTGTTTCCTTTTTTTAAGAGACCCCATTTGGTACTTTATTGTTTTCAATACTGTTTTTATTGAACCTATTTATGATTCCCTTCAATTTCTCAGACAGCCCTTTAATATATGGAATTGATACCATGCATGCTGGTTTAATGTAAGTCCTATTTTTTTAGTTTTCTTATTGATCACTGACTATCACTTTTTCTATGTAATCATTATATAATAAATCTTTCTTTAATGAGACTAGTGCAGCCAAATTATTCTGCCTATTATAACATATCGGTATGCTACACCAAGTTCTTTGTCACACCCTTTTCACTTGTGAAGGGTGATTGGACACAAAATGTCGGTATCATCCTGCATGTTTCGGTTTTTAGTGATGCACCCTACTTCATAACTAACACATCCAGCAAAGGGAAAGCACCATCTTGTTTCTTTCCCATGGTGAATTTAATGGATATTCTTGTATTGTTTATGTGATGTAGCAAAATTTGGAATTCTTCAACCCTGTACTTCCAGTGACAGGTATGATCAACATTTCCTAACCATTATGTAGGTTTATGAGTTGTACTATTCAAGGCTAGTACTTCAGGAAACTACATATAAATGTTACTGACCACTGATGATAATAGGTTGCACATAGCCATAAAACTTCTCATTAAACTGCAAACAGGAGGTCTTCCAACATACCTCCAGTAACTATGTGATGTGGAAGCTGTGTAAAAGATTGTTGGTCTGCGCGTGCAGTATAGTACAGTACATTGGAGTTTAAGTTTTATTTTTAGTATAATTTATCGTACATATGACAATAGAATCGTCCACATCGAACAATATAAATTTAAAAATATGCTATGAAGTAAAATCTATAGTACCAGCACATATACAGATATTTATTAAAGTCTTGGTAGTCGTACAGTAGTGATAGTGGTTGCGGCATGAATGCCGTGATTGCAAGTGCGTCTGTTGCGTCGGAGGATTCGTCAGAGGGCCGCTGTGAGGTGAAGCAGTTAGGTGCTGGAGAGCTTGCTGGCTGAGCTGGTGAGCGGCAGGAATCGCGACCGTGCTGGATACGGCAGGCAGTGATGGTGTCGTGGGTTGCGTCTGGGCAGTTGGCTGCTGTGTCAGCAGACGGCGCTGAGTCGCAGGAGGGCTGGATCCTGAGAGTGGTATTGCCTTGGCTGAACGGTGGAGTGCCCGGTCCACGCTGGGCAGCGTGGCCGGTTAGTCAAACGATATTATTTCTTCTTGATTTGTCGCAGATTGATTACTCCTTTCTGACGTGTAGTGAGCAAATGCTGAATGCAGCCAACCAACCAAGCAACCAACAATCTAACCGAGGGCGTCTTTTGGTCTGTATAGTCATTTCTGCCTTGACCGCAACGCTGGGCTCAATAACAGACACCTCAAAGAATAACAGATTTCCCTACGCTAACAATTTCACGTCCCCGTTAAAAACTCAATTGCTTACGAGGCAATAGGTCCTATTGGGGGGAAAAACTTGGAAGGCTTTCTGGGATTAGAACCCAGTGTGGTCAAACTAATGTTAATGATGGACTAACCGCGTTAAAGTTGTCACCTAAATGGGAAGAGTGCGGGCCGTGCCCCTTCTTTGCGAGTTCTACCCTGACTTCTGCCTTACAACTGAGGAAGACGCACGGAAAAACCTCAGTCGGGGTAGCCGAAAAATGCCAATTGGCACGATTCAGTGGTCCGCATGACCACCTTGTGGGTAGCCAGGAAAATTGGCCGATCCCGTTTTTCCTGTTTTAGGGGACGCGGGTCGAGGCTTGGTCAGCGCAGATGTTCGCCGAGCTGCTCAACTGAGGGGTTTCACATATCAGATAATTTCGAGTCGAATGTCTCAGAATTCTAATATGGTCGGAGAAATAGGGGACTCCCAAATCGTCTTGTATTTGCCTCTTGCCAATGTACTAGGGTGCTATGATAGCAATACGAAGACACTTGGACTGCGGTACTTGCAGTTTCTTGATATGGGAGCGTGCGGGTACCTCCAGACAGGACATGCATAGTCTATCATGGGACGGATGAGCTGCTTATACAGCAGAACACCATTCCTGATGGAGAGACTGCTTTTCCTTGTTCAGGAGAGATCCCAACCTCTGCGCCGCTTTATTTCTCACCTGATCTGTATGTTTCGACCACATCAGCCTTTTATCGTGTATGGGTATGCCTGAAAGCGTCGTCCGGTAGGAGCTCGAAGAGCTTTGTCAAGGGAGTCACGCAGCAGCGATCCGGCTGTTGCGACCAGGACTTCGCCAAGGATCGCCCTCCCACCCCCACTTAATTGTATTAGTGGTGCGAGGGCCTGAGGTGTCGAAAGCGCGATTTCTCACGAAACTGTTTGCTTCGCGAGTGTCGGTGGAATCGTACCTGGCCCCGGAAGGACCATTGCAATGCAAGCGCTGCCAGCGCTTTGGACACACGCAGCGAAACTACATACGCACGCCGCTGCGTCGCGTGTTGCGGCTCCTACCTCTCCGGTGGTTCTACCCCGCGGGAACAGCCCCAGTGCTGTGGCTGCGGGGGAAACAACACGGCGAACTACCGGGGTTGTGTAAAGTGGAAAGAAACTAAGGCGACTCTTGTAAAGCAGGCGCCCGATGTTGGCCGAAAGAGAGCAGCCAAAGGCCATCCTTCCGCTCCGAAACTTCTGCCGAACAGATGGACCTGGGCGAGGGGTGAAATCATGTCGTCCGAAGGGTCGTGCCGTCAAGGCCACTACCATTTCACTCCCTAATCCAAATCCCTCTCAGATGGTCACGGAGGCGTCCGAGCAGCCTAAAGTTACCGCCACCAGGAAGACGGCTAGGCCTGAGAAGCCTGAGCCCATGCCCACAGCAGCCCCAAAGCCAGCTGCTGGGAGGCCCAAGAAGAAATAACCCGCAAGTGTCAAAACCGCGGCTGCTAAAACTACAACCCCCCAACGAGGTAGTCCCAACCCAAATTTCCACATTCATACTCGAGGAAATTTCTGATCTCGATCACCCTCCCTTCCATGCATGTGTGGAGCTAGGCCGTCGGCTTCTCACGTCTCCCTTCTCTTTCCTCGCATGTGGGTAGGTAGGAGATGGGAGGAGACCGTTATCCTGTTCGTGGCCGAATATGGCAGCACGCCCTAGGAGGACGGAGCGGGCTAAACCCCTGTACCTCGCCTGCTGGAATGCGGACGGAGTTCGCGGCATGAAGTTTGAACTGGAGCTTTTTCTCAACCAGCACGGTGTCGATATTTGTCTCTTAGGTCAGACATTCCTTAATCCTGGTCAAAACTTCCTGCTTGCCAATTATGTCTGCCACCGCACAGAATGACTTACAGCAGGGGCGGTACAACCATCCTGGCCCGCCGTGGTATAATCCACCACTCATTGCCCGTTCCGGGCCTGAGCGACCTGGAGGCCACTGCAATTCAAGTAACATTGGCTGGCAAACCGGTGAAAATCCTGGCCAATTTCTCTCGCCTTCCCGCTTACTGATCGGAGCAGACCTGCCCGCCACTTTCGGCGGGGCTTGCTGTTCTTGATGGTCGGTGACCTCAACGCCAAATACGTGGACTGGAACTCTCGGCTGAGCCCAAGACGGGGGAAATTCTTGCGTGATTATGCCGACGAGAACTCGTGTCTGATCTTTCGACCGGACGTCCCTACCACCAACGCAAATAACCCCTTCGCTACTCCCGATGTCTTGGACATTGTGATAACCAAGAACCTCACATCCCCGATGTAACTGTCTTCGTGCTCTGCACTATGCTCATACAACCTTCCAGTTATCATTGACACTACGTGTCGCTCATCCTTCCAGCACCCACCGGATCACACTGATATCAGGCTCACTGACTGGGCCAACTTCCAAACTCACTTGGAAGATCAAATTTCGTTCTATCCGGATTTACACAACGGGGTGGCAATCGACACGTGCGTTGAGAACTTATCCGGCGCCGTCCTGAAGGCTGTGGCGGCATCTACTCCCAAGTGTCGCTCGCGTGGCAACCCACGGCCTCCGATACTGGCTGGCATTCAGAATGAGATTAGCCTAAAGAACCGTCTGCGGAGGCAGTAGCAGGTCACCAGGCACCCTGCTCTGAGAGCTCAGGTCAACCGTCAGCAGATGTCGGTGACCCGCCGGCTCAACGAGCGGAGGAACTTCCAGTTGAGTGCCACAATTGAACCCCTCGCTCCCGAAGACCAATCGCTGTGGAGGATGACCAAATGGGTAATGAGAGTTCCTACTACGTCTCCCCCTGGTCACTCCGGGGGAATCGCTCTCTCAGACTCTGAGAAAGCTGAAGCACTTGCTAATACTCTGGAGACTCGGGATCAGCCGGTGGCCGATTCTTCGATCCCCTACAGTTATTGAGATGATTGACGTGGCGTGAGGTCTTACTTTCTGACTCCTGCCAACGAAACCAAGTTAACCAACCCCGACGAGGTTCACGAAGCCATCAGGGGTCTGAAGTTCGGCAAGACTCCGGGCCCAAATGGTATACCGAACATTGCCTTGAAGCATGTTCTCCAGCTAGAGGTACCCCTCCTGGCCCAGATCTTCAATGCGATTTTCCTCACCCATCACTTCCCTTTCTTGTGGAAGCACGCTTGAGTGATCCCTATCCTTAAGCCTTCAACGCCGAACGACTTTTAAAGACGTCGCGCAGTGAGCCCTTTAAAAAGCCGAACGATTTATAAAGACGTCGCAAAAAGTTTGTCGAAGTTTGGAAGAAATTTTTCACTCCTATTCGGTTAAGTACTGTAGCTTGCTATGCTTCAGGAGCCGTGACGGTCAGGCTTTCATTCAGGAGCCAGAATGTACCCCCTCCACCTCCTAAACCCCTTCACAAACACCGATATATAGGTCGACACTTGGTAACTGCGCATTTTTTCCAGCTGACTAAACGGTTTTGTCACTGCGGGCTCTATCACTTGCTCTGAGGTTCACTGTGGGTTGAAATAGCAATACTGGCTTATGAAGTGAAAACGTTTTCTTTACCAGAAAGGTTGTCAGTGGCGTACTGTACCCATATAATTCAGACAAAAGTAATGCTCAAAAATCGAAGATACCCACAAATATCGACGTTTACAGCTACAGGAGGGCCTACAGACTTGCCTCTTGTAGTGTTGGGTTTATCCTTAGGGGTTGTGGGGTAGTAAAATGCAACACACTCGTCAATCTACCAAGGGCACCCTCGAATACCGGGAATTTCATAAGCAGTTACATAGTAACTTTCGATCTGTTTTGCTCTCACTGTGAAAGACTTTCGCATCTTTAGAGGTTTATCCGTTGCTATGGGGTTCACTGTGAGTTGAAATATCAATACTGGCCTATGAGGCGAAATCTAGTTGATGAACAAAAGGTTGCCAGTGGCGTACAGTACCCATACAATTCAGACAAAACCTATGCCCAAAAATCGGAGATATCCACACAAATCGATGTTTACAGCTACAGTATGACCCACGGACATGCCTCTTTTAGTGCTGGGATAATCTGTAGTGGTTGTGGGGTAGTAACATGCAACATACAGCCGTAAATCTAGTAACAACGTCTTGGGCACCCTCGAATAGGTGGAATTTTATAGAGGAGTCACGTTCTAGCTTTAGGTCTGTTTTTCTTTTACTCTAGAGGACGTTCATATCTGACTGGTATTACTTTTCTACAACTGTGCTGAGTCATAAATAATAGTCTAAACAAGGCAGACGATTGTGGGTATCGAGGATAGGCCGGAAAAAATAAATAATACTTGAGGAATAAAACAGTGAAATTCTCATTGCTGCCACCAATTCCGGGAATCTGGTGCGACGGCTAGCGATATGGAAAACTATTTTTAGGAGGAAGAATGAGAGGAAGAACAACAGCACCGGCAGGAAGCCTCAGCAGAAGTCGCCACAGCAAACACTGGTCAGCGAAATTACCAACTCATTAGCTCTGCCGTCTGTGTTCTTCTCGTGGCCAAAGAAAGGGCACACAGTGCGCCAGATATGACGTGGGTATGTGCGTGGTGCCTTGTTTCGCGAAATATCGCACATAAGTAAATTTGTAACATATCACCCTCTTTGTGAATACTGTTTGTCGTGATAAAAAAACGATCCAAGGTGCCACAGACTTCACGCAACAGCCAGAATTTTGTATTGAGCTATTTACAAAACATTTTGTAAAATAAACGCGATTCACAGGTATAAAGTTGTTATAAAAATGTGTCTGAATTTTTTCCGGATTAACCAATTTATAAGCAGAATGCAATTTTTTTTTCATTTAATTTGAAGGAAACGTCTATGAGATATAATTTTTTCTAAGAGTAACCATTAAAATTTAAAATCCCCAGTAAAAATCCCGGTAGGTAGGACTGCTCGGAGGCATTTAATTCCGGCGTCAAAGGTTTAAACCGGGGAAGGATCCGGCATAGCCCTCATCCTATCAACCCATTAGTCTCTTGGACACGATTGGTAAACTATTTGAAAAGTTTCTATTAGACAGGATCTTACATGAAGTAAGCGAGCGTGGACTAATGCGAGACGACCAGTTTGGGTTCAGACCCAGGCATAGCATGTCCATGCAACTGGCCCGCATCTTTGAAAAAATAACTGGGCACTTCAGGGAAAAGGTGATAACAGTCGCAGTTTTCCTCGACGTGGCCAAAGACTGCGATACCGTTGGATCTATGGCCTCCTCTACAAGCTAACACAACTTTCCACCGTACATAGTACATACAATCTCATACCTCGGGGTCGGACGTTCGAAGCCTACTTCCTAACGGCCACGTCATCTCGTGGCATGCTGGCTGGGGTGGCTCAAGGTGGACTGATCTCCTTTCTCCTCTTCAGTCTGTATGTCAACGAAATGCCCTCTCCCTTGCACCACGTCGAGTTAGCTCCCTACGCGGACGACACGGCCATCATAGCCACGTCCCGCAAGCCGACGCTGCTCGTCAGCTATCTGGAGTCATAGCTCAACGACATTCAACGGTGGCTGAGTGAATGGAGAATCGCCATTAATTTCTCTAAGAACACCGCGTGAATTCTCGCGCGTGCCGGACGGCGCTTCATCCAACCCCGACCACTAACACTTTTCGGGGAACTAATCCAATGGGTCGACACAACTAGTTATGTGGGGGGTAACTCTAGATAAACGACTCACCTGGTCTCCTCACATCGATCAGGTCAGGAATAGGACTACTCAAAGGATGGGTATACTGAGTCCCCTCCTGAATAGGAAGAGTGATCTCTCCGTCAGGAACGGAGTCCTACTGTATAAGCAGCTTATTCGCCCCATGACGAACTATGCGCGCCCCGCATGGAGGTCCGCTGCCCGCACCTATGTCCGGAGGCTAGAGGTGTTACAATCCAAGTGTCTTCGCCTTGCTACTCGTGCCCCCTAGTACGTAAGTAACAGGCAGATACACGAGGATCTGGGTGTTCCGCTCTTTGCCGACCACATCAGAGACCTAACCGTGAGCTTTGACTGAAAGTTAGCTGACTTGGGGAACCTCCTAGTACGGCAATTCGGCAGATACTTACGCTGACTGAGGGTTGACCCTGTCGCCTGACGCGTGAGCCCAGGGCAGCAGGAGGCAGCAGGCCAGTCGAGGCCATCGCTCGCGATGGCCAAGTCGACCAAACGAATCGCGCTCGGCGCTGACGAGCCGACCGCTTTTCGGTTACCCTGACTGAGGTTTTCCATTATCTTCCTAAGTTGTAATGGAAATGCCAGGGTATACGATGCAAAGTCGGTGCACGGCACGCACTCCCTTCACCAGGCGCGGTGGTTTTACCTAAGCGCCTAACAAAAGTCGCTTTTGTGACTGGTTCTTGGCGCAGATCCCAGACAGCCAACCAACCAAAGTTTATCCCTTCCATAATTAGCTTATTCCACCTAGGCATTAGTCTTTAGCAAATCAGTCAAGGCCCTCAGCCTGTCTTTAGTATCGTTAGTGTAAACATATTCTTCTCACAGATAGGGGGACGTCAATTTGCGCTCCGCGCAAGTCTCTGCCTCCTGTTAACACTTTGGCTTGGCTTGGCTGGCTTGGCGTGGTATGAAAACACCGTTTCTGGAGCGCAGCGTTGAGAAAGCTGCTTTGATGAAAAGCGATTTTTGGATATGTGGGGTGACAGAGGAAGATGTGCTGTGTGGTAAATCGGTTGCTGCCATCTTGGTGTTCCCACATATACAATTCAATGTATAATTTAAAAATCACATTTTAACTCTCAAAAAAGGAGTGTAAAGGGTTAAACCACACGGTTATACAAACTAGGAGAGGTACCCGGCTTTGCCCGGGATGACGAATGGCGAAACCGGATAGCAATTTTGTGTATTGTATAACAAAAAAGGGAGACGGAATAAATTGTGGAAATGTACCAGAGTGGAATATGCGCCATGTTACGCATGAAAGGGTCCACAACTTAAGTAAAAGCACACACGTGCAAGAAGAAGGCAGCATCGTGAATGAATACAATGTCTTCTTCGACAATTAATAGGAAAGCAAAGACATGTAACGAAATTGGAATGTTACTGTTGTTTGAAATGTCACTGAAGTTTTTTGTTTTCCCTTCAGCAGCCGGAATGTAAATGCTTGGAGGGTTTCCGACTCTTGAGCATGCAACATATAATTGCCCATGTAAGAAGCATGGGTCTTGCTGTTCACAAAACATTTCCCAGAAAGGATGAAACAGGTAGAGAAGGTCAAAGAAGGTACAGAAACACAGGGGCTGCCGACACAGACACACACGTGACTACCAGGGTTGGCAGCACTGTGTTGTCATCCCGTTAGCGAAACATCTGGCAGGAACGACGGTAGAGGTTGAGAAGGTGAAAGCATGTGTTGTCCGTAGACAGGGAAACGGAAGAAGGAAGGACGAAGGTTAGATATGTTTTACGTTATTATTTGTATAAATGCAATGTAATTGCAAGTGCAATTCATTAGTCACTTCCTTCCCGTCTCATCAGGTTTCCATTTTCATACACACGCGCATTCCGTTCACTTCTCCGCGTTTTCATTGCACAACCCACGATGCGTGACGTCACACCAGCACACGCCACATCACGGATATAACGTAGTAGCGGGTAGCGGTGGTAGTGTGGCGCCGGCAGCCATCTACTGTCCGCTAATCGGCTCCCGCTCACGACAAAATAGGCCGAAAAGGTGGGAAAGGTGAAATGTCTTGGGCCCATACATACCCCACGGTCTCTTTCAGACCACGGGGGAGGTGTGTGCGAAGTTTGGTGTTCAGAAATGTAGATTTGTATAAGGTACAAACAAGCATACAAACATTCATGTTTGTATATAAGCTGTATACTTAGAAGCTAAATGTAATATTAGACATTATAAAATATAGAGAGACAAATTTCGGATCTAATGTAGTTTAGTGTCCTCACGGATCTGTTGGCGCGACTGAGCCGCCGAGACCGGTGTGCCTCTACTATCGACGTTGTCTCCCAGATGGAAAAATATTTGGCGATGGTTTCCACTCAGTTCATCTCTTTTCTTCATCCTGCTCTTCATTCTTCTATTGCCTCCTCTTCAAGAGTCCACACCATACTGGCGTACAACGCTGAACTGTAGGACACAGACATACAACGCTCAACTGAAGGACACGACACGGACTCGAACCACCGAAGTACAGAACGACAGGCACACACCATAACCACTCGACCACAACTCGGAACTACTCAAAAAAATTTTGGAACTTCCTCA